>Ga0134126_10008446_pt1 | contig 12967 bp, 9 predicted proteins | sample KB31752_FD_96881 | JGI IMG/M metagenome (GOLD analysis project Ga0134126, IMG submission 96881) | Terrestrial soil microbial communities with excess Nitrogen fertilizer from Kellogg Biological Station, Michigan, USA - KB3-175-2 | ecosystem: Environmental > Terrestrial > Soil > Unclassified ...
GCACCAGGAGATCATTACCCGCGCTGCCATGACGGGTGCGCTCACCGCCACCGCCTCCGTGCTCGGCCCGGAAATGGCGCTGGTTGACATAACGAAAGAGAGTATTCAGCCCCGGATCGGCCACGGCGTAGACGCTCCCGCCTCGGCCGCCGTCTCCTCCATCAGGGCCGCCCCTGGGTACGAACTTCTCGCGTCGAAAGTGCAACGATCCCGCGCCGCCGGTCCCGGAGCGGACAAAAATCTTTACCTGGTCACTAAACACTGGACTCCATCAGCAGAGTGCGCAAACTGCTCACCGGCTTCTTTACTTGCCGGCGCAACATACCAAGGCGGGCCGGATTACCCAGCAGAACCGCGAGGACCGCTCCATTATGGAGCGGCGCCAGTACCATAACCCCCAGCCCGGATTCCACCGTGATCCCTTCCAGGTCGCCCAGGTCGCGCCGACGCGCTTCCAGGGTTGCCATGGCGATCACCTCGGCCAGGTGGCGGTTGGTACGGGGGTCTCCCGCTTCCGCTCCTGATTCCAGGATAACCGATCCGTCGGCTGCCATCAGTTTGACGAAAAGCACATCCGATTGCCCGGCGACCTCTCCAATCAGATGGCGGACCTGCTCCTCCTGGGAAGGCGACAAATAGGCGAGTCCGGAGAGGGGCATGGTGCCCGAATCCTCGTCGCCGAAGTCCGTGTAGTCGTCCAGGGCGGCGGGATCCAGATGCGCGTCGTGGGTCGGATTCGGCTCGGGCGTTGACCGCGGTTCGGCCGGATATTCGGTGATTGGTATGGAAAAGGTCGCACCTGCCGCTTCTTCCCCATTCGGGGGGATCGTCTGGGTAAAGGTAGAGGAGACCATGGCGCCGTCATCCACCAGTTCCGCTGTCGAGAAGACATGCGTTTCGAAGCCCGCGTCGGGCAGGTCGAAGTCGTCCATCAGGCGGGTGGCGTCCAGGTCGATGTCTTGCTCGGACGACCCCGCCGAGCGCCCAGACTGCACGGGATTCACAATCAGCCGCTCACTGGCGGGGTAGGCGCTCGGAAGGTTCAGGCGGGCGCTTCCGGCCTCGGGATCGGGCTTGAGCGCGCGCAATTCCAGGAGTCCTGAACTGAAGGGGGTGGCACCCAGGGGGCCCGAGGCGCCGAGGACGGGCAGGGGTCCAGTGCCCAGCTTCGGCTTGAGCGTACCGGCCACCAGATCGGCTCCGAAACTGCTCGATGGCGGCAGGGCACCCAGCGGACCCGCCTCGCCACGGAGAATGGCCCGGATGTCCAGCGCCGGCGGAAGTGGCTGTCCGGCCTTAGCCCCGATCGCCGCTATCCCTGGCAGTTCATTCCGTCGCCCGCCCGACTCACGGGAAGCTCCGCCGGACGATGCGGCGGCCCCGCCAGGAAGGGGATTGGTAAAGCTAAAACCCGAATCGGGAGTCCGGCTGGGGCTGCTGGGTGCTGAACCAGGTACACTCCAGGGTTCAGCCGTGGGCAGGCGTGAATCGGGACTTGAGAATGTCTGATCCGGGCGAGGAAGATCGCGGGCTACGATCCCCGGAAGCTCTGGCCGCTTCCGACCAGGATCGATATCCATCGGTGGCGGGGCCACGGGCGGCGGCTCGATCAGCCGCTGTGATCCGCTAAATCGGGCGGCCAGTGGGTCGAGGAGTTCCTTACGGGGCTGCGGGCTCGGCTGGGCGCCCGCTCCACGCTCGATAGTGCTGCCGGGAAGAGCCGGCCGGCCCGTGATCGGCGCGTCCGCGCCTCTCTCGAGCGTGGAACCCGGCAAGGCCGGTCTTTTGGTCTGATCCATGGGAGGGATGGACGGCTCGATCGTTCGGGCGGCTGGCATGCCTGCCGGCGCGGATCGATCCGCCGGGCTGGCGAGCCGTGACGCTCCGCCCCGTGCGCCGGCCATGGTAGGAATCTCGGAATCTGGAGTCAGGGCTGGGCGAATCATGTCTGGGGCTGGGCGCTCCACTCGCGGCGCCGGAGAAGGAACCGCCTCCAGGTCGAAGGGCGATGCCATGGTCAGGCGGCGTAACCGATCATCCAGGTCAGCCGTCGCCACGTCGTCCTCCACCCTTGTGGTTGAGCGGGACAAGCGTGGCGCGCGCAAGGCCGTGAGGACACCCAGGATCAGAACCAAGCCGACCGCCATGCCGGCAGCCAAGAGGATGTTGAGTATCTGCATCGTAAGAATCAAGGAGTACCCCTTCCTCATGTTCGCCAACGTGGCTGCATTGTAGCACGGGATTTTCGTGAGAGTAAGCGGGGAAACCCCCCCAAAATGGCTACTCGGGCTCAGGCATCCAGGCATGAGTGGCGACCCGTACCCCTGTCTCGCGCAAGGCGGCGATCAGGGCCGGAATGCCCAATTCTCGGCCTCGGGGGGCCGGGACCGCCGCCTTGAGCATTTCGCGATCGATGTTCAAGGTCCGTACTTGCACCTCATGCACCCCCTCGCGCCGAATCATGTCCACCAGGGCCTCCAGTTCTCCCTCGGTATCCGTGTAGCCGGGAAAGGTTAAGAGATTGAGCGCCACCCGCAGGCCGGCCTCGGCGCAGAGGCGGATCGAGCGCCGAACGTCCGCCGCCGTGTAGCCTCTTGGCTGATAATAGGCGGTGTAGTTGGCCTCCACGGCGGAGAAGGTGCTGACCCGCACGCGGCCCAGGCCGGCGTCGATCAGGGCCGCCAGCCCTTTCGTGTGCCAGGCATTGGTATTGATATTGATCGTGCCCGCCCGCGGATGGCCCGCCGGCAGTTGTTCGCGGATCATCCGTATGGCCTGGGCCAGAACCCGCCAGCGATTCAGCGGATCGCCCTCGCACCCCTGGCCGAAGCTGATCATGCGTCCTGGTCCCCCGGAAAGATGGGCCACCGCGAGGTCGGCGATCGCGTGGGCGCTGGGACTGATGGTCAGGCGCTGCTGGGGCGAGGGCACATCGCCCAGTTGCTCGGAGATGCAGCCCACGCACTGCGCGGAGCAGGTCGGCGAAGCCGGGAGGGCACCCTCCCAGCGTTCATAAAAGATGTTCTGGGCCGTGTAGCACCTATACTCCAGGGCGCAGCGGGCCAGTTGCGCCAGTAAACCGTTGTCCGGCTCCCGTTCCAGGCGGTCCCGTACTCGTTCATCGAGGTCCGGCGTGCTGTATGCGGCTGGATTCCAGGTACCGGGGGCGTCGATGGGGAGATAGGCGGCGCGCAGGTCGCCATCCACGGCGGCGACGGCGGCATAGCCGAACAGGGGCAGGGCTTCGGCGCCTTCGCGCTTCTGGTAGGCGGGAAGGAGGAGACGCGCATAGCCGGTGGGCAACAGGGCACCGACCGCCAGATCCTGGCCCGGCCGCAGCGTACGTTTCCCCCCCCGCGCGTCAAAACCCTGGGCCGTACAGCCCGGCATCTGGCATAAAGTAGAGCCGGCGGGCAAGGGACGAAGAGCGGTAAGCGGGGTGGTTGTCTGGAACGATTGCCCTGCTGGACGAAGGGACGGATGTTCCAGTAACGTCCCATCTGGACGGGCATAAAGTAACCGAGCGTGTGGCATCAATGGTATAATACTGTCTCCGTGAACATGGGGACAGACAGTAGTAGCCGGTGGGCCCGCGGGTTCGGGATCGCCGACGTGCGGGGAGTTGCGGGTGATCACGCGCGAAGATGTCAGGAAGGTGGCGGCGCTGGCTCGCCTGGAATTGAGTGATGGCGAGGTGGAGCGGATGACCATCGAGCTCGGAGGGATTCTCGATCATATCGCGACCCTCTCGGAGTTGAAGACGGATCACATCAGCCCCACGTCACAGGTGCTCGACCTCAGCAATGTGCTCCGCGACGACATGATGTGTCCCTCGCTGCCCGTGGAGGCCGTCCTCGCCAACGCGCCGGATCGCGACGATCAATCGTTCCGGGTACGGGCGGTTCTGGAGTGAGCGAACCCGTGCCGTCGTCCTTACCCGCGCTTACCATGCATGCCGCCGCCGATCTTCTGACCCGGAGGCAAATCAGTTCGGTTGAGCTGACCACCGCTGTTCTCGATCGGGTGGCGCGCGTGGATGACCAGGTGCATGCTTTCATCACCGTTCTGGCCGATCGGGCGCTGTATCAGGCCGAGGAGGCCGACCGCCGTCTGGTCCAGGGCACCGGGGGGCCGCTCACCGGGATCCCGCTCGCCTTGAAGGACGTGCTGTGCCTGGCGGGCGAGCGGACCACCGCCGCCTCGCGGATCCTCGAACACTTCGTGCCGCCGTACTCCGCTACCGTGGTCGAGAAGCTGGCCGAGGCGGGGGCGGTCTTCGTGGGGAAGACCAATCTGGATGAGTTCGCCATGGGTAGCTCCACCGAGCACAGCGCCTTTTTCCCCACTCGCAACCCCTGGGATCTCGATCGGGTGCCGGGTGGCTCCAGCGGCGGCTCGGCCGCCGCCGTGGCCGCGGACATGGCGCTGGGCTCGTTGGGTTCGGATACCGGAGGCTCGATCCGCCAGCCGGCCGCCCTCTGCGGGGTGGTGGGGCTCAAGCCCAGCTACGGGCGGGTGTCGCGCTACGGTTTGCTTGCCTTTGCGTCGTCCCTGGACCAGATTGGCCCCTTCACCAAGGATGTCACCGACGCCGCCCTGTTGCTGCAAGCGATCGCCGGGGTGGATCCTCGGGATTCCACCACCTCTCCGGTCAAGGTGCCGGACTACCGGGCCGCCCTGACCGGCGAGATCCGGGGCCTTCGTCTGGGGATACCGGCGGAGTATTTTACCCAGGGTATGCAACTGGGAATGGATGAAATCGTCCGCGAGGCGATCCGGGTTCTGGAGTCACGGGGCGCTGAGCTGGTGGAAGTCTCGCTTCCCAGCACGAAGTACGCGCTCGCTACCTATTACATCATCGCTCCCGCCGAGGCCAGCGCCAACCTGGCCCGTTACGATGGGATCAAGTATGGTTATTCCGCCGGTGCTCCCAGTATGTGGGAGAACTACAATCGATCGCGAGGCGGCGGCTTCGGAACCGAGGTCAAACGGAGGATCATGTTGGGCACCTACGCGCTCTCGGAAGGCTATGCCGATGCTTTTTATCGGCAGGCGCAAAAAGCGCGCACCGTGATCAAGCATGAGTTCGACCAGGTCTTCCGCCAGTGCGATGCCCTGGTGGCGCCGGTCTCGCCCATCGTGGCGTTCCGGCTGGGCGAGCTGCTCGATGATCCCTATCAAATGTATCTCTGCGATGTGTGTACCTTACCGGCGAATATCGCCGGGATCACCGGGCTTTCCGTTCCTTGCGGGATGCTCAATCAGTTGCCGGTGGGCTTGCAGGTGTTGGCGCCCGCGTTCGCGGAGGAGACGGTGCTGCGAATTGGCCACGCATTCGAGCGGAGCGGGCATTTTCGCCCTGGAAAGCCTAACCTGTAGAGGGGCGTCGCGGCATGCGCCCGTAGCCGCCCGTTCAAGGGAGCGAGCATGACCTGGGAACCCGTGATTGGGCTGGAAATCCATGCCCAACTCCTGACCAAGAGTAAAATGTTCTGTGGCTGTAGCGCCGCCTACGCGGACATGGCGCCAAACACCCATGTGTGCCAGGTATGCGCGGGCATGCCCGGCGTGCTGCCCGTGGCTAATCGCGAGGCCATTCGCCAGACCATCATGACCGCCCTCGCCTTGAATTGCACGATCCCTGAGTTTAGTAAGTTCGACCGGAAGAACTATTTCTACCCCGATCTACCCAAGGGCTATCAGATCTCGCAATACGATTTGCCGCTCTCGCGAGACGGTTCGCTCGCGATCGAGATCGATGGGACGGCCAAGCGGATCGGGATTACCCGCGTGCATCTCGAGGAGGACACGGGGAAGTCCATTCATCCTGGCGGCGGCTACAGCCTGGTGGACCTCAACCGATGCGGAGTGCCGCTGATGGAAATCGTCAGCGAGCCGGATCTGCGCTCCGCCGAGGAGGCGCGTCTCTATTTCATGAAGCTCAGGAGCGTGCTCCTCTATCTTGGGGTCTCCAATGGGGACATGTCCAGAGGCGGCTTGCGCTGCGACGCCAATGTCTCGGTTCGCCCCGCCGGGAGCGCCGAGTTCGGGGCCAAGGCTGAGGTGAAGAACATGAACAGCTTCCGCTCGGTCAAACTGGCGATCGAGTTTGAGATCGCCCGCCAGATCTGGGTGCTGGAGAGCGGCGGGCGGGTAGTGCAGGAAACGCGGGGCTGGGTGGAGGAGACCCGTGAGACCGTCTCGCAGCGGGTCAAGGAGCATGCCGACGATTATCGCTACTTCCCCGAGCCCGATCTGCCGCCCCTGGTGATCAGCCGCGCCTGGATTCAAGAAATACAAGCCGGTCTCCCCGAGTTGGCCGACGCGCGCGCCTCGCGCCTGGCCCGCGAATACGCGCTGTCGCCGTTGGACGCCGCCCAATTGACCGTATCGCGCGCGATGGCGGATCTGTTTGAACAAACGGCGGCCCTTCTGACCGCCAACAAGCGGGCGGTGGCCAACTGGTTGCTGGGCGAGTTCCAGCGTCTGTTGAACGAGAGCGGCATCGAGGCCGACCAGCAGCGAAACGTGCGCGCCGAAGGGTTGGCGTCCTTGATTACCATGGTGGAGGCCGGTACGCTGAGTAGCTCGGCCGCCAAAACCGTGTTCGAGCAGTATTTCCGGGTCGGCGACTCTCCCGAGGAATTGGTGAGCCGCCTTGGTTTGCGCCAGGTGAACGACCGGGCGAGCCTGGAACCGATTGCCCGGAAGGCCCTGGCGGAGAACGCGGCCGCCGTGGCCGATTACCGGCGTGGCAAAACGCAGGCCCTCGGACGGGTGGTAGGGGCGGTGATGAAAGAGATGAAAAGCGCCAATCCCGCGTTGGTTGGCGACTTGCTGCGGGAATTGATCGAACAAGGGAATGCGGGCTAAGTGGTGATACCTGACGACAGAACAGTGGTTGTGCCCGGCATCCTGGAACTGGAATTGCTGGCCGCCGTGCAGGGTGGGCAGACGCTGGCCCGCCTGGAGGGACAGGTGGTGTTCGTGCAGGGCGGAATAGCGGGCGAGATCGTCCAGGTGGAGGGGCTAAGCCGCAGGCGCGGCTACCTGGATGGAGCGGCGCACTCGCTGATCCGGGCCTCGACCGAGCGGGTCACTCCGCCCTGCCCCTATTTCGGGGAGAACGGGCGGAATCGAGGCGCGCTGCAAGCGCTGGCCTTGACGGAGGGTCCGGTATGCGGCGGTTGCCAGTATCAGCACATCGACTATTCGGCACAACTGGCGCTCAAACACACGGTTCTTCGCGACACCTTGCGGCGGGTGGGAAAGATCGTGGATCCGCCAGTCGGCGAACCGGAAGGCTCACCATCGCCCTACCATTATCGGAATAAGGCTACCTGGTTGGTGACCGACGAAGGGGAGTTAGCCTATCATGAGGCGCGGAGCCATCGGGCGGTGCCGATTACCGAGTGCCGACTTCTCACCCCTCCCCTCCGGGCTATCTTCGACGCCATCTCCTCGGCCTCGGGCGAGATTGGTCTGGCGGGGATGGTACGGTCGCTGGAGGCCCGATCCCTGCCCGATCTTGATGGAATCGATGCAGGCACGCTGGTCCTTGACCTCGCTCCCAGCACGACCAGCCACGAGGCCGAGGCCCTGGCCGAGGCTTTGGTCGAGTGCTGCCCCACTATCCGCACGGTAGCGCGCCGCGCCCTCGCCGCGCCGTTGGATGCTTCTGATCCGCGGGCCGGCATTCTGCATGGGCCCCCACACGCCGAAGTCATGATTCTTGGGGAGCGGCTGTCCCTCTCACCCACCTCGTTCTTCCAGGTCAATCTCCCGGTGGCGGAAGCCCTGGCTCGGTATGTCCTGGAGCAATGCGGCCTGGTGGACGGGAAGCAGGCGGTTGACGTCTACAGCGGCGTGGGCCTGTTCACCATTCCCCTGGCCCGCCAGGCTGACGCGGTGATCTCGCTGGAGCTTGATGGGGGAGCGGTTGCCGATGCGCGCCGGTCGGTGGAAGCGGCCGGATTGGATAATGTCACGCTCTTACAGGGCGACGCGGCGGCGAATCTGAGGGCGATTTTGCCCGGCACCATGCAGTGCGCGATCGTGGACCCGCCACGGGCCGGCTGCTCCCCGGAGGCACTCCGCCAGCTTGCGCGCATTAAGGCGCCCCGGTTAGTCTATGTTTCCTGCGATGCCGCCACCCTGGCCCGTGACCTGCGGGTGCTCCTGGATTTTGGCTATGAATTGGACAGCGTGCGGCTATTCGATCTGTTTCCTCAAACCGCGCATATTGAAAGCGTGAGCTACTTGCGGCTCCCCAAGAAGCGGAAGGTTCGCTCATAATTGTCAGTCGATGATCAAGTGACCAACCTGGACAGCTCGGAGTTGGCGGCGCGGGTTGTCACCCAGCAGGCTGAGGTGGCGGCCAGCGAGCGTGAGTTCGTCCGCGCGCGCGAGCGGTTTGATCGGGCAAGCAAGAACTTGCGGGCGCTGGAGGCGGAAGCGGAGCGGCGCCGGCTGGCGGCGCTCGGCGCCGCGCCGCCGGCCCAGGCGGAGCCGCGGACCCGCCGGAAGCGGAGCACGACTGGGATGGACGCGGTCCTGGGCCGTGACAGTATTGATCCTCATGCCCCGTTTGGCCGCTTTCATCTCTATTCCTTGCAGCGGCAGGAAATCCTCCTCAACGCGGCCGGCGATCCCGCCGATCAGGCATTGGCGTTTGTCGATCGGGAAACCGGGGCCTTACGAGAGGCGCGCACCTTCGGGGAGGCGCGTGAACTACAAGAAGCGGGGCACCATCTGGGTCGTCCAGGTATCCCATTGCAAAGACAGGCGATTTGGTATATAGCTGAGAGTAAGCCGGGCTGGTTACGTCTGGATCAAATGTTCGTGGAACAGGAGGACGAGTGATTCGCGGGCCGCGCTTCGCCTGGACGGGCGTCTTCGCCGCTCTGGTCCTTCTGTTTGCTTGCCTGGTGCCGGCGCGAGCCGCTGCCATGGGCCCGATCAAGGTGGCGAACGCCAGCGATCTGAGCCTTCCGGCTACTGACACCCCGGCAGGCTTCACCGCTCGACCGGATAGGGACCAACTGGTGAGCCTCGCAATCTTGCGCTCCTGGTTTGGCGCTCACCTACAGAGTGCCCTCAGTCACGAGGGGTTCCAGGTTGGGTACCATGGCTGGTTGGATGGCGCCGGTACCCCCGATCTCCCCTTTGTGACCTATGATATGTATGCGTTTGGTTCCAGCCGGGGCGCTCAGGCGGGGCAGACCACTATGAGCCGCCTCGTGCAAGGATTGCAGACCGCGTCTCAAGACGCCCGCCTTCCCTCGACCACGACCACCTGGACCGACGGTACCGAGACGTTCGGGGCCGGAAATCAGCCGTTCGCCGTATCCGAGGTAGTATTTCAGCAGGCCAATGTATTGGTAATAGTTGTGGCTTTCAACCAGGGCGGCACCGCCGACGCGATCAGCGAGGCTTTGAGGAACGCCACCACGGTAGCCGTGTCATGCGAGACTTTCCTCAAGGCTCGCGAGGCGGCGTCGACCCGTCACGCGGGGACGAAGCCGCCCGCGTGACCGCGGGGAGCGGGGAAAGGAGGAGAAGAGGATGCGGTGTCTGCGTTGCGCGCTTGACTATGGACCCGAGGAGCAGTTTTGCCAGCGCTGCGGCAGAGCACTGAGTCGGCCGCTCGGGAGTAAGCCGGCGACGGAGAAGGGCCCCTCCAACCCGCAAGAGGCTCAATTCTTTTATACCACCACGGCGCCCCCCCCGCTACAGGGCGCGGCCCAGGGAACGGGCGAACCGGTGGCCTGGGAGATGCCCAGGGCTTCCGGGGTCGTGGCGGGTGCCCCCGCGCTTGAGTCAACCAGGGTGGGTCAGCCCGCCGAGCCGTCCGATGCGTTTGATGAGTTTGACTTTCCCCTTACCGCCGAGGCGATCCCTGCCGCTCAGGTTCCCCCTTACACGGAGCCGGACGGGCCACCCCCTCCCCCACCCTTGGATCTCTCTGCTCATACCGGCCTCAAGCTCAAGCGAGCAACCAGCGGTTTGTCTATTGGCGGCGATGGGAGAGGCGTCACGACCGAAGGCCCGGCCCTGCAGACCAAGGCGCCGGTCGTTGCCTCGCACGTCCACGAGGACTTCTTTGGCGATGGCGAGGAGGATGAAGGGTCCGCCTTGCTACCGCCTGGATCCGGTAACGCTAGGTCGCGCGGATCCGCGTTTGCCATGCCCGGATTGTCGCTGAACAGCCGGCAAGATTATGGAACCGCCGCGACCCGGTCGAATCGTCGCGCCTTACCGTTGGTTCTCATTGTGCTGATTGTGATATTGGCCCTTGGCGGTTATGCCTATTCTCGCCAACGCGCCTACAACTCGGATTTAACCAACGCGCGAAGTCTGGCCCTTGGCGGCCCGGCCCAGTATCCGGCGGCGATTGCCGGATACAACCGGGCGATCGCCGATTGGCCTTTTAATAGCGGGGCCAAGGATGGCCTGGCATCCGTGCTCGCCGCCGAAAACTCCGTTAAGGCGGCCGAGGAGGCGGCGGCCCAGCAGCTGGCTCAAAACGATGCCACCCGATCCGCCATGTACGACGCGCATATGGCGCTGATCCAGCAGGAACTGGCGAGCCAGCCGTAGAGGATCGCTCTGGTCGAGACAGAGACACGAGAAGGGGGGCCAGTTGGCCCCCCTTCTCGTGTCTCTGTCTCGACCAGTCGGGGCGAGAGGATTCGAACCTCCGACCTCACGGTCCCGAACCGTGCGCTCTACCAGGCTGAGCCACGCCCCGAATAACGGCTCTAGCAGTATACCGAGGATTCCGGCGCTTGCCAACCCGGTGCCTGGGTGCTTAGAATAGGTGGGCAGGCCCCTATAGCTCAGATGGATAGAGCGAGCGCGTCCTAAGCGCTGCGTCGGCGGTTCGAGTCCGTCTAGGGGCGCTCTGTCCCCCCCCAAGAGCTTTGGCCACGCCCGTTCCGTGCTATACTATCCGTAGCACATGAGCCAGATACGACGACTCCGCTGGTCCGCGATACGCATGGAGCAAGCACCGCATGGGCCGCGCCGCTGGCGCGCCGCGCGACGTGCTTTCCGATGCGGGTTTTCCGGCCCCTTCGTTCCCCGATCCAATGTCGCTGCGTGCGATTCGTCGCGCGCGCGCGCCGCATGGTGTCGCGGTGTCGTATCCTGGGTCCGTGCCTCCACTATCCAGGCGCTTCCGCGCCTTACTTACTCTGCCAAGGAGGCTCATGAGTACCACCAATCCCGAGGAGCCGGCGGACCAGAACCCCGGCCCCGATCAATCGATCGCCGTTGAACCACCCACCCGCCCACGACGATTCGCCCCTCGGAGGAGCCGGGGAGCCGAACTGGCTGCGGCCAAGACCGAGCCGTCCCCCGACCATGATTCCGGCCCGGCTCCCGCCGGAGCGCTCGCCGCGGCGGGCGAGCCAGCCCAGCAACTCAGCACATCGGTCCCCGATCAAGGTGAACCCGCTGGTAGCCTGACCGCGGTGAAGAAGGCCGAGCCTCATGCTCAGCCCAGCCGGCCCCGGCGCGATCGCCGGCCCGCGGCCCCTCTCGCCGCTCCCGCGCCGTCAGTTGGGATGGTCACCGAGGAGGTTGCCCCAGACACGGCCTCCCTCAACGCCCCCGACTCTGCGCTCGCCGCCTCCGCCGAGCGGATCGCGGACCTGGCGCCGGTCGCCATCACTCCGGCCCAGGAGGCTGTTTCCGCCGGCAACGACGAGGCAGTGGCTATCGAGCCTTCCCTGACCGCCGCGAGTTTCCAGCCGGCGGACCCTGGTTCGGGGACCGTCGCTCCCTCGGTCGGAGCCGCGCGGGCCGCGCGTGGACCTGGACGCGCTCGCCCCGCCGCCAAGCGAGCTTCGACCGTGGGCACGGGGGAGGAGACCGCTCCGCTCGCGGCGGCGAACCCGCCCGGGGTCACGGGGAAGGCGCCCCTGGACGAGCCTGTTCCACCCCGTCCCGAGACTCCGGCGAAACCGTCGCGGAGCCGTCGAACTCGCCCTATCCGTCCCGCCGGGGCTCCCGTTTTGGCCGAGGAAGCGCACGAGGAGCCGGTAGCCGCGGTCAAGGCGTCCAAGTCCTCGCCGTCGGAAGCGGTTGAGACGTCCGAGCCCGCGCCGCTGGCCACCGTGGCAGAGTCGCCGGCAAGCGAGTTGGGCGAGACTCAACTTCCCCCCACCGAGAGTGCCGCGCTGACCGCCGACCTTGCTGACTTCCTGGGCCTCTCGTCCCGGCAGGCCGAGACCGTGGGCGCGGATCTCGACGGCGCGGAATTGCTGGCCAAGGCGTTGCGCGAAATGTTCCCACCTGTGGATCCGGACACCATTCCAGCCGGCGCCGTGACGTCGATTGATTCGCTCCCCAGCTTTGACTTCGCGGCCGCGGCGGCCGCCCTTGACGCAGTGCTGGACGCTCTCCCCGAACAGCCTGAAGCGGAAGAGACTACGTCAGAGAGTGAAGAGGCGCAACACCGCCGCGGTCGCCGTGGACGCCGCGGAGGGCGTGGGCGTCGGCGCAACGGTCTGGTCATGGTCCCGCCTTTGGATAGCGCCGAACCCCAGCCCACGGCGGAGCCGCCGGTTTCTCCTGACCGGCCGGCCGAACCGGAGACCCCACCCCAGGCGCCGCCGATTCCGATCAGCGCCACCGCCCCTAGCTCCATCTTCACTCCAGAGCAGCCGCCTCGGGCTGAACCCTCCTGGCGCGATCAGCGTCCCCGTCGAAACTGGGGCCGGGTGCTCCCCCGCGACTCCCAGCCGGCGGCCATGCCGCCGCCCAAGCCAAGCAGTACCCGGTTCGTCCCCATTCCCCAGGCGTTGCCCCCGGTTGCCGCCGCGGCCCCGCCGCCCCTGGCCATGCCGAGGAGCGCGCCTTTCGCCATGCCGGATCTCCGCGCCAATGAGCCGCTCGGTCCCGGCGAGACGCGGAGTGAGCGGTTATTAGACGTCCAAACTCGCCTCATGGCGGCCATGTTGGA
>Ga0134126_10008447_pt1 | contig 12966 bp, 14 predicted proteins | sample KB31752_FD_96881 | JGI IMG/M metagenome (GOLD analysis project Ga0134126, IMG submission 96881) | Terrestrial soil microbial communities with excess Nitrogen fertilizer from Kellogg Biological Station, Michigan, USA - KB3-175-2 | ecosystem: Environmental > Terrestrial > Soil > Unclassified ...
AACGCGACATCTCGTCCCTGGTCGTCATTGGAGGCAACGGATCCCAGGCCGCCGCCTGCGAGCTGTCGCGGCGGGGCCTTGCCGTTGCGGGCGTTGCATCCACGATCGACAACGACCTGGTCGGCTCGGACCCGACCATCGGGGCCACCACGGCAGTGGACATCGCGCTGGAAGCGATCGATCGCCTGCGCATTACGGCCGCATCGCACAATCGAGTGTTCCTGGTGGAAGTCATGGGACGCGATGGTGGCCATCTCGCCCTGGCAGCCGCCATCGCCGGCGGCGCCGAGTCAGTCGTCGTCCCCGAGGTGGAGACGCACCCCGAGAGCGTAGCTGGAGAGATCCGCGCCGCCTACGCCCGTGGCAAGAGCCATGCGATCGTCGTCGTTGCCGAAGGCGCGAGGTACGACGCGGAAGGGCTGGCGGGTTATTTCAAAGAACATTCGCAGCGGCTGGGTTTTGAGCTGCGCCTCACCAAGCTGGGACACATTCAGCGCGGCGGAAATCCAGGCGTTTTCGATCGGCTGCTGGCGACGGAGCTGGGTGTCGCGGCAGTCGAGCACCTCAGCACCGGTTGCGCAGGCGTGCTTCTGGGGCGACTGAACGGAAGAGTGACGGCGACTCCCCTTGCGGAAGTCGCTCATGCGCGCAAGGCACTCCCTGCACAGCACCTCGCACTGGCGACCATGCTGGCCCACTAGCGGGCAGCGCTTACCTGGAGGATGAGACATGAGCATACGACCTGGCTGCACCTTGCGGCCCCCCGAGAGACCGAACATTCTGGGGGAGCCGGATATCCAGCCGCTCCCGCAATCCGGTCCCAGTCCCCCTGTCGCATCCCCCGATTCCGCGCAGGCCGTGGAGTCCGCGGGTGCAAGGCTCGTGACCTCCGAGGACTTTCCCTACTTCCGCCGCAAGCTCCATCAGCAGCTGACCTTTGCCCGCTCGAGGATCCGGGAGGCACTGCTGCGCGCGGATGCGGAACAATATGCGCAGATCGCCGGCCAGGTGCATGACGCGCAGGATGAGTCGCTGGCGGATCTGCTGGTCGATGTTTACTTCGATGAGATCGACCGCGACGTGCAGATGGTGCGCGATATCGATGCCGCGCAGCGCCGGATTCTCTCCTCAACGTACGGGCGTTGCAGCGACTGTGGGGAACCCATCCCATTCGAGCGCCTGGATGCTTATCCGACCGCGAAGCGGTGCCTGCAGTGTCAGGTCCGACACGAGCAGGGCAGAAGATCCACCCCGAGCCTGTAGCGTCACGGCGAGCTGCGAGGTACGAGACGGCATACGGTGTCAGGGCCAATGCCAGCCGCGTTCCCTTCATCGCTGTCGAGATGCAGTTCGAGACGGAAGCTGGGCGCCGCACGCACAATGACGTCATCGAAGATCAGATCCCGGCCGCCACCGGTGACAGACACCCTCACGATGTCACGGTCGTTGACCCCGAGCCGCACCGCGTCCACCGGGCTCATGTGGATATGACGCAGAGCGCGCACGACTCCCGCCTCGAGGTGCAGCCGCCCTGCGGGACCTTCAATGAATATTCCAGGGGTACGAGCCAGGTCCCCCGAAAGCCGCAGTGGCGCCTCCAACCCGAGTACCCGCTCATCGGTACGCGAGATTTCGATCTGATCCTCGGGACGCGGCGGACCCAGCACTCTGACGTGGGGAATCCGTCCGGCGGGACCGACGAGCGCGATGGTTTCCTGGGCTGCGAACTGCCCCGGCTGCGAGAGGGCCTTCGCGGGGCGCAGTCGATAGTCCCTGCCGAAGAGCGCATTGATCGTTCTCTGGGACAGATGGGCGTGCCGGGCGGATATCGCCACGGGGATCCGGAAGTCACTCGGCTCGATACTCATGGCAGCTGACACCGACAGTGTTGCGCCTAAGGTTGCAGACGCGAAGCTGCGCCGGAAGCCGTAGTCGGCGCAGCACCGTAGGTGAAGATACGCATCGTCAGCCGACACGAATGCGGCCACGATCGCCTCACGGTTTGCAGCACTGAATTATCAACAGGAGCCGCCCATGCGCGCGATTCGACGCATCCTCGTCGCCGTGAAGGATCCCAAAGCCCGCTCATTACCCGCCGTGGCCAAGGCCGCCCAGCTTGCCCGGGCATTCGGAGCGCAGATCGAGTTGTTTCACAGCATCTCCTCACCCCTCTACGTCGATGCCTATGGACTCGGCGACGGCGTGATGGCGATCGAGCGCGAGACTGTCGCATCCAGAACAGCGCAACTGGAGCGCGTCGCCGCCCGCGTGCGCGAACGGAAGGTCAAAGTGGCCGTTCGCGCCGTGTGGGACTACCCCGTACATGAGGCAATAGTACGACGCGCGCGTCAGTTCAAGGCCGATCTCATCGTATCCGAGCGCCACGCCGGGTTGCACATAGCACCTGGGCTGTTGCGGCTGACGGATTGGGAGTTGCTGCGCTGGAGCCCGGCGCCGGTGCTGCTGGTAAAGCGCGGCGGAACTTACAACCGCCCGGTCGTGCTGGCTGCCATCGACCCCGGCCACGCACACGCGAAGCCGCTGAGGCTCGATGCTGACATCCTGCAGGCAAGCGAGTATTTCGCCAGTGTCCTGCACGGGAGCGTACATGCAGTGCATGCCTACATTCCCATTGGCGTTCTGCCCTATTCGACGGTAGCCGTTCCCGCCGCCCAGCAGCTCGACGCTCAAGCGAGAGCCGAAGCCCAGCGCCGACTCGACACTGTGCTGACCAAATCGCCGATCCGCCTCAAGAACCGTCACCTGGTAGCGCGCGAGCCGATTTTCGCCATCGACCAGGTCGCGCGCGAGACCCACAGCTCCATCGTGGTGATGGGGGCGCTATCGCGATCCGGCCTCAAGCGGCTTTTCATCGGCAACACCGCGGAAGGAGTGCTCGACTATCTGCCCAGCGATCTGCTGATCCTGAAGCCACGCAGCTTCGTTGCCAAGGTGCAAGCGAAGGTCCGCGGCGTCCGCTACAACGTTTCCCCCGTGCTGCAGGGCCTGTATTGATGCCTGCAGCGCCTGTTCGATCGTCCAACGCAATCATCGACCGTGGTCGAGAGGAGTCTGTATGAGCTTGATTCGCTGGGATCCGTTTTCAGATATGGATGCGATGTTCAATCGCATGTTGAGCGGCAATTTCGCGCGCTGGCCGCGGGTTTCACTGGGCACGGAAGAGGGCCGCAAGCTCGAGTGGTCCCCGAGCGCCGACATCAGCGAGACTGACAAGGAGTACGTCATCCGCGCCGAGTTGCCGGCCGTCAAGAAGGAGGACGTTCACGTCACCTTCGAGGACGGGATGATCACCATCAAAGGCGAGCGCAAGCAGCAGAAGGAGGATAAGAACGAGAAGTATCATCGCGTCGAGAGCTTCTACGGCACTTTCGAGCGCACGTTCTCTCTGCCTGACAATGTCGACTCGGACGCCATCCGTTGCGAGAGCAAGGATGGAATCCTCACGGTCCACATTCCCAAGACGCAGAACGTCAAGCAGAAAGCCAAGCAGATCAGCGTGCAGTGATCACCGCCGCAACGGGATGGCGGCACGCGCCGCCATTCCCGCGAAAGGGGGCTGTCATGACCCGCATCGGGTGCGTTTGCTGTTGGATCGTTGCCGCCGCTGCGCTGTCGGGCGTGAATCCGGCATCCGCAGGGCCCACTCCCCGGGCATTCGCTCTGTTGAGGGACGCCATGGCGGTTCAGCCGGATCCCCGGCGCGGCGAGGACCTGTACTCGGAGCATTGCAGCAACTGCCACAGCCCCGGCGCCTGGGGCAAGGGCGCTGCGGCCGTGCCTGCCCTCGCAGGCCAGCGCGAATACTATCTGCTCGAGCAGCTCGTCCAGATTGCGAGCCTGGAGCGCAACGTACCGGCGATGCATCGCTTGCTCACCGAGCAGGAGTTGGACCGACCGCAGGCGCTGCGCGACCTGGCGGCTTTCCTGTCACAAGATGCGCGCAACGCCCTCACCGAGCATGGCGGCGGTCGCGATCTGGACATCGGCGAACGTGTCTATCGACAACGGTGCGCCATGTGCCATGGGAACGGGGGCGAGGGAAGTGACGCTGAGCCCATTCCCGCCATCGCAGGCCAGCACTACCTTTATCTGTTGACCCAGCTGCATGGGTTCGCCGCGGGCCACCGCGGCACTGCGGAACCGCCGGTGATCAGCTTTGTCGGCGGACTGAGCGAGCGGGAAACCCAGGCCGTAGCCGACTACATATCGCGCCTGAAGAGCCCGGTACCCGACAGCCAACGACCTTAGACGAGGAGCCACGCAATGAAATCCGATACTGACATCAAGATGGACATCGACGCGGAGCTGAAATGGCCCGGACGTCGATGAGACGCACTGCTGCGCGCCACCGCGGCGTTGACGGCGCTGGAAGCCGAATGCAGCGGTGACGAGCGGACGGGGGTACAGATCCTTCGCAAAGCTCTGGAAGCACCAACTCGGCAGATAGCGGAGAACTCAGCGGCCGACGGAGGGGTTGTCATCGATCGTATGTTGAGCGCTCCGGGCAATGTCGGCTATGACGCGGCCAGCAAGAAGTTCGCCGACCTGGTGGAAACCGGTATCGTCGACCCCGTGAAGGTCGTGCGCACAGCGCTGGAAAACGCTGTTTCAGTCGCCGGAGTCGTCCTCCTGCTGACCGAGGCCACGATGACGGAAAAGCCTGAAAAGCCGAGCGAGCGTGCTGGGGGTGGCCTGCCGGCCGAGGAGTAGCGATTCGATCCCGGCGCAGCTCCTGACGAACAGATCCGGCCGGCGGGAGGACCGGATGGGCGATCTCCCCCGGAGCGCATTGCGGCACCCCAGCAAAGCTGCTAGCCTCGTTTCGTTGGCCCATGCTCGCACCATGGAGTCCAAGGAAACCAGGCGCCCACCATGCGCTCCACTCCTCCAGAGCTCGCGCGCAGCGCACTCGAAGCCGCGCCCGATGCGATGCTCATCATCGATGCTTCCGGAGCGATCCGCTACGCGAATCGGCAGGTCACCGCCCTTTTCCAGTACGACCGTGAAGGCCTCATCGGGGAGAGCATCGAGCGGCTCATGCCTGAGCGCTTCCGGAGCCGACACGTCCACCATCGCGATGGTTTCTTCGCCAATATGCGCCTGCGACCGATGGGCCAGGGCCTGGAGCTGTTCGCCCGACGCGCCGACGGGAGCGAGTTTCCGGTCGAAATCAGCCTGAGCCCCGTCGATGGCGCCGACCGCACGCTCGTGGCGGCCGCGATTCGCGACGTGACCGCAAGAAAACGCGCCGAAACCGAGCTGATCGCAGCCCGACAGGCCTCGGAACGCGCGCGCGAGATGGCAGACCAGGCGCGCGAAGCTGCTGACAAGGCTCGCGCGGCCGCTGACGATGCGCGCCTGATCGCGGACCGCGCCAACCAGGGAAAGAGCCGTTTTCTCGCGACCGCCAGCCACGACCTGCGCCAACCCCTGCAGACGCTCGCACTGCTCAACGGTACATTACGCCGGCTCGTGGAGGAGCCCGACGCGGCGCAAGCGCTCGAGCAGCAGGAACTGGCGATCGACTCGATGTCGCGCCTGCTGAACGCTCTGCTGGATATCAGCAAGCTCGAGTCGGGCACGGTGAAGCCGGAGCCGACGGATTTCACCGTCGCGGCGCTGTTCGACGCCCTGCGGGGAGAATTCACCGGTGTGGCGGCCAGGAAAGGCCTGGACTTGATCATCGAGTCCGCCGGCGAGAGCGTCCACAGCGATCCCGCCCTGGTCGAGCAGATCCTGCGCAACCTGGTCTCCAACGCAATCAAGTACACACGCGCCGGGTGCGTCGTTCTGCGCTGCCGGCTGGAGCAACCGGCTCTGGTCCGGATCGCCGTAATCGATACGGGCGTCGGCATTCCCGCAGAGCAGTTGCCGATGATCTGCGAAGAGTTCTACCAGGTGGGAGTCCCGACCAACAGCTCCCGTGACGGTTACGGCCTGGGCCTGAGTATCGTGCAGCGACTGGTCCGGCTTCTGAAGCTGCGCTTTGAGATCCAGTCCGAGGTGGGCAAGGGATCGTCTTTCTCGCTCGTGTTGCCCGCTGCCGAGCGACACGTCGCGGCACCCGGCACCGTAAGGAAAGGCGTCGTCCGCGAGGCCGCCGTGGGCAAGGCGCGCGTTCTGCTGGTCGAGGACGATCCGGCGGTGCGCGATGCCACTCGGATGTTGCTCAAAGTGGAGGGGTATCACGTCACCGCGGTGGCTTCGCTGGAGCAAGCGGTCCGGGCTGCACGCGAGGGGCCCGGTCTGGATCTGCTCGTCACGGACTATCATCTGAACAATGACGAAACCGGCACGCAGGTCATCGCTGCCCTGCGCGAGGCTCTGGGCGTGCCTCTCAAAGCGGTACTCATCACAGGAGATACCTCCTCCGCCGTACGTAACCTGCCTGTCGACACCTACCTGAAAATGTGCAGCAAGCCGGTGAAGGCCGATGAGCTGCTGACGCTTCTGAGGGCTCTGCTGGCCGCCTGAGCGGCGGGTCATCCGGCCACGAGTGGTTGCATCAGTCGCCGAATACGCCCTGCCACAGAACGCTCGTTTTGGCTGCTTGCGCAACCACCTCGGGAGTGGAACCGGACCGGACGAGCAGGAGATCGCAGTCGAGCGCGTCTGCAAACCGGCCCGTGAGTTTTCCGACGAGGGTGGCAAGACGTTTACGGTGCGTCAGCGTCCCGAGGACGACCACGTCGTACCCGTTCCGCGATGCGAAGTCAGGCAGTACCTCGTCGGGGTCTCCTGACAGGACATGGACGTGGTCAGAACCCACTTGATGTTCGCGTGCCAGCGCATTGAGCCGCTCCGCGAGTGTGGCACGGTCGGGTCCCGTTTCCTCGCGCTCACAGTACACCGCATCGAGATCGGCGCCGCACCCTACAGCCAGATACTCAGCCGCGTGCATAACCTCCTTGCCTGCGCTGGGAGTCTCAGGGTCCCGCATGTCCACCATCGCCGCGAATCGGGGGCGCTCCTGCCATGGTCGGTCACGAACCAGCATGAGGTTGACCGGGCACGCTCTCATCAGATCCCAGTCGGTCGAATTGAGGGCGAAGCGTCCAGGATGCGCGTTGGCGGCCCTCTTCATGACCAGATCCGGATGGCACGCGTCGATCTTCCTTGCGATGGCCAGCTGGACACGGGTGTCGCACATGCAATCCACGAAGACCTGGACGTCCGAAGCCGGCACCGACTCGCGCAGCGCCTCCAGGTATTGCCTGCCCGCCCAGATACATTCGAGCCACTCTTTCTCGACTCCGGCTGTATCGTAGGCGCGCCGCAGGTCGGCGGCATGCTCGCAGTCGCAGGTGTAGAGCTCGATCCGCGCACGAAATGCGCGTGCCAGATCGATGGCTTTGAGGAGCAGTCGGCGATCCGCGGGACTGCGGTCCGCGATGACGAGGATCGAGGTGAGCTTGTCCACGTAAGTATCCCCACAGCCTGGCGGCGTTCAAGGCAGGCCACAGCCTCGCAAGAGCCAGGCAGCTCAGACATTCGGGGCTGTGCCTACGGCCGTCTGGACAAATACGTACGGTACCTGCGGATTGCCACGTGCATAATCGCTACATCTATGGACGCGCCCTTCTCTGAGCTCACTCCGCCGTCACAGGATCTGCAGGGCTTGCTGGACGCGGCGGTGGACGCGATCATCATCATCGACCACCTCGGTGCCATTCATCAGTTCAGCCGTTCCGCGGAGCGGCTGTTCGGCTACCGCCGCGAGGAGGCTCTCGGGCAGAATGTCAGCATGCTCATGCCCGAACCGGTCGGCACGGCACACGACGGCTACCTGCGGCGATATGCGGCCACCCGGGAGGCACACATCATTGGCAAGGGGCGCCAGGTCGATGCTCGACGGAAGGACGGCAGTACCTTCCCTGTTCAACTCGCAGTGGGCGTCGTCCCTGACAGCGAACCACCGCGCTTCGTGGGAATCATTCATGACATTACGCTCCAGCGTGAGGAGGAGGAGAAAGCCGCGAGGCTGCAAGAGCGCTTGACGCACGTTGGGCGACTCGCGACGATCGGCGAAATGGCTTCTGGAATCGCTCACGAGCTGAATCAACCACTCGCGGCCATTGCCACTTATGCGCACGCCTGCGACCGACTCCTGGGGCTGTCTGACCCGGACATCGCGGAAGTTCAGGGGGCTCTGCGCGAAATCGCAGGTCAAGCCGTCCGAGCAGGAGACATCATCCGGCGCATGCGTGGGCTCGCCCGTGCCGATGAGCCACGCCGCGGTCCCGCTGACATCAACTCCGTCATCGCCGAATTGACCGACCTCATCGAGCCGGACGCCAAAGCCCACGGCATCGCCTACCGCCTGGAGCTGGCACCGAACCTGCCGAAGATCGCCATAGACCGGGGACAGATACAGCAAGTCCTCCTGAATCTGGTACGCAACGCGCTCGAGTCCATCGACCTCAGCCAGATCGATGCCGGGGAGATCGTGGTTCGCAGCAGCCGCACAGCCGAGGGGGACGTGGAGATTTGCGTCTCCGACAACGGGCCGGGTGTCTCCACCGAGATCGCCCAGCGGATTTTCGATCCGTTTTGCTCCACGAAACCCACAGGGACGGGCCTGGGCCTTGCGATCAGCCGCACGATCGTACGCGCACACGATGGCACACTCGTGCACTGTCCCAACAAACCCGTCGGCGCATGCTTCATCGTCAAGCTCAGCCCCTCATGAGAGCCGCCAGCATGAAAGAACGGCAACCGATGGTATTCGTCGTCGACGACGACGAGGCCGTGCGCAGCGCTTTGAAGCTCCTGCTGAAATCAGTGGGGCTGACGGCGACGGCGCTACCCACCGCGCAGCAATTCCTGGCCACCTACGACCCGCTGCAACCGGGGTGCCTGGTGCTGGACGTGCGGATGCCCGGGATGAGCGGGCTGGAGCTGCAAGAACATCTGAATCTGAAGGGGGCGGTGATTCCGGTCATCTTCATCACCGGACACGGGGACGTGCCCATGGCCGTGGAGGCCATGCAGCAGGGCGCCTTCGACTTCCTGCAGAAGCCCTTTCGGGATCAGGATCTGATCGACCGCATCCAGAAGGCATTGGCCAAGGACAAGCAGAACCGCGCCGAGCTGGGCGAGCGCTCACGCAACCGCGAGCGGTTTGAGTCCCTCACCCCTCGTGAGCGCGAAGTCCTTGCGCTGGTGGCCAGCGGGAAACCCAACAAGGTGATGGCAGGTGACCTCGGCCTCAGCCAACGCACCGTTGAGATTCACCGCGCGCGCGTGATGGAGAAGATGGGCGTATCGTCGCTGGCGCAGCTGGTCCGAATCGTCATGGATCTGAACTCCGCCGGCAAGCCCGACGCCTGAAGCCTGAAGGGACACCGCGCTCCCGCAGGGCTGCGGCTCTACGGCTCTATCTAACGCCTGAAGCGGCGCCGCACGCGACGGCGCTACCAGTTCACCGAAGCTGCCAGATTCGGCAGAGGCATGACCTGCCGCGGAGTGCGCGACAGGAAATCACATACTGCCGCAATTGCGTCATGGTCCAGCCTGGCCATCAGCCGGATGTGCGCCGCGGAGAAATTCGGACGGCGCCCGTCCACTGCGTCGTAGATCTGTCGTCGCAGGTACTCGTAGTGCTGACCAGCCAGCTGAGGGATACCCTCCCGTGCGTTTCCCTGAGCGTCGGCACCATGACAGGACGCGCAGGCTCGACCGTAGATCTGTGCGCCCTGGGAGGTGAACTCTCCTGATCCCACGCCCAGACTGTCCTGCGGCTGAGTCTGGAGCTGACTGACATACCCGGCAACGTCTGCCAGCGCCTGCGCATCAGGCAGGTGATGCGAGTCGGCAAAGTGCTCCATCCGCGGGTCCCACCGCTTATCGTGCCGATAGTCGACGAGTTGTCCCACGATGACGGAGAAGTGCTGGCCCGCGATGCGTGGAACAGTGCCGTCGGGCACACCGGCACCGGAGGGCCCGTGACACACCAGACAAGTACGAAACAGCTCTGCGCCTCGATCGAGATTCGGCTGGCTGTGGAGTGCGTCCTGATACTCCCGCCGCGAGGTGCCGGCGGCTCCGGCAAGCTGCGCAAACAGGAGGGGCGCGACACACAGGCTCAGCAAGGCGCACGCTTTGTTCATGGCTCGGGAGCTCGTATTTTCAGAAAGTTGATCGCACCTTACGCACGCCCGGTGGACAGCGAATCAGGTCATATACGTATCGCTAGGCACCGCGCTTGCCGAGCTCCTGGAGACGTGCCAGCCAGATACCCCGCCGAGCCTGCCCAATGCTCTCGACACTCCCGATCACGCTGGTGCGCACCGGCCGGATGCCGCAGAAGTACAATACGTTGCGACGCAATGCCCTCAAGCTGTGCGAGCCGAAATAGACACGGTAGACGGCCGCCGGCATGCCCATGGTTACGATGATCCGCGCGGACTTCCCGGCAAGCGGCTTGCGCACCGCAGCTGACATCGGAGCCTCGGAAAAGGCAAATCCAGGGCGCAGAAGCTGCTCCAGGAAACCCTTCAGCAGCGCCGGCATGTCCCCCAGCCACAGCGGATAGAGAAGGACGATGTGGTCAGCCCATACGAGCGACTCCTGACACTCGCGGATCGCGCTGGGGATCTGCTGTGATCGAAACTCATCGTTGGAGCGCAGCAGCGGAAACTGCAGCTCGCTCACGATGACACTTCGAAGCTCATGTCCCGCCAGTCGCGCGCCGTCGTAGTAAGCGCGACACAGGGCGTGAACGAACCTCTCGGCGGCTGAGTCAGGATGGCCATCGATGATCAGAATGCGGCGCTTCATGGGCGCCACTGTAATCAACCTCTGCGCGCGGCCGCGCTAGGCACTTTCCACGATGGGAATCGAATCGCGGCCTGCGCAGACTGGCCTCAGTCAGGCATGGCTCGCAATCGGAGCGGGATCGTATGGGCGTCTTGAGCCGCATTCTGGTAGCAACGGACTTCTCCGCCGGCGCAGGCGCAGCGGTGACGCGCGCCGGTCAGCTCGCGCAAGAGCACCACGCCGAGCTTCACCTCATTCACGCTTCTCCAGACTGGAATCTGTTCTCCAGGGTGTTGCCTGCGCACCAAGGCCACTACTCTACGCTCACTGAATTCGCGGAGTCCGCGATGCAGCGTGAGGTCGCATGGGTGGAACAGAAGTTCGCGATCCGCGTTCGCGGCGTGGTCGAGCTGGGCGGCGCCACGCGCACCATTGCCAGAGCAGCTCAGGAATTCCAGCCGCAACTCCTCGTGATCGGCGCACGAGGGGAACACGGGCCATCCGTTGCAGCCTCGGCGCTTGGCGGTACCGCTCTGAAACTGCTCTCGCAGGCCACGCGGCCACTGCTGCTAGTTCGCGACATCGGCGCTCGTCCTTATGCCGAAGCCATGGCCGCCATCAGCGATGCAAGTGAGATCGCCAAGCGGATCGTTCGATGGGGGATGCTCGTTGCGCCCAGCGCAGTCTGGCACCTCATCCGTGCCTACGATGTGCCCTACCTCGAGCGGCTGCGGCAATGTGGAATCGACGACGCTGCAATGATCTCTTGCGCAGCTGATTCCCGGGCGAGCGCTCAGCGCGAGATCGACATGGTGATCAAGGCCGCGGAGCACACGAGCCCGATGCGCGTACACCTGATGCCAGGCGAGCCTCTCAGGGTCGTCCTGACGCAGATCGTACGCGAGCGCGTCCATCTTCTGGTGGTCGGAAAGCATGCTGAAGGAATCGCCGACGCGGGTCACGGCCTGGTCGGGAGTGTGGGTTTTCGGCTCGCCTACCATGCCCAGGGAGACGTTCTGGTGGTCCCCTAGGCAAGTTCGACCGACCAACTCGAGCGCTCTCTTTTCTTTCTTTCGGAGATTTGCATGATGGCCTCTCGACCTGCTCGTATCCGCAAGATCCTCGTCGCACTGGGACACGTGCAGCACCCCTCCAGAGCGCTGTTTCGCAAAGCAGCGGCCATCGGCCGAGCCAGCGGCTCGAGCATCGAGCTGTTTCACGCCGACGTCTCAGGCCGCAGCGGTCCGGAGCTCGGAAAATCCGCCGCGCGAAAGCTCGACCGGCTCCTTGCCTCCCCTTGGCTCGAGGGCCTGAAAGTCGCCCTTCATCTGGACAGCGATTATCCGCCGCACGAGGCGATCGTGCGGCGCGCCATCGCAACCGGAGCTGACCTGGTGATCGCCTCGCTGAGGGTGCCGCACCTCCCCGCTCGCTTGTGGCTGCGCAATACGGACTGGGAGTTGATCCGCCAGTGTCCCTGCCCCGTACTGCTGGTGAAGTCGAGCCGGCCATACCGGAATCCGGCGATCATCGCGGCCGTGGATCCCTTTCATGTCCATGCCAAGCCGGCCGCGCTGGATGAAAAGCTGCTGGCGACAGGCGCCACGCTGGCGCGGGCCCTGCGCGGCACCCTGCACGCCTTCCATTCCTACATGCCGCTGTTGAACACTCTGCCGACTCCGATGGGCCCGGTGGTCCCGATCGGATTCCCGACTGAGATGGAGGATCTCCACGGCCAGCAGGTTGCGGCGCTATTCGACAAGCTGGCGAAGACGGCCGGGATTGCTCCGGCGCGGCGCCACTTGCACATGGGAATCGTGACGGATGAATTGTGCGCCACCGTGCGACATCTGCACGCGGGCATGGTAGTCATGGGCGCAGTATCTCGATCCGCGCTGAAACGTGCTTTCATTGGCAACACTGCGGAGACGGTTCTCAACGCGATCCCGTGCGACGTGCTGATCGTCAAGCCGCGCCTGTTCAGAACTTCCGTGCCGCGCCGCAAAGGCGCGCGAGCCTGACCTGGTCGACCATCGTGACCCGGACAACGATCTATCTTGCGCTGGGGCTACTGGCCCTCCTGTTCGGCGGTTGCGCCCCGGCAGCCGGGTCCACCACACGGTGGGTAGTGAAGGGCACACCGACGCCCCAAGCGCTTGGGCTGATACGCATACTGCGCAATGCCGA
>Ga0134126_10008448_pt1 | contig 12964 bp, 8 predicted proteins | sample KB31752_FD_96881 | JGI IMG/M metagenome (GOLD analysis project Ga0134126, IMG submission 96881) | Terrestrial soil microbial communities with excess Nitrogen fertilizer from Kellogg Biological Station, Michigan, USA - KB3-175-2 | ecosystem: Environmental > Terrestrial > Soil > Unclassified ...
GAGCCGTCCTGCAGGGAAGCGGCCGGCGCCACCACCACCTGGTCGCCGGCGTTCACCCCGGCCGGCAGCAGGCGCAGCTCGCCGTAGGATTGCGCCGCCGGATCCACCCGACGCTGGCGCACCTGGTCGCCATCGATCACGAACACCACGTTGTGGCCGTCGCGCTGAACGATGGCCTTGGCGGGCACCAGCACGCCTCTGGGCGACTGCTCCGCGTGCGCCGATTTCTGCTGCTGTTCGAGGAACGACACGCGCACGCCCATCTCCGGCACGATCCGCGCGTCCTTCTTCTCCAGCGCGACGCGCACCTTGATGGTGGCCTTGCCGCGATCGGCGGTCGGCACGATGGCGATGACATGGGCGGGAATCTTCCAGTCGGGATACGCGTCCAGCACCGCCTCGGCCGGCATGTCCGGCTTCACCCGGCCTATATAGGCCTCGTTGACGTCGACATCGACTTCCAGCGAATCCATGTCGACGATCGTGCCCACGCCGGTGCGGGTGAAGCCGCCGCCGGCGGACAGCGGCGAAATGATCTCGCCGACTTGCGCGTCCTTGGTGGTGACCACGCCGCTGAACGGCGCGCGCACCACGGTGTAGTCGAAATTGACCTCGGCCTGCATCGCCTGCGCGGCGGCGGCGGCGGACTGCTTCCGCTGCGCGGCGAGCTGGGCCCGGGTGCTGTCGGCCAGGGTACGTGCCTGCTCGGCCGCCTGCTTCGACACCAACCCTTGCCGTGCCAGCTTCTGCAGCCGTGCCGAGTCGTGCTGGTTCTGCACCAGCTGCGCCTGGTATTGCGCCACCAGCGCCTGCGCGGCGGCGGCTTGTGCCCGGGCCGTTTGCAGCCCCGCCTTGTAGGCACTGTCGTCCAGTCGCGCCAGCACCTGACCCTTGGTGACGTGATCGCCCTCCTCGATCAGCACCGCGGTCAGCGTGCCGGTGATCTGTGCCGATACGGTCGCCTGGCGCCGTGCCGTGACGTAGCCGGTCGCCTGCAGCACAGCGCCCGCTTCGCTGTCCGCGCTGAGCGACACCGCCTGCGCCACCTGCACCGGCACCGTGCGATGACCCAGCCAGTACCAGCCACCGATGACCAGCAACAGCGCGGCAAACACCACGCCGACTATCCACGGCCAGCCCACGAGACCACCACCGTGGTCTTCGCGCTGGTGACGACCGATGCGCAATTCCTTCAACAGCTCAGCGTTGTCCACTCTGGTTTCCTGATTGTGCTGCCCAGGACTCGTACCGGATCAGTCTTGCAGCGGTTGCCATTCGAAGCCAGAACCGAACATCAGCCGGTGGCAGTGACAACTGTCATCATCTGACCGGAAGCGACGATACCGCAGACTGCGAACGATGGCGCCGCCATCCCGTTTCGCGTTCGCGATTGACCTGGTAAGGCGGGATCGAATTGACCCGTGCACGACAGCGGACCTTCCGACCTGAGTTTTCGCGAAGGTGCATGGTCATGAGGCCGCCATTCTCACTTCCTTGGCGAAGCATGCCTGTGGCCCGGCATCGATGTCAGCGCGCTGTGCCGGGCATCGCGGCCGCCGGGCCGAAGCCAAGCCAGCCTGCGGTCCAATAAGAGTCGGCCACCACCCAGGCACCGCAGGCAATCGCCGTCGACATCAGGAACGGGGTCACGGATGCATCGCCCGGCGCCGCAACCAGACCGGGCAGCCAGACCAGCACGGTGATCACGCTCAGCATCGCCGCTTCCATCACGGCCGCCAACCGCGGCAACACGCCGAGGAGCACGCCGAGACTGGCGGCGAGGCTGCCTGCCCCGGTGAGATAGACCCATCCGTACTTCCACGGCAACCATGCCGGCATGAACCCGGCGGTGGCGTCGGCATAGACGAAATGCGCCAACCCGATCGCGGGCAGCGCCAGCGCGAACAACAGCCGGGCCCAACCGATGCCGCGCCCGCCGACCGCCCAGGTCAGATGTCGCCCCGCGTCGGCGGCATGGCTGGCGAACAGGATCCAGCCGCCGGACAGGATCACGGCAATTTCGCCCAGGCCCAGCCAGGTGGCTTCCATCCCCGGCGCCACCAGCACCGGCGGCAGCTTCAGCAACACCGCCCATGCCAGCAGAAAACCGGCTGCCACGGCCGCTGCCAACTCCACGCTACGCCGCCACAACAGGCCCAGACCGAGCGACAACTCGATTGCCGCGCAGGCATAGGCAAACAGCTGCCGCGCGGGTAAATGCGCGATCGGTATGCGCTGCCACACCGAGGCGAAATCGCCGACGATCAGGCCGCGCAAACCCAGCGCAATCATGACGCCTGCGAACAACAGGTGACCCGGCGCGATGCGGGCATCGTGGAGTTCGCCAGGGCCGACCATGAGGTTGTCTGCGAAAGCAAAACGACGCATCGCCGGTGCGCGACGCGATCGGACGGAATGATCGGACATGGCTCATGCCTCTCTGGCAGGGCGTTGCGACGCGGTTGGCCGCCGCATCGACGGCTTCACTCGTATTCATCGAACCAGTCGCCGATTGCGCGACTCACCCCGACGGCATCGTGCGGGTCGGACGTCCAGTCATGCGGCATCCCGTGCACCAGCATGAGCTTCAGCCTCGCACCGTTCCCGTTCGCGCGATAGTAGGGCCGCAAGGCCTGATCGAGAGCGATGGCCGTCTCTGGCGCCAACACGGCATCGCGGCCGCCCTGCACGATCAGCAAGGCGGTTGGCGGCTCGCCCCGCGCGATTTGCGCGGCGTGACGCGACGCATCGGTGCGACCGGCCAGTGCGCGCGACGCAGGGGTCCACGCATACGGCTGCTTGGTCACCCGCTCCAGCGCATGGACCGAGGCGTTCAAGCCGGTGGAGGCATTCACGATCGCCGCGGTGCTGACCGCAACCTTGCCCGCATCAGCGCGACCAGAACCGCTGCGCCGCCGGCGGAAAATCCCATCAGGCCGACCGGCTGGCCCGCTGCCAGGCAACCGCGTTGTCGCAGCGCGGCGACCACGGACGGCAATTCATCGGCGGCACCCACCACCACCGGCTTGAACAACAGCATGGCGAAATCCTCGGCCTGCCTGCGTCCAAGTTCCTTGATGCCGCCTGGCGGCGCGCGGCTGCCGAACAAGGGCAGGCCGAGGTACACCTTCACTGCCGGAACGTCATCCAGCGGCAGGGCGTTCATCAATGCGCTCCCTGTCTCCGGAGGGCCAAAGCCATGCCACAAGACGATCGGCGGCCTGCTCACGCGCGGCGGCACCCTCAAAATCGCCGGCACACCCGCCAGCGTCGTACTGACGACACGGGCGGCTTGCCCCGCGGGCCTCGACTGATCGCAGCGAAAGCTGGCGGCAGGATCCGCCAGCGTGCGCGGCTCCACTGGCGAACCTGCAAAGACAGCATTGGCGTAACCGAGGGCGCCGACCAACAATGCCAACACTGGCCGCCATCGAGGTGGCCCACCGATTCCCATCACTGCATTTTCTCCCGTTGCATCTTCGCAATCTGTACAACCGACCCGGTCGATCCGCCACCGGAAAACTCGAGTTCATGGGCGATTTCTTCATCGTGGAAATGAAATCGCCCGAGCCTGCGCCGCGTCACGCCTGCCTCCCTTCCGCACGCAGTCGATTTGGCCAGCCGATGCGAACCAGCGTCCCGTCCGGGTCGGACAGCGAAAAATCGTACATGCCCCAGGCTTGGGTTCGGCCACGCAACCCAAGATTGCGGCAAGCTCGTCGACCCGCTCGACGGAAAGTATAAAGGCCAAACGGATTTCTTCCGGGCACCAGCCAGCCCTCGACCGCACGACTGAGGTGCAGATCGCCCCCACCACCAACGAGCGCTCCACCTGAAAGTCATCGGACTTCATCGCAGCGAGGATCAGTATGACGGCTATCAGCACAGCGATGGCGATGGCGATGGCACCTGTCGTGAACACAATCCTGACCTTCGACGGGGGGTCCGATTGATGTCGCTGTATGGTCGACGCGCGACCAGGGCACGCCATGGGTTGCACGCTAACACCCTGCGATGTCGCCAGCACAGGACCAATCCGGGCTTTCGCGTCATGACCAATTGGGACTGGCGTGTACGTGCTGCCGACGACGGTGTGGCGAACGCCACCGTGTTCGCGGTCAGGCGTGGTAGCTCGCTCATCGCACGCATGGCTTTGGAAGGAATGACATCTGCCATGCTCAGTCAAGACAGCCACACCTCATGAACTCGCCCCGGCGCGACAATCGTTGGACGAGCGCGCTCCCGCGAGTCCCGCAACCCGTCATCGAAGTGGTCTCTAGATCTTGTGCTCAACATGCTGCTGGAAGCGCCTGCAGTGAGTGACGCCACTAACAGACAATTGGTACTACCCGACTCCATCAAAATGGCTCTGGGAAAGAGTGGATGACCTGTTTAACTTTGTCGATGAACAAGAATGTCGCAACGTGGCGGTTGCACCGCCTCGTTGTCGGCTCAGCGATTCCACGTCACTTTCGACTGGCAGCGTCATGCGCAGGAAATATCACTCACCGGAATTGCGTCGCGAGGCGGTCCGGCGAGTCGTCGAATACCGCCAGCCAGCCAAGGCCGTTGCCGAGCAACTGCACCTTGGGCGGGATACCGTGCGCGTCTGGGTCAGGCGCCATCGCGAAGAACGGGCCGCACCTCGAACAAACGGAGCAATGAGCGTCGGCGGTACAGCCGTGTCCGCGGATCGCGAACTGTTGGAGATGATCGAGTTGCATCTGTTCAAGAGGACCGGTTGATTCTTCCAGCTGCCACTGCGGCGCGAACGACAGGTTTGCCCATTGATTCGCTCCCCGTCGATTGCGGCGCATCGGTCATGAACCCGATCCGCAGCGTGTGAAAAAAGCGCACAAGATATTCCGTCCATGGCGACGTAGACTGCCGCGCAGGTTGCATTGCAGGGTACGTCGTGCACCCGCGGACAGCGGTTTCAAACTTGATTGTCCAAGGCGCTTCTCAGGACTAAATTGGGCTATTGCTCAAATTCATAAACCGAGGTCGCACATGTACACTCTCTACTACAACCCCGGCGCCGCGAGCATGGTGGTGCACTTGGCACTGCTGGAAATCGGTGCAACACACGAATTGGTGCTGATCGATTTCGATGCCAAGGCACAGCGAGATCCAAAATATCTGAAGCTCAATCCGCGTGGTGTGGTTCCCACCCTGGTAATTGATGGCCGATCGTTGTCGGAGTCGGCGGCTTTGCTGATGGTGCTGGCTGATCGTCACCCGGAAGCCATGCTCGCGCCGCCTCAGGGCACGCATGAGCGCGAAAAGTGGCAGCAATGGATCGTCTATCTCAGCAACACGCTGATGTCCACGTATCGCCTCTGGTTCTATCCGGCTGACCTTGGTGCGACGGAATACCCGTCGGAATTGCGCGCTGCGTTGCAGCGAAAAATTGAAGGTGTATGGGACCTGCTGGAGGCGGAACTCAGCGCGAACGGGCCGTATCTCATGGGCAAGAAATTTTCGGGTGCCGACCTGTTGCTGACTATGTTGATGCGGTGGTCTCGCAACATGCCACGTCCTGCCACGGAATGGCCCGCGCTGAAACGGCTGGCTGATCTGATCCGTGCGCGGCCAAGTTGGCGAAAGCTGTACGAGATCGAAGCGTTGAGCGACTGGTGAGGCATGACGAAGGCAAGTATCCCCCGGCAAAGCAGGTGGCTTTAGTTATGTGAGCCGCTCAAAGCGGCTTGGGCGAGGTGGCTAACGCGACCCCTCTGTTTGGTGCCACCTTGTGGTGGCTGGTCTATCTCGCCTGTGCCAGCCCTTAAGGTGCGAACGCGATCCGCAGGCGGGTATGGAACATCCGCGCAAGATGGAAAGGCGAGCAATCGGCAAGCACGGCCAGCGTGCTGAGACTCGCGGCTCCGGTTGGATCGGCAGCAGCGGTTCACGCTCCGTTCCACCGCGCGACGTACCGCCGGCGACCGCGGGGGATCCTTCGCGCCCACGCCGCTTCCGCTCATCACGGACCGGCAAAGTCGTGCCGGGGCGTCTTCCACCGCGAGCGGCTCCAGCATGTTGCTGCGCAAGGCTGCGTGGAGTTGCAGGCGCGCCAGCTGATCCCGCCCCGGCACGCTTCGCTGCAGATCCGATTCGAACTGTCCAGGCAGGCGCCGCCCAAGCAACTCCTTACTTTTGCAGGCCTTGCTTTCAGCGATCTGGCGGCGCAAACGGAAGCCGGGCGCCCTGATTCACTCGGCCCAAGGTTCGGTCTACACCAGCCATGATTGGCAGAATGTCCTGTCTGCCCATGGCCTGGTGTGCAGCATGAGCCGACGCGGCTACTGCCACGACAACGCGCCCATGGAACGCTTCTTCAGTCTGCTCAAGCGCGAACGGATCAGGCGCCGGATCTATTCAACGAAAGATGCCGCGCGTGCTGACGTGTTCGACTACATCGACATGTTTTACAACCCGAAACGCCGCCACGGTTCCAGTGGCGACTTGTCGCCTGTAGGGTTCGAGCGGCGTAATGCGCAACGAGGGTCCTGAATGTCTACGGAATCCCTTGGCGATTCATACCGTGGGTCCGCATGAGGCCACATGACCAAGACTGGCGCTTCCCGAGATGGGCCTATTCTCCGTGGAGTACCAGCACGAGGCACTGGTCTTGCCAAGCAGGCAAGCCGGGCCGCCACGTTGGGCCCCGCGGACGCTCCCTCTCATTGGCTATGCGGAAAGCGGTGCAAAGCGGTCATATAAAAATTCTGTTCAATCGCCTAACTTGCGGTTCATGCGACGGCGCCGCGAAGGATCATCGACAACCGCGTGGAGACCAACCTTCGCGGGTCTGGATTGGTCTGTGGGATCTTGCAATCGGCTTGCCCCTCTTGTCGCCAAAGCTATTTCTCCTATGGTCGCGGATCGGCATGCGCAGACCCGGTTCCATCACATGATCCGCGGCACTTTCCCGCTGTGGAGCAGGCTCGCGAACACGGACAGGCAGCCGGCTGGAAGCTCGGGTTAGTCCCGCATCTCAAGATTGGAAACGGACCGTCCGGACGATGGCTGTCCTCCAAGTTTTCCGGCAGATGGCGAGACTCCGAACGCAATCGTCAAACAAAACGAATCCAACCAAACGTAGTTCACCCATGAAGCACACTTTGATCTCGACCTTGATTGTTCTCGCTCTCGGTTCGGCTGGCACGGTCATGGCGCAGGCTGCGTCTTCCGCCGCTGCAGCGCAGGCATCAGCCGCCACATCGCAGGACAAATCGCAGGACAGCTCGCCGCCCTCACCGAAGCAGCTGAAGGCCGTGGTAGTGACAGGCTCACGCATTCCGCGCGCTGAGGTCGAAGGCCCAAGCCCAGTCATCGTGATCAGCGCGAAGGACATCGATGCGCACGGCTTTCGCAACGCCTTCGATGCGTTGAGCGCGCTCAGCCAGAACACCGGCATGGTCACCGGCACCGATTTCGGAAGCACGTTCACGCCGGTAGGCAATTTTCTCAATTTGCGCAATCTCGGCCCCAACCACACCCTGGTGCTGGTCAACGGCCATCGGATGGCCGAGTATCCGGTGGCCTACAACGGCTCGGTCAACGCGGTGAACCTGGCCAACATCCCATCGCAATCGATTGAGCGGATCGAGATTCTCGATGCGGGCGCCTCGGCGATCTACGGCTCCGACGCGATCGCCGGAGTGGTCAACATCATTCTCAAGCAACACTACGCCGGCACCGATCTCAACCTGCGAACCGGCGGGACCCAGGGTGGCGGCGGAAGTAATCAGCGCCTGCAGCTGACGCACGGTTTTGAGCAGGGCAAATTCAATGGCGTGGTCGGACTGGAACTGAACCGCCAGCAGCCGATCCATTTCGGCGACCGGCATCTCAGCTCATCCTTCACCAGAGGCGCATCGGACCCGACCACCTCGATCCCCGGAGTAGCTTACGTGCGCGATCCGGTGAGCAACAATTACTATGCTCCACCTGCGGGCGCTTGCGACGCCTTGGCCGGTTATCTGGGCGGCAGCATCAATCTGGTATCCAGCAATCGCTATGACGGCAGCTACTGCGGCTCCGATCGTTACTACGATAACGGCACCATCCAGCCAGGCAAGCGCCAGGCTTCCGGCTTCGCCAGCCTTCATTACGATCTGAACGACCATGTCGAACTGTACGGCGACTTCCTTGCGGACGACAGCAAGCTGAGCAGCACCCTGATCGGGCCGCCGTCATGGGCAACTTCCAGCGGGCCGGTAGGGCCTTTCTGGAACAGCGTCACGCAGCGTCTGGAAAATTGGTCGCGCACCCTCACGCCCGAGGAAGCCGGCGGCCTGGATAATTTCCAGAGGACTTATCTGGAACGCTCGTGGAGCGCGTCGATGGGCGCGCGCGGCCAGTTCGGCGACAGCGACTGGCATTACGATGCCAACTACAGCATCTCCGAATATTTCAACAACCAGAGCCGCCTTCGATTCCTGAGCGGGCTGGACGCCTACTTTCTCGGTCCGCAGACCGGCACGCAGGACTACCTGGGCGAAACTTTTCCCGTCTATGCGGCCGACCCGAGCAAGCTCTACACACCGCTGACGCCAGCGCAGTACGCCAGCCTCACGGCTCGCAGTACGGAGCGGGACCGTTCCTGGGTGCAGGGATTCAACTTCAGCGTCAATGGCACCCTGGCCGACCTTCCCGGCGGTGAACTCGGCGTTGCCGCCGTGGCGGAAGTGGGCAGCCAGTCCTATCACGACAATCCGGACGCACGCATCGACCAGGGTTATTACTGGAACACCAGTCAGGACGATCCGGCCGGTGGCAGGCGCGACAACTATGCGCTTGGCGTGGAACTCAGTGCGCCGGTGCTGACCAGCCTGACCGCCACTGCGGCCGCGCGCTACGACCATTTCCGCGCCGCCGGCAACGACCTGGGCAAGGCCACCTACAACGTCGGCCTGGAATACCGGCCGATAAAGAGCCTCTTGCTGCGTGGCAGCTACGCCACGAGCTTCCGTGCGCCCGACATGAACTACACCTTCGCCAGCAGCATCCGCGGCTATTTTCCCAGCCAGACCGACTACTACCAGTGCCGTCTGGACGGGCAGGAATACAGCAGCTGCAGTGACTACTACAACATGAATTATTTGCAGACCGGCAACGCCAAGCTGAAGCCAGAGACCGCCAAATCGTTCACCTACGGTCTCGTCTGGTCGCCCGGCGCACTTTTCGACCTGTCGATGGATTACTACCACATCGTCATCAGCAACGAGGTGACCGATCTTGACGTGGACCAGCTGCTGCGCACCGAGGCGGATTGCCGGGAAGGCCAAAACACGAGCGGCTCGCCGGTCGACCCTTCCTCCGCGCTGTGCGTGGACTACCTCTCTCGCGTCACCCGCAATGCGGGTACGGCACCGGTGGCCCCCAATCAGGTGCAGTTGATCCGGATCAACCCGATCAACGCAGCCAGCGAACACACCAGCGGCATCGACACCACCGCCAACCTGAAATGGGACGACGCGGCGTGGGGCAAGTTTGGCCTGAATCTCGACTATACCCTGGTGCTCAGCCATAAATACCAGCAGTTTCCCGGCGATCCCCAGCTGGACTACCGGAACGACATCTCCTACCAGACGGAATGGCGCAGCAGGATCAATGCCAGCCTGAACTGGAGCCGCGACGCATGGTCCGCGTCACTCTACGGTGCGCGTTTCGGCGAATTCCCGAAAGAAGACTACAGTGGCCGACTGGCGCCCTATGTGCTGTTCAACGGCAGCGTCGGCTACCAGTTCAACGATCGCACCAAGCTGTCGGTGATCGTCAACAATCTCGCCAACAGGATGCCGGTGGATCGCTCTGGCGGCTGGCCAAATTATCCGTCCAGCGTCTATGACATCTACGGCAGGCAGTGGTGGCTGGAGCTGAACTACCATTTCGGCCGCACATGATGTCGCGAGTTTGCATGCATAGGTCTGCAGACGAATGCCTGGTGCTCGTTCGCCGCACTGTCCAGCGCGCTTGGCTTTGTTCAATCCGTAACTGCTGCCAAGAGACCAGCAACGGTTGTATTGGCCTGCACTAACGAGCTCGCCCCTGGGGGACGTTGCGCCACAGCTCGCAAATGAATCTGCTGCCATTGCGCCCGAGCTGCGTGGCAGTAGCTCGTATCGAGAGCGCTCCCGGCAGGAAGCACTGAATCTGGTGGCGTCGGTCGTGCTTTTTTGGAGCAGCGGATCGTCGGCTAATGTACCCACCAGCTATCTGCAGCGTGGTCCGGAACCGTGATGTTTTGCTGGAACAGCGTGTGACCATCTTGATTGGAGCAAGTCGGTCTGCATTTGCCCGCTTGCAAATGGAGATCGCTGCTGAGCGCGCCTGGATGGAAGCGAATCCGGTCGTCTGTTTGTATTCAGTGGACCGGAAGCACCAACCGATCCGCTGGAATTGCGTCTTCGCCCACGTTTGCGTAACGGGCTTCAACCAGGCACGAATGCGAGTGTGCACAGCGGTCGCCATCCACGAAATAGGCTTTTTTGCAGGTTGCCGAGACTTAGCCAGGTGGGGCGGCCGTGCCGCAATTCCTGGGATGGGAAAAATGCACTGACGTCGTAGCCTGGACGCAGCGACCAGGGCTTGACGTCCTTGTCCACGAACACGAGGGGCATCCTGGGCTGTTGCTCCGCCTCGGCGGATCTGGCAGCCTGCAGAGCTACGACGATTGGTGTGATAAGTTCCGTAGTCATGCCATCCGCAAAAAGGGCCGCGTGATCGACTCACGCGGCCCTTCAAGGTTGGCGCACTTGCTTGACGCTTAGAACTTGACCGTCACGCGGGCCCAGAAGTAGCGACCCATGAGGTCGAAATCGCTGGGATCCGTGTTGGCGTTGAGGACGTTGTTTGCGTACAACACCGGCGGCTGCTTGTCAAAGAGGTTGTTCACGCCGACGTCGATACGCGTGTTCAACGGCTCCACGTTGTAGCCGAACGAGACGTCGTTGTAGACGGTGGCGCCGTACTTGTACTCCTGACCCGTCAGGTTGCAGTGGTAAACGCCACCCGCCGGATTCGGCTTGCCTTCGTAGTAGCAGGTACCGTCGGGCAATACATCCTGCGAGGGGCTCTTCGAACCCATCTGGAAACGCCCGACGTAGCGCAGGCGCCAGGACGCATCCCAACTACCCAGTTGCCAGTTGACGAAACCCTGGGCCCGCCAGCGCGGGAACAAGCAGGTGCCGATGCTCGGGCAGGCCGCTTGCTGCGGCGAACCGAAGGGCAGGAAATGGCCCGCATCGGTATAGGTCGTGTTGCCCGACGTACCCGGGGCGGTCTGCAGGTTGTAATACTTCAGGTACGTGGCGTTGATGCCGGCGGTGAATTTACCGAAGGAGAATTCGGGCAACTTGTAGATCGCCGACCAGTCGACGCCGCCGGTGTCCAGCGTGCCCAGGTTGGCAGTCGGCTCGCCGATGAGCATGATCTGGCCCTGGTTGGCTCCCGGGGTGGGACTGCGATGAATCTGCGAGCAGAACGCCAGGTTGCCCGCAGCGCAGACGTTCAGGATGCTCTGCGCATTTACCGTGGTGATGGTGTTGTTGAGATACACATGCCAGAAGTCGACCGTGGTCGACAGGCCGGGCGCCCACGACGGGCTGTAGACGGCGCCGAAGTCAAACGACTTGCCCTGCTCGGGCTTGAGCTGGATACCGGCGAATTGGGCTCCCGACAGGATGCCGGTGATCTGGTTGTTGGCGGCGACAGCCTGGTTGATGAACGTGCCATTCGTCGGCACATTGACGCAGGCGGGGTTGACCGGTGAGCCGGTATAGCCCGTGCAAGGATCGCTTGACAGCTTCGGTGCGTCGGACGCCGCACCATTGTATTCTTCCGCAAGATTGGGCGCGCGGAACACGTTTGCCATGGTGCCGCGCAGCAGCAGATCGTCGATGGGCTTGTACTCCACCGCGAACTTGAAGTTGTTGGTGCTGCCGTAGCCATTGTTGTAACGCGAGTAGCGATCGCCGATCGTCACGTTCAACGACTTGATCAACGGCAAGTCGCTGAGCACCGGAATGAAGGTTTCGGCGTAGGCTTCCTTCACATTGTAGCCGCCCTTTGTGGCCGAGACGCACTGGCTGCCCAGCACGCAAGTACCCGCGACCGGGTCGAAATTCAGCAGCGGATCCACGTTCGAGTTGACATGTTCCTGGCGATAGTCGATACCCGCCGCCAATTGCACTGTGCCGGCGGGCAAGGTGAACACGCCACCATTGATCCCTGCGTGCCACTGCTTGAGGCTTGCGTATTGATTGGTGATGGCCGGCACCGCGGCCGCCTTCAGCGCCGCGACAGAGCCCGGCGCGAACAGGTCGAACGGATTGAATTCGAGGGACGCCGGCGTGATTCCCGCCGGGCATGCGGTAGGAGCCGCTGCCGTTCCGCATGCCAGACCGGTGGCCGACATGTAGGAGGGACCGGTGTAGAGCTTGCCACCATTCGGCAGATTCAAAGTCGTGGTCACCGCGCCCGAGTGTCCATAGTCCAGGCCGGCGTCCCAGTTCCAGTCCTGGCTTAACAGCGAGAACGTGCCCTTGAAGCCGAGGTTGACCTGTTCGGTATTGGCCCCGAAGGTCGCACCGCGATTGCCGAGTGAGCTCATGCGGGTGTTGATGGTCGGGCCGGCGTTGCTGAATCTGGTACCGAAATGGTTGAAGTAATTGTTGGGGTCGATGTCCACACTGCCGGAAACATAAGGCAGGTTGCCGTAGATGCCAGGGGCCAGCTGAAACGCGGAGGAGGTTTTGTTGTAGTAGGCATTCATGTAGGCCGACACGTTGTCGGTCAGGTTGTAGGTGCCCATCACGAACGCGTTGGTGCGCTCCTGCGGGGTCATGATCAGATTGACCGTCGCGTAGTTGTACTTGTCGCTGTTCGCGCCGTTGTTCTGGTAGCAGTGGTAATTCGAGGTGTCGACAATCTGGCTGTTGCCACCCGGGTTGAGCGC
>Ga0134126_10008449_pt1 | contig 12964 bp, 10 predicted proteins | sample KB31752_FD_96881 | JGI IMG/M metagenome (GOLD analysis project Ga0134126, IMG submission 96881) | Terrestrial soil microbial communities with excess Nitrogen fertilizer from Kellogg Biological Station, Michigan, USA - KB3-175-2 | ecosystem: Environmental > Terrestrial > Soil > Unclassified ...
CAAGCTGGCGTTGCCGCAGTGGTACGCCAACAACGGTCAGTTCGTCACCACCAAGTTCTTCGGGATGAAGGCCAACAAGTACCTCCACGATCACCACATCTCCCAGGCCACCTTGGCCAAGGTCGCCGCGAAGAACTTCCGTAACGGCGCGATCAACCCGAATGCGTTCCGCCGCAAGCCGATGTCGGAGGAGCAGATCCTCAACTCGACCGTGCTGAATTATCCGCTGACGCAGTACATGTTCTGCGCGCCCGACGAGGGTGCGGCCGCCGTGATCATGTGTCGGGCGGACATCGCGCACAAGTTCACCGACAAGCCGGTGTACGTGCGCGCCAGCGAGATTCGCACCCGGACCTTCGGCGCCTACGAGGTGCACGCGACGTTCGCTCCGCTGGACGAGGACGTCTCACCGACGGTGTACGCCGCCAAGGCCGCCTACGAGGCCGCGGGCATCGGACCCGAAGACGTCGACGTCGCGCAGTTGCAGGACACCGACGCCGGTGCCGAGGTGATCCACATGGCCGAGACGGGTCTGTGCGCCGACGGCGAACAGGAGAAGCTGCTGGCCGACGGCGCCACCGAGATCCACGGTTCGATTCCGGTCAACACCGACGGCGGGCTGATCGCCAACGGCGAGCCGATCGGCGCGTCCGGCCTGCGGCAGGTGCACGAGCTGGTCCGCCAGCTGCGTGGCGAAGCCGGCGACCGTCAGGTGCCGGGCAACCCGCGCGTCGGCCTGGCCCAGGTCTACGGCGCCCCCGGTACCGCGTCGGCGACCATCCTCTCGCTCTAGTCAGATCGCCGGGCCCAGCAGGTCGTCGGCGTCGCGGATCACATAGCCGTAGCCCTGCTCTGCCAGGAAACGTTGCCGGTGCGCGGCGTACTCCGCGTCCAGGCTGTCGCGGGCGACCACGGAGTAGAACACCGCGCCGCCTCCGTCGGCCTTGGGCCGCAGCAGCCGGCCCAGCCGTTGCGCTTCTTCCTGCCGAGAACCGAACGTGCCCGAAACCTGCACCGCCACAGCGGCTTCCGGGAGGTCGATGGAGAAGTTGGCGACCTTGGAAACCACCAGGGTGGTCACGTCACCGCGGCGGAATGCGTCGAACAATTCCTCGCGCTCGGCCGTCTTGGTCGAGCCCTGGATCACCGGCGCGCCCAACACGCTGCCCAACTCGTCGAGCTGATCCAGGTAGGCGCCGATCACCAGCGTCGGCTCGCCGGGATGTTTGTCCAGAATTGACTTGACCACCGCGATTTTCGAATGCGCGGTCGAGCAGAGCTTGTAGCGCTCCTCGGGTTCGGCGGTGGCGTAGATCATCCGCTCGTTGTCGGTCATCGTGACCCGCACCTCGATGCACTCCGCCGGCGCGATCCAGCCCTGCGCTTCGATGTCCTTCCACGGCGCGTCATAACGCTTCGGGCCGATCAACGAGAACACGTCGCCCTCGCGGCCGTCCTCGCGAATCAGGGTCGCGGTGAGCCCGAGCCGCCGCCTCGACTGCAGATCGGCGGTCATCCGGAACACCGGCGCCGGCAGCAGGTGCACCTCGTCGTAGACGATCAACCCCCAGTCGCGGCTGTCGAACAGCTCGAGGTGGCGGTACTCGCCTTTGGTGCGGCGGGTGATCACCTGATAAGTCGCAATGGTGACCGGCCGGATCTCCTTGCGTTCCCCGGAGTACTCGCCAATCTCCTCTTCGGTCAACGAGGTTCGCGCGATCAGCTCGCGCTTCCATTGCCGTCCCGCGACGGTGTTGGTGACCAGGATCAGCGTCGTCGCGCTGGCCTTCGCCATCGCGGCCGCACCCACCAGCGTCTTGCCCGCACCACAGGGCAGCACCACCACGCCGGAGCCGCCCGACCAGAATGAGTCGGCCGCCATCTCCTGGTAGTCGCGCAGCTGCCAGCCGTCCTGCCGCAGGGCGATCGGATGCGCCTCGCCGTCGACGTAGCCGGCCAGATCCTCGGCGGGCCAGCCGATCTTGAGCAGCATCTGTTTGACCCGACCGCGCTCACTGGGGTGCACCACCACGGTGTCGTCGTCGATCCGGGCGCCGAGCATCGGGGCAATCTTCTTGTGCCGCAACACTTCTTCGAGCACGGCGCGGTCCAGACTCACCAGGGTCAATCCGTGTACCGGACTTTTCACCAGCTGCAGCCGGCCGTAGCGGGCCATCGTGTCGACGATGTCGACCAGCAGCGGCTGCGGAACCGCGTACCGGGAAAAGCTGACCAGGGCGTCGACGACCTGCTCGGCGTCGTGGCCCGCGGCGCGGGCATTCCACAGGGCCAGCGGAGTGATCCGATAGGTGTGCACGTGTTCGGGCGCCCGCTCCAGTTCGGCGAACGGCGCGATGGCCGCGCGCGCCGCACCGGCGAGCTCGTGGTCGACTTCCAGCAGCACTGTCTTGTCGGACTGCACGATCAGGGGTCCGTCAGTCATAAGGGTCCATTATCCGGTTGCTTCCGACAGCTAGTCACCGTCGGCGGTCATCACCGACGTGATGCGGTGAATGGTGAAGTCACGGGCGCTGCCGGACGCCGAATCGAACGCGACCAGTTGCCCGCCTCGCACCGCGATCGGCGACACTACCCGCTGAGTGGCCACCCCGGCGGCGTCGACGTACTTGATCAGTACCGTGTCCCGCTCGCGGGCCGCCTTTTGCAGCAGCGACATGGCCACCGCGGGGTCGATGCGCACGTGGGCGAACGGCGCGGTGGTCACCTTCCGCAACACCGCGACCACCGCGCTCAGCGTTTCGCTACTGGGTTGTTGCACCGGCCGATGCGAACGGTGGCGCGGCGGGGTGGGAACCCGCGCCCGGCGCGTCCTGATGTCGACGATTGTTCCGGTCGCGTCCTCGGCGGCCGGGGCGAAGCCGGCGTCCTGCAGCCCGGTCAGCACTTCGTTGATGGGTGCCTGCGAGATCGCCACGGTCGGCGCCAGCACCCGCAGTCCGAGGTGTTCGGTGGCGGCCGCGGCCTGGGCGAGCAGCGTCGGGTCCTCGCATCGCACGAACGAGGAGGCCATGCCGATCCGCAGCTGACCGTGCCGGCGTGCGACGTCGTCGATCAGGTACGTAAGCCCATGCGGCACAGGTGTTTTGGCGTGCTTGTTAAACAGCGTGTGCAGTTCGTCGGCGGTCTTGCCGATGTCGAGGGCGTGCCGGATCGAGGACTCGCTGACCCGATACACCATTGCTGTGCCGGCCGACTCGACCGCGGCGACCGTCGACAGTTCCTCGGCCAGATGACGTTCCAGCGGGCCGGGCACCACCACGGTCAGGTCGGCCTGCACCAGAAAGTGATCGATCGGCGCGGGCAGCGCGCGGGCCATCGCGGCGATGGCGTGGGCCTCGTCGGTGTCGTCGATGAAGACGCGGCCGGGTGTGCTGAGTGCGCCGCGCCCGACCAGGCCGAGCTGCCGAGCTTCTTCGAGGAGGTCGGCCACGGGCGCGGGCTGTAGCCGCTTCGACCACCGCGGTCGCCGCCAGATCAACGCGGCCGACGCGGTGTCCTTGTTGACGCCCGCGCCCGGAGGCAATTCGGCCAGCATGCTCAGCAGCAGGCGGCGATCAAGCGGAGCGGCCGTCGAGTACAGCGAATCCGACAGCGCGGCATAGGGTTTGGCGTCCGGTCCACGGGTCCCGACCAATGCCGGCCGCGCCGCCAAGTCGAGCCAGGTGGTGGCCACCAGATGCCAGCGTTCGGCGATGGGGGCTTCGGTGAAGCGGTCGGCGGCCACAGTCGGTGCCCAGTAGGGCGGGTCGCCGACGCTTGGTAGCGGATCGGGAAGCCCACTGGCGATCAGCCCCGCTGCGGCCGCCAGTTCCAGGATCAACCCCAAGCGTGCTTCGTCGATACCGGTGACCTTCGCCAGCCGGCGAACCTCACGCACGCCAAGCCCTCCGCTGCGAAGCTCGGAAATCGGTGCAGCGCTGAGTGATTCGATGAGCAGATCGAGCTCGCGCAGCAGGTCGATGATCGCGCCGGCGGCTGCGGCGTCCGCGTCGGCCGGTGTCGTGGTGGACACCACCGGGTCGGGGGCGGCAAGGCGCACCGGCCCGGGTTCCTCGCCGCGCATCACCTGACCGACGTGCCGGGGCAGGATCACCGTGTCCGCGTCCACTCGGCGCAGCAGGCCGATCGCAATCAGCTGTGGCACAGGACGATCCCCCGGAGCACCCGGCGCGGCGTCGCGGGTCCGCCCCAACGGCGAGCCCTCCAACAGCCGGTCCAGTAGCTCACGCTGCGCGTCGTCGAGACCGTCGATCAACTCGGCGATCTGCTCGGCGCTCTGGCCGGCGTCTTCCAGCGTCACCTGCCCGACGTACCAGGGCAGACCGCCGCCGGCGTCGGAGGTTACCCGCACATCGACGTCACCCCAGATCAGCGCACGTTCTTTCAGGTCCTCGAGAGCGCCGAGAACATCGGCTTCGGGGGCCCGGTCGCCGATCAGCGTGAGCAGCTTGGCGACCGGTACCGGCGCGGTGTCCGCCTGCAACACCAGCAGCGCGTCGATGACCGCCAGCCGCAGGAAGTCCAGCTCGTCGGTGGCGGCCTTCAGCGACTGGCGAGCCTGGGTGCGGGCGGCCAGCGCGGCGATGCTGCCCGGCGGCGGTTGGGCGAGATCGGGTCGCAGCTCGAGCAGTCGGATCAACCGGTCGTCGGGCAACTCGGCCAGCCAGTACCCCAGCGGGATGCCCGAGGTGTGTTCGGTCATTGCTGACCAGCGTAAAGCAGTCGAGCGGGTGACCCTTTCCAGCCGCCGGAGGGCAAGGCGGGCGCTGCCGCACCCGACCTGTCAGAATGGACCGCGTGGCTGACAAGAAGGCGCAGAAGACCCGTTACGTCGACAACGGATGGCCGACGACCAACCCCGACGACCACGCCGTGAGTGAACTGGCAACCGACCGGACCGGCGCACTGTCGCCGTTCGGCGACCTGGTCTTCCCGCTGCCGGCCGACGAACTGCCCTACCTGCATCCGGTCACCGAGGTCAACCGCTAGGCGGATCAGCCGCCGCACGCTCGCCGGTCAGGCGAGCGACTGCAGCGCGGGGTTAGTGCTCACGCTCTGTGACTGAACCGCTTTGAGCAGGTCGTTGAGGTAGCTCGGCGCCGGGTCCTGCGGGACCGTCGTCCACGAACCCACCGCGTTGGCCTGGTGCACGTCCTGCGGCGCATCGGGCACATCCATCGCGACCGATTCGGCCTGCGCCGGCGGCGCGGGCTCGGGCGCGGGGTCAGCGGGCGGCGGTGCATCGGGCGCTGGAGCGTCGACGGCGACGGACTCGGCTTGCACCGGCGGCGCGGGCTCGGGCTCGGGTGCGGGAGGTGGCGGAGGCGGCGCGTCGACGGCAACCGGCTCGGCCGGTGGCGGCGGGGGTGGCTCCGGTGCGGGCGGCGGAGGCGGCGGGTCGGCCGGCGGCGGGGGCATGGGAGCGTCGAAGGCCGGCGGCGGGGCGTCGGGTGCGGGCGCCGGCGCGTCAGCAAGCACGTTGCGCGGCGTCGCGGCCGACAGGCCCCGTCCGCACACCGGCCAGGCGCCCTTACCCTGGGTGGCCAGCACCCGCTCGGCTACGGCGATCTGCTGATCGCGGGTGGCCTGGTTGGCCGACGAGGCGTACTCGCCGCCACCGTGCGCCGCCCAGGTGCCTCGCGAGAACTGCAGCCCGCCCTGGTACCCGTTGCCGGTGTTGATGCCCCAATTCCCGCCCGACTCGCAGGCCGCGACGCGATCCCATTCGCTATCGGGAGCCGCGGCCGCGTGACCGGCGAGGGCTAGTGGGACCGCGCCGCCGCCGATGACTGCGCCGGTGAAGGCCAGTTTCGCGACGCCGACGGTGGACGTGGTGGGTTTACGGTGACGGCCGCTCATTGACCAGGGGTCCTCTCGTAAACGCCTACGAGGTCAGCTGTCGGGTTCGGGCGGAAGAGGTCGCCCGGCCGTTATGTCTCCTGTGGGAAACATCCCGGCTTCACCCCAAGGAGCCGCGCGCGGCTCCAAGTCCTTCGGCGGACCATTGGGTCCCCCGCCTCCATCCACGGGTTGGCGTTGCTCGCCTATTGGATGGAGCTCGGCGCTATAGGCGAGAAGGCCTACCGCGCAGGGAAACTCGGCGGGCCCGCGCACGACGCTAGCCAAAGTCAGCGGCCGAGTCATTTTCTGCGAGAAGCGGCGTTTCGCGTGTCGCGAGTCGGACAAATCCCAGGAGCGCCGGACGTTTACGCAGGTTAGAAGCTTCGCAATCAGGCCGTTGCCGCGCCGTGACCAAACCGTTATGTGACTGATTTCACAACAGCGGTGGGGTTAAACGCAGGTCAGGCGATCGGGCTTCCGACACGGATTTCAGCGCCGCGGGGAGCCGGCATCGCCCCACGGCGCCGGGTGATCCACCGGAACGATCTCCTTGCCCAGAGGCATCAGCGACACCGGAATCAGCTTCAGATTGGCAAGCGCCAGCGGCAGCCCGATGATCGTCACCGCCATCGCCGCCGCGCTCAGCAGGTGCCCGATTGCGAGCCAAATTCCGCACAACAGCAGCCAGATGACATTGCCGATCAACGCGCCGGTGCCGGCGCCCGGCTTCTCGACGATCGTGCGGCCGAACGGCCACAGCGCATACGACGCGATGCGCAGCGATGCGACACCGAACGGGATGGTCACGATGAGCAGGAAGCAGATCAGCGCGGCCAGCAGGTATCCGAGGGCCAACCACAGACCTCCGAAGACCAACCAGATGACGTTCAGAATCAGGCGCATTGTCTCCTCCCGCGGTGATGCCAGCTTAGGCGAGAAACTCGTACGCTCAGCCGCCTGTGTTCCGAGTAGGATCGGTCGTCATCGCGTCCTGCGCAGGCGGGGCGCTTCGTTGTGTAGGCCCATGTAGCTATCCGTAAGACAAGCAGGTGAGTCCGGTGCCGACTGGCAAGGTGAAGTGGTACGACGCTGAGAAGGGATTCGGCTTCCTATCCCAGGAAGACGGCGAGGACGTCTACGTCCGTTCCTCGGCGTTGCCCGCGGGCGTCGAAGGCCTCAAGGCCGGGCAGAAGGTCGAGTTCGGCTTGGCGTCGGGGCGGCGAGGGCCACAGGCGCTCAGCCTGAAGCTGATCGACCCGCCGCCCACGCTGAGCAGCCGTCCCCGCCGAGAGGGTCCGGCCGAGCACAAGCACAGCCCTGACGAGCTGCACGGCATGGTCGAAGACATGATCACGCTGCTCGAGGGCACCGTGCAGCCCGAGCTACGCAAGGGCCGCTACCCGGACCGCAAGATCGCCCGCAAGGTGTCCGACGTGGTCAAGGCCGTCGCCCGCGAACTGGACGCCTGACCCTCGGCGCGTGTACCGCGCCGCATGACGGGGAACACTCCCACCGAAACAGAGTCGGTCCGAGTGAGGGAAGCCCCATGGCACAACAGGTGCAGGTCAGCGAAGAACAAGCCAGAGCGGTCGCGGAGGAATCCCGCGAAAGCGGCTGGGACAAACCGTCGTTGGCCAAGGAGTTGTTCCTCGGCCGCTTTCCGCTGGACCTGATCCATCCGTTCCCACGGCCGACCGACGACGAGGCGGCCCGGACCGAGGAATTCCTGGGCCGACTGCGTGAATTCCTGGGCACCGTCGACGGCAGCGTCATCGAGCGCGACGCGAAGATTCCCGACGAATACGTCCAGGGTCTTGCCGACCTTGGCTGCTTCGGCATGAAGATCCCGTCGGAGTACGGCGGGCTGAACCTGTCCCAGGTCGCCTACAACCGGGCGCTGATGATGGTGTCCAGCGTGCACGCCAGCCTCGGGGCGCTGTTATCTGCGCATCAGTCGATCGGGGTGCCCGAGCCGCTGAAGCTCGCCGGCAACGACGACCAGAAGCGAAAGTTCTTGCCGCGCTGTGCCGCCGGGGCGATCTCGGCGTTCCTGCTCACCGAACCCGACGTGGGCTCCGACCCGGCGCGGCTGGCGTCGTCGGCGACCCCGGTCGACGGCGGGGCGGCCTATGAACTGGAGGGGGTGAAGCTCTGGACGACCAACGGCGTCGTCGCCGAGCTCCTGGTGGTGATGGCCGCCGTGCCCAAAGGCGACGGACATCGCGGCGGCATCAGCGCATTCGTCGTCGAGGCCGACTCGCCCGGCATCACCGTCGAGCGGCGCAACTCGTTCATGGGGCTCCGCGGCATCGAGAACGGACTGACCCGGTTACACAAGGTCCGGGTGCCGGCCGAGAACCTGATCGGCAAGGAGGGCGAGGGCCTCAAGATCGCGTTGACGACGCTGAACGCCGGCCGGCTGTCCATTCCGGCGATCTGCGCGGGCGCGGCGAAGTGGTCGCTGAAGATCGCGCGGGAGTGGTCGGGCGAACGGGTGCAGTGGGGCAAGCCCGTCGGCGAGCACGGGGCCGTCGCGGAAAAGATCTCGTTCATCGCGGCGACGAGCTACGCGCTCGAATCGGTGTTGGAGTTGTCCGGTCAGATGGCCGACGAGGGCCGCAACGACATCCGGATCGAAGCGGCGCTGGCCAAGCTGTGGTCGAGCGAGATGGCCTGCCTGATCGGCGACGAACTGCTGCAGATCCGCGGCGGGCGCGGGTACGAGACCGCCGAGTCGCTGGCCGCGCGCGGCGAGCGGGCGGTGCCGGTGGAGCAGGTGGTCCGCGACCTCAGGATCAACCGCATCTTCGAAGGCTCCAGCGAGATCATGCGACTGCTGATCGCCCGCGAGGCCGTGGATGCTCACCTGAGTGCGGCCGGCGACCTGGCGAACGCCAAGGCCGACCTGCGGCAGAAGGCCAAAGCGGCCGTCGGCGCGAGCGGGTTCTACGCAAAGTGGTTGCCGCAGTTGGTATTCGGCGAAGGACAACGGCCGACGGCGTACCACGAGTTCGGCAACCTGGCCAAGCATCTGCGCTTCGTCGAGCGCTCGTCGCGCAAGCTGGCCCGCAACACCTTCTACGGGATGGCCCGTTGGCAGGCCGCGCTGGAGCAGAAGCAGGGATTCCTCGGCCGGGTGGTCGACATCGGCGCCGAATTGTTCGCGATCGCGGCAACGTGTGTGCGCGCCGAGGCGCAGCGCGCGGCCGACCGGGCCCGCGGCGAGCAGTCCTACGAGCTGGCCGAGGCGTTCTGCTTGCAGGCCACTCGGCGGGTGGACGCGTTGTTCGAAGCGTTGTGGACCAACACCGACGATGTCGACGTGAAGCTGGCCGCCAATGTGCTCAAGGGTCGCTATACGTGGGCCGAAGAAGGGATAATCGACCAGTCCGAAGGCACCGGGCCGTGGATCGCGCACTGGGAACCCGGTGCGTCGACCGAGTCCGACCTGGCCCGCCGATTCCTGACCGTGGTGCAAACCTGACGGAGGTCGAGATAGCTTCCTACATCGCCGAGGCCGGCGAATTCACCCGCGACACCAAGTACATCGAAACCCGGATCACCGCCGACGGTCGCGACGGCTATCCGGTGGAGCCGGGCCGGTATCGGCTGATCGTCGCCCGTGCCTGCCCGTGGGCCAACCGCGCAATCATCGTCCGGCGGCTGCTGGGGCTGGAAGATGTGCTGTCCATTGGGTTTTGCGGCCCGACTCATGACCAGCGAAGCTGGACGTTCGACCTCGACCCCGGCGGCGTCGACCCGGTGCTCAAGATTCCCCGGCTGCAGGATGCCTATTTCGCCCGCTTCCCCGACTACCCGAAGGGCATCACGGTTCCCGCGATCGTCGACGTGCCGACCGGCGCCGTCGTCACCAACGACTTCCCGCAGATGACGCTGGATCTGTCCACCGAGTGGACGGCCTTCCATCGCGACGGCGCTCCGCAGCTCTACCCCGAGCCGCTGCGCGACCAGATCGACGAGGTTGCCGAGCGCATCTATACCGAGATCAACAACGGCGTCTACCGCTGCGGCTTCGCCGGCTCGCAGCAGGCGTACGAGGCCGCGTACGACCGGTTGTTCGCCGCGCTGGACTGGGTCAGCGATCGACTTTCGGGACAACGCTTCCTGGTCGGCGAGACGATCACCGAGGCGGACGTCCGGCTGTTCACCACGCTGGCCCGCTTCGACGCCGTCTATCACGGTCACTTCAAATGCAACCGGAGCAAGCTCGCCGAGATGCCGGTGCTGTGGGCCTACGCGCGAGACCTGTTCCAAACGCCGGGTTTTGGCGACACCACCGACTTCGTCCAGATCAAGCAGCACTACTACATCGTGCACAAGGACATCAACCCGAGCGGCATCGTGCCCAAGGGGCCGGAGCTGGCCAACTGGCTGACACCGCATGGACGGGAAGCATTGGGCGGCAAGCCATTCGGTGATGGCACGCCGCCCGGCCCGACTCGTGAGGCCGAGCGGGTGCCAGCCGGCCACGGTGCTTGAGCGCTAGCTCCAGACGGTTCGCACCGACCACTCGGCGTGCGGGACGCCCTGCACCTCGCCGTTCGGGTCGACGAACACCGTCATCAACTGCACGGCGATCCCGGTCAGCCGCCCGTGGTGGGAGTCGACGGTGGGGATGGTGACCGCCAGCCGGCTGCCGGGCCGGTAGAACGTCGTCGCGGGAACGGCGGAGTCGTCGTATACCGTCAGTAGCCACCAGGGCGCCCGCCCGATCGTCGTTGGCACCGAAAGCTGAACGGGGGAGCGGGAATTCACCCGCAGTTCGCCCTCGGTCTGCGGGTTCTGGCAATCGGTGAGGTCGATGACATTGCAGTAGCGGTATGGGCCGACCCGGGCCAGGTGGCCGTTGGAATAGGCGCTGATCTCGGGGCGCACCGGGCCGGGCTTGCGGACCAACGCCCACGCGCCGAATCCGGCGACCGCCGTCAAAACCGCCACAATCGCCAGCAGCACAAGCCGTTTCACGCTCGGGGCACCGCTGCGGCGTCGCGCTTGCTATTGCCTTCCTGCTCCACCATCACCGGGCGGTTGCCGCCCAGGCCGGGAATCAGCGAGTCACCGTGGAAGCTGACGACCGTCTGCGCCAGACCGAGAATCAGCACGGACGTGACGACGCTGAACCCGATCCACAGATCGGTGTAGAGCAGCACACCCATCGCACCGCCGAGCACCCACGCGAGTTGCAGCGTCGACTCCGAACGCCCGAACGCCGACGCGCGCGACTCCTCGGGCAGGTCGTCCTGCAGCGACGCATCCAGTGCGGCCTTGGCGATCGCGCTGGACCCCGACGTGACCAGCGTCGCGATCACCACCATCAGCTGGGTGCCGGCCACCGCCGCCGCCAGCGCGACGCCGGTCACCGCGAGCGCGCAACGCAGCACGAGCACCGCGGGCCGGCCCAGCCGCAACCGGGCGCTGGCGAAGTTGCCGGCGAAGTTGCCGATGGCGGCCGCCGCGCCGATCATGCCCAGCATTGCGAGCTGCCTCCAGCCGTTGGCCTGATGCGCCTTGGCCACGAATGCCGGATACAAGAACAGGAACCCGACCATGACCTTGATCGTGCAGTTACCCCATAGCGAGGTAATGATGTTGCGGCCCAACGGTTGTCGAAGTGCGCCGCTGGCCCGGCGGACCTCGTCGGGCCAATTCCGGCGCTGCGTGCCCTGGTGGTAGCTCAGGGTGGCGGGAACCTCGCCGGCGGTCACCTCGACCCAGCGTGGGATGTGCATGGACAGCGCGGCGCCCGCCACGGTGACGGCGACCACGACGTACAGCGCGCCGGGCAACTGGAGCAGACGGTCGCAGGCGTACTCGATGCCGCCCGCGATGCCGCCGCCGACGATGGTTCCGCCCAGCAGACCGAACATGGTCAACCGGGAGTTCACCCGGACTAAGTCGATGGTCGGCGGCATCACCCGCGGGGTGACTGCGCTGCGCAGCACGCTGAACGACTTCGACAGCACCATCATCATCAGCGCGCACGGATACAGCACCCACGACTGGTAGCCACCGGTTGCGGCGTCGTAGTTGGCGATCAGCACCACGGCCAGCGCGGTGCGCAGCGCGAACGAGGCCGCCAGCGCGACCCGGCGACCGTGCTGCAGCCTATCCAGTGCCGGACCGATCAGCGGCGCGATCACCGCGAACGGCGCGATGGTGATCAGCAGGTACAGCGCGACCCGGTCCTTGCTCTCCCCGGTGGCCGCGGCGAAGAACAGCGTGTTGGCCAGCGCGACCGCCATCGCGGCGTCGGTGGCGAAGTTGGCGACCACCGGCCAGGTCAGCGCCGTCAGCCCGGATTTGTCGGCGCCGTCGGCGGTGGCGGCCCGCTGCACCAGGTCGTACATCCGCGAACCCATTTCACGGCTGCGCTGGGCGGCGGCGCGGGTGACGGTGATGCGTTCGCCGGTAGGACCGCCCGACGGCGGCTCGCGTCGCGGGTCGGCCCCGGTGTCGCGATTCAGCGGCGGCAGGTACCGGTTGGCGCTGGGCATCGCCGGCCGGGCCGGTGAGCGGCGGTAATCCGGCTGGTCGGCGGGGTAGTTGGCCATGCCCGGATGCTCGGCCGGCGCCGCACGACCGCGTCGGCCCGGTGCCGAGGGTCGCCTCGCATCCGGGTGATCGCCGCGCCGTCCAGCCATGTATTGATTCTCACCCATGCCGGCTGTCGTAGTCCGCAGGCGACCGGTGTGGCCGGGCGTGGCATCTGTGCGGCAGAATTAGCGGCACATGGAAACTACGGACGATGTGACATCGACTGCGACCGAGTGGTCGCCTGAATTGGCGGCGGTCCTCACCGGCGCGGTCGACGTGGCGCGTGCCGCCATCGTCGAAGGCAGCGGTGACGACACCGTGGGCGACTACCTCGGTGTCGGCTACGAAGATCCGACCAGTGCGACCCACCGTTTCCTTGCTCATCTGCCCGGCTACCAAGGCTGGCAGTGGGCGGTCGTGGTGGCCAGTTACCCCGGCGCCGACCATGCGACGGTCAGCGAGGTGGTGCTGGTACCCGGGCCCGAGTCGCTGCTGGCCCCGGAGTGGCTGCCCTGGGATCAGCGCGTCCGGCCGGGCGACCTGAGCC
>Ga0134126_10008450_pt1 | contig 12964 bp, 10 predicted proteins | sample KB31752_FD_96881 | JGI IMG/M metagenome (GOLD analysis project Ga0134126, IMG submission 96881) | Terrestrial soil microbial communities with excess Nitrogen fertilizer from Kellogg Biological Station, Michigan, USA - KB3-175-2 | ecosystem: Environmental > Terrestrial > Soil > Unclassified ...
ACCATCTGCATCTTCGGCTCGGTGCGGAATTCGATCAGCGGATCGGTCGCCTTGAGCTTGGTCCACAGGTCGTCGAGGTTCATGCCGGATTCCTGCAAGGCCAGCGCGGTGTTGACGTAAGTGAAGCTCTTGGTGAGATCGGACGCGATGGTTTTGCCCTTGAGTTCGGGCTTGAGCACGTCGGCGTAGGAATCGACCTTGAAGTTTTCCATGCCGGGGCACGACGAGTTCCAGACCGGCTGGAACGAGTAGGCGAATGGCACCACGACGTAGGGATATTTGAAATACTGCCCGGCTTTGCGGGCGAGCTCCTCGTGGTCCTTCCAGTACCCGCTGTCGAGCGCCTCGAACGCGCCGCGATTGGCGGCTTCATCGAAAAATCCCGGCGCGTTGACGATCAGCATGTCGGCGGTGTGCTTGCCGGCCTGAATTTCCTGCCGCGTCTGCGCCACTGTTGCGCCGGTGCCCTTGCGCAGATTGTTGAATTTGAAATTGGGGCCGAGATTGTAGCGCTTGATGAAACCTTCGCCGAGCAATTGGCCGGTGTGGTCGCTGAACTGCGGATTGAGGATCGTCACCGCGCCTTCTTGCCGGGCGGCGCTGACCAGTTTTGCTTCCTGCGGCGTCAAGTCCGCGGCAAAAGCGGGCGCGCCGGCCAACAGCGCCGCGACCAGCGATAATCCAGAGAATGCCCATGCCGATTGGCGTAAACCCATGTCTTCCTCCCAATGACGTCGCCTCACGATGTTCGACTTGCCGGCCGGCGGCCGTGTCGAAGCTTTTCTCCGGCCTGCCCGAAACGCATCTGATGTGCGGTGGCGGGTCGGCCCGCCCATTTAACCGCAAAAGGGCGGGCGCTGGCAATTTATGTCTCCAGCGTGCCGCGCCAGGGCGGCGGTTGCACCCGGGACCGTCGCGGCGCTAGCCTTACGTTGAGCAAAATAAGGCGGCGGGAGGCGTTGGTTTGAAGGTTGGGATACTGCTGGGCGATGACATAGGGCACGAAGTCGTCCCCGAATGCGTCAAGGTGATGAAGGCCGCGGCGTCGCAGTCTGGCCTCACCATAGATTGGCAAACATTACCGATTGGCAAGGCCGGCCATGAACTGCATGGCAATACACTGCCGGCCATGACCGAGGCTGCATTACGCAACCTCGACGGCTGGATCATGGGTCCGATCGGACATGCCGCCTATCCGCGCAATGACCCCACCTGGGTGATGCCCGCGGTGCGCAAGAAATTCGAGCTGTTCGCCGCGATTCGGCCGTCGCGCTCTTTTCCGAGTGTCAACTCAATCCACAAGAACGTCGATATCGCTTTCGTGCGCGAGCTCACCGAGGGCATGCTTTATTCGGAAACCGTGGTGGCCGGGGCGCCGGAGTTCCGGCCGAATGACGACATCACTGTCGCCATGCGCGTCATCACCCGAAAGGGATCGAATCGGGTGGCGCGTGAAGCCTTCGAGATCGCGCGTACGCGGCCGCGCAAGAAAGTGACCGCCGCGCACAAGGAACCGGTTTATCGCCTGGCCTGCGGCATGTTCGCTGAGGAATGTCGCAAAGTGGCGCGCGAGTATCCGGATGTGACGTTCGAAGAGGCAATGATCGATACCATCTCGATGAAACTGGTGATGGCGCCGCAACAATACGATGTAGTCGTCACCAGCAACCAGTTCGGCGACATTCTTACCGATATCGGCGCAGGCCTTGTTGGCGGCCTGGGCCTCGCGCCCGGGCTCTGTGTCGGCGAGAAGCAGGCGATGGCGCAAGCCACCCACGGCTCGGCGCCAGACATCGCCGGCCGCAGCATCGCCAATCCTTACGCCATGATCGTGTCCGGGCAGATGCTGATGGCTTTCCTCGGCCGTAAGCATCGCGAGCCGAAGGCGACTGCCGCCGCCGGCTTCATGCAGGCGGCGATCGACAAGGTCGTCACGCAAGCTAAGCATCTGACCAAGGATCTGGGCGGCAAAGCCAGCACCCAGGACATGGGAAACGCCATCGCCGAAGCGGTGCTTCAATAAGTCGCGCAAATCGGAAACGGGCAAGCATCATGTACAATCTTCACCTCAGCGCCGAACAGCTGGAAATCCGCGATACCGTGCGGGACTTCGTCACGCGCGAGATCAAGCCGGCCGCGCTCAGGGCCGACCGGCTCGATGTCCAGGATCGCAGCCTGTTGATGGCGCAGATCGACGCGGCATCGCAGTTGGGCTTACGCACGCTGGCGCTGTCGGAGGCGCTCGGCGGTGCCGGTGCCGACGCGCTCACCTGTTGCATCGTGACCGAGGAACTGGCGGCAGGCGATGCCGACATCGCGGGGACGCTGACGGAGACCTCGCGGCTGGCACATTTGCTGTTCGATCGCGCTATGACGGATGCGCAACGCGACATGCTCCTACCAAGGTTTCTTAACGACGACCGCTGTCATCTCGCGTTCGCTGGAGCCGAAACCGATACGCGGCTGGGTGTGAACTATCATCGTCCGGCAATCGGCGAGGCAGCAGTGAAGACTGCCGCGGTGAAATCGGGCGGCGATTTTATCGTCAACGGCGTCAAGCATGGCGTCGCAAACGCGCCGGTCGCCGGATTGTTCGCGGTACTGGTTGATATTCCGGGCCGGGGCGCGGCGGTTCTGCTGGTGGCGGCCGATGCTCCGGGCGTGAGCGTGCGCGCGCAAGACAAAGCCTGGCATCACGGCGCTTGCGGCGATGTTACGTTCAAGGATTGCAAAGTGCCGGCCGGTAATCTGCTCAGCAAGGATGCCGCGGTGCTTTTGACCGGCGCGGATACTGCAGGCCGCGGCAATCCGCTGTTCCAGGCGCTCAATCTCGGCATCGGCCGGGCCGCTTACGAAGCTGCGCTCGACTACGCGCATCTGCGCGTGCAAGGCGGCCGGCCAATCATCGAACATCAGGCCATCGCCACCAAGCTTGCCGAAATCGCCATCAAACTCGAAGTCGCGCGCGCCGCCATCTGGCAGGCGGCCTGGGCCTCCGATCATCCCGAGGCAATCGCCGACCGCAGCCTGTCCGATTTGCCGTTGCAGACCATGGCACAAGTGTTCACTGCCGAGATGATGCTCAAAGCTGCCAAGGATGCGGCGGAAGTGTTCGGCGCCATGGGCGTGATGCGCGACATGCCGCTGCAGAAATACGTGCACGATGCGCGCGTCTGTCTGCATAGCGGCGACGGCAATACCGACGCCAAGCTGCGTATTGCCGAGGTGCTGGCCGGCTACCGGCGCGCGGCCAACGGCGCAATGGCGCCGGCGGCCGAATAATACATTTCAGGTGAGGGTGTTCCCATGGACTTCAATCTGAGCAACGAACAGCGCTCCTGGCAGATGGCGGCGCGCAAATTCGCCGAGGAGGAGATCCGCCCGATCTCGCTCCAACGCGACGCCATCCCGACCGCGAACGGACCCTTCGACTGGGATATCATCAAGAAGGGCTCCAAGCTTGGCTTCCGCACGCTGGCGGTGCCGAAGGAATGGGGCGGCCACGGCACCGATTTCGTGACGCAGGCGTTGGTCATGGCCGAGCTCGCCAAGGCCGACAGCGCGATTTCCAAGGCGTTCAGCCAGAACTGGAAATGGAGTCATCTGATTTCGGCGACCTGTACCGAGGAGCAGAAGGAGCGCTTTCTCAAACCCTTCGTCGCCGACGACACTTTCCTGCTCGGCAAGGGCATTACCGAGCCGAGCGCCGGTTCCGACAATCGCCTGCCGCCGGACGACGTCAAGGCTGGGCTGAAGCTCAAAGCCGAGCGCAAAGGCGACGAATGGATCCTCAACGGCGAGAAGGCCTTCATCGCCAATGCGCCGATCGGCAAACTGTTTTTCATCGACGCCCGCACCGATCATACCGTGCCGCTCAAGCAGGGCACGACGTTGTTCCTGGTGCCGCGCGACACGCCCGGCTTTCGCATCGGTAAGGTATTCAACAAAAGCGGCTGGCGTTTCTATCAGAACGGCGAAATGATTTTCGAGGACGCGCGCGTGCCGCATGCCAACGTGGTCGGCGACGTCGGCGGCGCGGTGCGCAAGACCGGCGGACGCGGCGGCGACACCACCGGCGGCGATATTTTCGGCGATCTCGAACTGTGCGCTAACGCCTTGGGAATTTGCGATGACGCCTGCGAAACCGCGATGCGTTACGCCAAGACCGCGAAGCAGGGTGGTCAAATCCTGTTCGCGCAGCAGAACGTCCAGCTCCAGATCAACAAGATGTTCATGCTGACCGAGGCGTTGCGTTCGTTCGTGATGCGGGTGGCCTGGGAGCACGACATGAAAATCCATTCCTGCAACGCCGGTCTGGCGATGAACTGGTCCACGGACGTGGTGCAGGAAGTGACGGAACTTTATATGGAAGTACGCGGCGTACAGGGTTGCGTGATGGATCACCACACCGACAAGCTGGTGCGCGATTCCATCATCTGGAGCCATCTCGCCGGTGACAGCGTGCAGCGCATGAAGGTGGCGCGGCGGCTGGCAGCGGCGGCTTAGCCATTCTTCTACTCCTTGCGCTTTCGCGGGGATGAGCGGTTAATTTAACGCGCGAGCTTTACCGGCTTGCCCTGAGCGAGCGAGGCGACCGTCGCCTCGAAAGCGCCGATCACATCCAGCATCTGTTCGGGCCGCACCGGAAACGGCGCCTTGCCCTCGATCGCATCGGCAAACGCCTCCAGCAGCGTGCGCAGCGAATCGACGTGCGGATAAGCGCGCTCTTCGGTCGGCCCGGCGATTCTCGAGACGATCAGCGTGTCCTCGCCGCGCGCCTCCGCCGAGCCGTCGGTGCCGAACACGTGGCAGCGCCAGAACATCGGCGCGGCGCGCACGGTGCCCATGACGCCGGTTGCGCCGCTCGCGAATTCCACCAGCACGGCGACCACGTCACGCGGATCGGGCGGCGGTTTTTTCACGATCGAGCGGGCGTCAACATAGGTCATCGGCCCGGCAAGATTCACAAAGGCATCCAGCACGTGAAGGCCAGCGCCGGTCATGCCGGCGCCCGGCGATTCCGCGGGATCGTCACGCCAGCCGCCGGAAACGCGGGTCGAGTGCTCGTTGGAGAAATGTCCTTCGATATGCAGGATTTTTCCGATTTCGCCGCTCTCCACCACGCGCTTGAGTTCGCGCATCGAGGCAAAGCAGCGTTTGTTATTGCCGCTGCCCAGCGGAACGCCGGCGACTCGCACGGCGGCGACCGCGCGCTCGGCCTCGGCGCGGGTGAGCGCCAGCGGCTTCTCGCACCAGACCGGCTTGCCGGCCGCGGCCACCATGCGCACCTGCTCGACGTGCAAAGAATGCGGCGTGGCAAGCAAGATCGCCTCGACTTCGGGGTCGGCGATGACGTCCTTGAGATCGGTGGACAACCGGAAGCCATGTTTGGCCGCCAATTCGCGGGCCAGTTCGGGCTCCTTGGTGACGCCGTGCACGATGCGCAGGCGCGTACTCTTGCCCTGAATGGACCCGAGAACCGTCTGGCCCCAGCGGCCGAGGCCGACCATGGCGGCATTGATCATTTTTGCGCCCGCGCTTTCAACCGTCTTGCCAATGTCCGTCAACCGATATGACATGACAAGCGCAAGAACGAGGGGTGTTTGCCATGAAGGCAATGGTGTTGCGTGGGCCGAACACGGCTTTCGAATTGACGCAGGTACCGGATCCGACGCCCGGCCCGGGCGAGGCGGTCGCCAAGGTCGTCACCTGCGGCGCCGGTCTGACCATCCAGCACGCCAAAGCCGGGCGCCGTAAAATCGAGTTTCCGCGCATCATCGGCCACGAAATCACCGGTGAGATCGTCGCGGTTGGAGCCGGCGTGTCCGGACTCAAGGTGGGCGATGGCGTCACCTCATACTTCTATCTCAACTGCGGCCATTGCCGTCCCTGCCTCACGATGCTCGAGCCGCTGTGTGAAAATACGGGTGGCAATGTCGGTCTGGAATGCGACGGCGGCTACGCCGAATACATCAAGTTGCCGGCGCACATCTTCATCAAATATCCGGAATCGCTCGACTACAAAAAACATCCCGCCGAAATGGGCGTCATTACCGACGCGCTCGCTACGCCGTATAAAGTATTGCGCCGCGCGTCGATCAAAGGCGGCGAGACGGTCGCGGTGATCGGTGCTGGCGGCGGCATCGGCATCCACCAATTGATGATGGCGAAATGGGCGAACGCGCGCGTGATCGCCGTCGATATTGCGGCCGACAAGTTTGATGCCTGCCGCAAGGCCGGCGCCGACGAGGTGGTCAATCCGAAAGACGGTGACGTGGTCGAGACGCTGCGCGACCTCACGCATGGCAAGGGCGTGGATGTCGTCATCGACTATGTATCGACCGCAGCGACGCAGGAGGCCGGCATGAAGGCGCTCGGACAGCGCGGCCGCCTGGTTATTCTCGGCGGCGCCGCGCAGCCGTTTAATGTGTCGGCGCGCGATATGCTGACCAAGGAACAGGCGATCTTGGGCAGCCGCTACGTCACGCGCGCCGAAATACTGGAAGCGTGCGATCTGGTGGCGCGCGGCGATGTCTGGCCGCTGGTCACCGTTTTGAAGCCGTTGCAGGAGGCCGAGGCTGTCCACGATCTGGTTGAGCGCGGACAGGTGACGGGGCGGGCGGCGCTGCGCGTGGCTTGAGACGAGCTTTGGCTGGTTCGTGCTTATTTCCTGCGGATGCGGAACGTGAGGGTGCCGCCGTCTTCCGTCTTGCCTTCCAGCACGTCACCGGTCTGCCGCAGCAAATTCGGGATATCGATCGCGGTCAGCGGATCGTTGCATTCTGCCACGACCAGATCGCCGGACTTCAGGCCGGATAGCATCTTGCGCACCCGCAACGCTGGCAGCGGGCATTTCAAACCACGCAGATTCATGATTTTTTCGGTCATAATCGCCTGAAAAGCCTCATTATATCCGCCATTCTATGGGAGTAGACTGAATATTCTGAACCCCACAAGGTCAAACGCCCGAACATGGCCGCAGCGTCCGACACTGTACAGACTATTACCCGACTGACGCCGCTTGCCGAGGTCCTGGCCACGATCGATTCCGAGGTGAAGCCGGTAACTCAACGCACGATCGATGTGGCCTCCGCCGCCGGCCGCACACTTGCGTCCGACGCGACAGCGCCGGCGCGCCCGAGTTCGGCCATGGCCTTGCAGGACGGCTGGGCGCTCGCTGCCGACGACACTTTGGGCGCCGGCGGTTATGCGCCGGTGCAACTCATGACGCCGCCGCAGCGCGTCGAGGCCGGCCAGGCGATGCCGCCCGGCACCGACAGCGTAGCGCCGCTCGATGCGGTGAAAGTGAGCGAGGATCGCGCTGAGGCGCTGATCACCATCAATCCCGGCGATGGCGTACTGGCGGCCGGCGGCGACAGCGATCCGGGCATTCCGCTGCGTTACGCCGGCGAGCGGCTGCGCGGCACCGATATGGCTGCGCTCGCCTGCGTCGGCCGCGCGCGCGTCACCGTGCGCGAGCCGCGCATCCGCGTGGTGCCGTTGCGTGGCAGCGGCGTAATCGCCGCCGCCGCGCGGCTGGTGGCGAGCGACATCGAACGACGCGGCGGCGTGGTACGACTCGACGACGCCGGCCGCGATTTCAACGGTGTGCTGGCGGCGGAAAGCGCGGACGCCATCGTGGCGATCGGCGGTACCGGCAGCGGCCGCAACGACGCCAGCGTGCGGACGCTCGTGCGCGAGGGAAAACTCGCCGTGCATGGTATGGCGCTCACACCCGGCGAAACGGCGGCGCTCGGATTTGTCGGGCCGCGGCCTGTGCTGCTGCTGCCGGGACGGCTGGACGCGGCGCTGGCGGTCTGGCTGACGATCGGGCGGCGCATGCTCGATCGGCTTGCCGCGGCGAAGGCGGGTGAGCACGAAGTTGGCGAACTCTTGCCCTTGGCACGCAAGGTCACATCGACGGTTGGGCTTGCCGAAGTCATACCGGTACGGCGCAATGCCGGTCAGCTCGAACCGCTGGCGGCGAAATATCTGCCGCTGTCGTCGCTGGCGCGTTCCGATGGATGGTTCCTGGTTCCCGCCGACAGCGAAGGTTTTGCCGCGGGTACGCCGGTTCAGGTAAGGCCTTGGCCGTGAGCGAAACCCGCAAAGCAAAATCGCGGGGAAATGCCGATCTCCTCGCGCGGGTGCGCGCGGCGGCGCGGCAGGAACAGTTCCTCGACGTCGTCTCGGCCGATGAGGCGCGCGCACGGTTCGAAAAACATCTCGATCTGTCGCCGCTGCCGGCCGAGAGCGTGGCGCTGGCGGATACGCTGACGCGCGTGCTGGCGCACGACGTGGTGGCCGCGGTCGATGCGCCACCGTTCGACCGTTCCAATGTGGACGGTTTCGCGTTGCGCGCGGCCGATACCATCGGCGCCGGCGACGCCAGTCCGAAAATCTTCCGCCTCAACACCGAGGTGATCGCCTGTGGCGATGCGCCGATGCTGGAGGTCGCCCCCGGTACCGCGACGGCGATCGCTACCGGCGGCGTGATTCCGCGCGGCGCCGACGCGGTGGTGATGATCGAACAGACCGAACTGATCGACGATGGCTCACCAAGCATCGAGTTGCGCCGCGCCGCCGCACCGGGTCAATTCATCTCCTATGCGGGCTCCGACATCGCGCGCGGAGAAATGCTGCTGCGGCGCGGCACGCGCATCGGCTCGCGTGAAATAGGCGTGCTGGCGGCCTGCGGGCTGGCGCAAATCGAAGTCGTGCGGCGGCCGAAAGTCGCGGTGCTGTCCACCGGCGACGAACTGGTTGCGCCCGGCTCCCCGCTCAAACCGGCCGGCGTCTACGACAGCAATGGCGCTATCATCGCAGCAGCGGTAGCGGAAGCCGGCGGCGAGCCGCTGACGCTGGGCGCTTATCCCGATGACGCCGCGGTGCTGGAAAAAGCCGTGCGCGCGGCGCTGGCAAAAAGCGATATGGTGGTGCTCTCGGGCGGCACCTCGAAGGGCGCCGGTGATCTGTCGCACGCGATCGTATCAAAGCTCGGCGCGCCCGGCATATTGGTGCACGGCGTCGCGCTCAAGCCGGGCAAGCCGCTCTGTCTCGGCGTCATCGGCGACAAACCGGTCGTGGTGCTGCCCGGCTTCCCAACTTCGGCGATCTTCACGTTCCATGCCTTCGTCGCGCCCGTGATCCGCGCCCGCGCCGGGCTGCCGCCGGAAGCGGCGGAAACGCTGACCGCGAAGGTGCCGTTGCGCGTCGCGTCGGAACTTGGCCGCAAGGAATTCGTGCTGGTCTCGCTGGTCGCGGGCGAAGACGGGCCGGTGGCGTTTCCGATCGGCAAGGGCTCGGGCTCGGTGACCAGCTTCTCGCAGGCCGATGGCTTCCTCGAAATCGACGCGCTCGCTTCCGCGCTCGACGCCGGCAGCAAGGTGCAGGTGACATTGATCGGCAGCGCCGCTCATGTACCCGACCTGGTGATCATGGGCAGTCACGATGTGGCGCTCGATGTCGTGGTCGGTGCGTTGGCCGAGCGCGGCATTTCCACGCGCACGCTGGCAGTCGGAAGTCTTGGCGGCGTGGCCGCGGCGAGCCGTGGCGAATGCGATATTGCGCCGGTGCATCTGCTCGATTCGGAGAGCGGACAATATAATGTGCATCTGGCGACGGACGGCCTGCGTCTGGCGCGTGGCTGGCAGCGCATGCAGGGCATCCTGTTCCGCCCCGGCGACAAACGCTTCGAGAACCGCAGCGCACAGGAGGCTTTGAGGGCGGCGCTGGCAGACAGCACCGTGCTGATGGTCAACCGCAATGCCGGTGCCGGCACGCGGGTGCTGATCGACAGATTACTCGAAGGCGCGCGGCCGCCTGGCTACGCCAACCAGCCAAAGTCGCATAACGCGGTCGCCGCAAGCGTCGCGCAAGGGCGCGCCGATTGGGGCGTCGCCATTGAACCGGTGGCCAAACTCTACGGCTTGGGGTTTTTGCCGGTCGCACCAGAACGCTACGATTTTCTGGTGGCGGACAATCGGCGGGAACGGCCTGCCGTGCAGGCGTTCCTGGCGGCGTTACGCGAGCCAGTGACACGCGAGCGTATCGTTGCGCTCGGCATGCAACCCGCCGATGACTAGGCATTTTTGCGTCGTTATAGTGCTGTTGGCGATCGGTGCGAACACGGCGCAGGCCCAGTTGCGCGGCCATGGCGGGCCGGTGCGCGCGCTGGCGATTTCGCCCGACGGCAGCCAAGCGGTCTCCGGCAGTTTCGACACTTCGGCGATCCGTTGGTCGCTGACGCGCAACGTCGCCGAGCAGGTGATGCGTTTCCATGATGGCGCGGTGAACGCGGTCGTCTGGCTCAAGGACGGGCGCATCGTCACCGCTGGCGCCGACGCGCATATCGCGGTCTGGACGCAAGGCAAACCTGAGCCCGATAAAGTGCTCGACGGCCACAGCGGTCCGATTGTCGCACTGGCGGTCTCGCCGGATGGTACGATGCTGGCCTCGGCGTCCTGGGATCATACGGTTCGGCTTTGGCCGCTCGCCGGCGGCGCGCCGCGCGTGTTGGAGGGCAACAGCCAGAACGTCAACGGCGTCGCGTTCTCGACCGACGAAAGTGAACTCGTGAGCGCCGGTTATGACGCGACGTTGCGCATCTGGCCGCTGCACGGCAATGGCTCGGAGAGCGTGCACAATCTGCCGACGCCGCTCAATGCCGTGGCGATCGCACCCGATGGTGAGATCGTCGCCGCCGGCGCCGACGGCAAAGCCTATTTCCTGTCACCCCAAGGTGAATTGCGTGGCGAACTGCAGGCCTCACCGACGCCGGTGATCGCACTCGCAATTTCGCCCGACGGCAATCTGGTGGCCGCCGCCGGCATTCGTGGTTCGGTGGCGGTGATCGAACGCAAGACGCGCAAGCTGGAGCACACCCTGGTCGGGCCCGGCCTGCCGGTGTGGTCGGTGGCGTTCTTCCCTGATAACCGCACGTTATTGACCGGCGGCGCCGACCGCACCATTCGCCGCTGGGACGCAATGAGCGGCGAACCAATCGGCGCGGTGGTAGTGGGCGCGCCTGACGATCCGCTGGCGGCGTATGCCGGCGATCCCGGTGCGCAGGTATTCCGCGCCTGCATCGCCTGCCACACCTTGTCGCCCGACGAAGGCAACAAAGCCGGCCCGAGTCTTGCCGGCATTTTCGGCCGCAAGATCGCGACACTGCCCGGCTATCGTTATTCCGAGGCGCTCACCCACATGGATATCGTTTGGACGCCCGAGACGGTGTCGAAAATGTTCGAGGTCGGCCCCATGACCTACACGCCCGGCACCAAGATGCCGGAGCAAAAGATCGGCTCGCCGGAAGAGCGCAAGGCGCTGGTGGAATTTCTGGCGAAAGCGACGAAGAAATAGGCCGCTACGCCTTCGTTCCCGAAGCGACGAGAACGGCGACCGGAATTTCCAACCCGTTCGGCCCGGCATACATTTGCGCGGCTTCGCTGACGGCGGCGCGGATCGTCAGCCGCGTGGCTTCCGTTTGCGCGCGGATCAGACTTGATGCGCGCGCAAAGCTGCCCATCGCCAGTTCCCAAAGGCCGTCGGCGTCGCGCAGGCGATGCGTGAATGTGACGGCGTCGACGCGCACGTGCCTCAATCCCGCCGCGCGCAGGAATTCCGCGAAACGCACGCGGTCGGAGAACCGGTCCATCGGCGGTCCCGCGGGCAGTACGCCCGGTGCGCCGACATTGAGCCGCCCGAGCGTTTCGTGAAAAATCCCGTTGATGCGGTTGTGCGCAAATCCATCCCACCACGACAGCGCGACGATGCCGTCCGGCGCCAACACGCGCCCGAACTCGGCGATCACGCGGTCCGCGTCGGGAAAATGTCCCATGCCGAACGCGCACACGACTGCATCAAACGCGCTGTCGGCAAACGGCAGCTCGTCAGCGCTCGCCTCGCGGAAGTCGAGGCCGGGATTGAGCTTGCGCGCCAGTTCAATCATGGCCGGTGCAATGTCGGTGCCGATGGCGCGCGCGCCGCGCCTGGCCGCTTCGCGCGTGAGGCTGCCGGGGCCAGACGCCACGTCTAGCAGCCGCGTGCCTCGCCCGACGTGCGCAGCATCGAGTAGCGGTGCGATGGCGCGGTCAGTCACCGCACCGAAACGGTCGTGATAGGAACTGGCGATGCGGTTGTGCGCTGCGCGCTCGAAATTGCGAAACGCTTCGGGATCGACCGGCGGCCCATTCATGGTGCGCGCTAGCCTCCGCCTTTTTCCTCGTATTCCCGCCGTAGCGCCTCGCGCTCGCGCAGATAATCGTCGGTCGTGCGCACATTCGGGCGCTGTGGCGCGCCGAACGGATCGAAATTCTGCTCCGCCATGACGTTGACGCGGCAGTCGGCGCACATCTTGACGACGTCGAGGAGATTCTTGGAATCCTTGAACATCCAATGCTTGCCTTCGAGCTTGGCGGCCACCCGCTCGACCGAGCTCTTGACGCCGAACGGCTTGCCGCAGCGGATACATTCGAACGGCGCTTCCTGCTTGACGATGCGGCTCATCGCGGTCGCCGCCCGGAAATCGATCTGTGGCTTCAGCGTGATCACTTTTTCAGGGCAGGTCGCCTGGCACAGGCCGCATTGCACGCAGGCGTCCTCGGCAAACCGCAATGTCGGTCGCTCGGGATCGTCCGACAGCGCGCCGGTCGGGCAGGCCGACACGCAGGACAGACACAGCGTGCAGCCCTCGATATCGACCTCAACGGTACCGAACGGCGCACCGGCCGGCAGTCCGACGATATCGACCGGGGCGGATGCTGCCGCGTGCAGTTCGCGCAAGGCGTGACGCATGACGTCACGCTTGAGGCCGGCGGCGGCAAAAGTCGCGGGCTTGGTGGCGCCATCCATCGGCGGGACGGCGCGCAGGCTTGCGCCCAGCGCATCGGGGTCATCGGCCTCGATCGTGGCAACGCGCGTGCCGGCAAAGCCGAGGCCGGCGAGGATCGATTCGGCCAGTGCG
>Ga0134126_10008452_pt1 | contig 12962 bp, 10 predicted proteins | sample KB31752_FD_96881 | JGI IMG/M metagenome (GOLD analysis project Ga0134126, IMG submission 96881) | Terrestrial soil microbial communities with excess Nitrogen fertilizer from Kellogg Biological Station, Michigan, USA - KB3-175-2 | ecosystem: Environmental > Terrestrial > Soil > Unclassified ...
CCCACGTGCGAGTGCACGGGCATCTGCGTAATTCCGCGAAGCTGGTACTCCACGGGGTCTTCTATGGTGATGATCTTTTCCGCCGCTGCATCGCGAAGGCGCAGCGCGCAATAGAGCGTCGTCGTCTTGCCCGATCCGGTTGGTCCGGTGACGAGGACCATGCCGTGCGGGAGTCGCGCGAGCCTTTCCATTTGCGACTGAATCGCGGGCGGCATGCCCAACGCATCGAGCGTGATCGGGCGGCCGCCATGATCGAGTAACCGGAGAACGACGCTTTCACCGTGCAGTGTCGGGATGGTCGAAACGCGCACGTCGATATGTCGATCGCCCATGCGCACGCGAATGCGGCCGTCTTGCGGGCGCCGTCGTTCCGCGATGTCCAACTCCGCCATGAGCTTGAGTCGCGAGATGACCGCTTGCTCGAGGCCGGCTGGAGCCGCCGGTGCGGGGCCTAACACGCCATCGACGCGGAAGCGGACGACCAGGCCTGACTGATCGGCTTCGAGGTGTATGTCACTCGCAGAAGCGCGGAGCGCCTCGCCGATTAGGTAGTTGACGTACGCTGTGACGGGCGCGGAGTTCGCAACGTCGCGAACGTCTGCCACGAGGCCTTCGTTTGTATCTTCGGCGGCCGAGACCAGCGCCATCTCTTCAGAACGTTGTCCGCTCGTGAGGCGCGCGATCAGACGTTCGACTTCATGCTTCGGCTTTCCGTCCGCGACTACCGGCCTACGATACGCAATCCCAAGATCGTCCAGTGCTTCGGGAAGCAGCGCGTCCGGCGCTGTCGCGACGATCAGTGCACCTTCGTCGTTGATTGCGATTGGGCATACACGGTGGTGCAGCAGATACGCCTTCGAGACGCCATTGGCGAGCAGCAGCATGTCCGGCGTCGTGTTCGCGATATCATGCATAGAGCGGCCTCGCTCACGGTCGCAGACACACCGTCATCATCGACGTGTCGTCCGTTCGTGCGGGGCAGCACTCTACCAGCCCGAAAGGCCGATCGCAATCGTCGAATGCAAACTTTCCATCCGGCGTTTGCAAACACCGCGATGACTAACCCACGTGCAGGTCCAAGTCGAGTATCAACTGAAAGTCCACTTGTGCGACGGCCTCGAAGGTGCTCGCGGCCTGGCCTAACGTCGCATGCAGACGCCACTTGTCTGTCGCTGCACCGAAGCGTTGTTCGAAAAGATTTGCCAGGTAGTCGATGCCCCCAGACTCACGAATCGCTCCAAGCGTCTTCCCGGTTGCGTGTTTTACGGACTCGCACAGCGTGCCAGCAGACGAGAAGCCGAGCTCTTCTGCAACTGAGGCAGTGTTGCGTCCGGGAAATTCCATGAGCGCAACAGCAACCATCGTATGAACCATGGCGATGAGACGTCGTGGTTCTCGAATCTTTGCATCAGCAAAAATGCGATCGAGTCGTGCGCGGCTGCGTCGTGCGTCCGTTACCATGCCCTTCACTCTCAGTAGACGGCCGGGCTCGTTCTCCAGAGTGGTAAGGCACCACGCGGCATACGGTTCGATCGACGGTGAGATTCTGCCATGGAGCGCCCCTCGGACACGGTTGACTGCGTGCCTAAGTCCCGGGTTCGCCAGCACGCGTCTTCGAATCGTTGCGTCGTCCTGTTTCTCCGGCACGATGAAGTCATCCGCAACGTGGCGCAGTTGAAAGCTGGTTTCCGCCTCAGAAAGCACGAGGTTGTAGAGAAGCACGAAGAGCGCGATGTGACGCCGACGCACGAGCGAGCGCGCCGCGAGGTCGACTCGTGGTGGAAGCGAGGCCGCAAGGTCGAGCACGACCGTTACGACCGACATTGCCGGCAGACGAGTCACGAGGGATTCCCAGTCAGGTGCGCGCACCAGAGACGCATTCCCCTGGATAGCTCGCGCCAGACGGTCGTATGTCTTCCCATCCTCGGTCAACGCGACTACCTGGCGGCGTGAAGGTCCGGATTTCAAGCGCGGAGCTCCCAGTGCGGCTCTGCTGACGGCGGACGGCAAGCCTTCGGCACAACGACTTTCGGTTAGGCGAGCGTTGTTTGCGGCGGTCGAGCGGGCCGCGAATATAGTGCGGCTGGGCGCGGGCGGCTAGGCGGAATCTCGATGCCGAGCTGACGAGCTCGGCTTGCGGGTTCGCTGCGCAGCGACGATTGCGGCAAATCTGCGAGGCCCTAGAAGACGTTGGCGGTTGCGTTTGACTCCGCGACTACGGACAAGTCTTGTCGCATTGCCCGTTGGCGCACCGGCATGGGGCGAATCCCGCGGAGCAATTCTCAAGAATTTCTCGCGAGAGTTGCGAGAATGTAAGCGTGGCTGCGATGGCCGGGAGAAGCCAAGTGAGCCAAATGCCGTAAGTTAGGCGTCGTTATGGCGCGGCACACGCTGTGCCTAACGTATGGGCCGTCTCCTTCCCTGTTCGGAGCGGTGCCATGCGTGCGCGTATTCGGTTCAGCGTGATTGTGGCGGTGGTGTCCTCGGTGATCGGCGGGTTGGCGTGGCGGACGCTCGGGCTGCGCGCGGACACGCTGGCCGCAGATCGGACGGCGATTCATCCGAGGCAGGCAGCCGCGCATCGGGCACGTCTGTTCAACCTCTGCACGGCCGGCTTCGAGTCGATCAGCCCGTGCGGCGTCAACGTGGGCACGCTCACGGTAGGCACGACGGACTCGACGATGTTCCAAGTCCAGAACAACTCGAGTTTCGACGACATCATGGTAAGTACCTGCACGAAGCCGAGCGTTATCTCGTCCTGCAGCGTCCGTCCCGTGCAGGACACGGTCAAGGCCGGACGCTCGAAGAATATCTGGTTGTTCTTTGCAGCCGGGACTACACGGGGGACCGGTGTAGTCACGATTACCGCCTCGGGGAACGTCGATCTCCAAGCAACCGATACCGTGACGGTACAGCCGGTTCAAGTCCTGCCGAAAGACACGATCACTGTCGTGCCAGAGACGACGTATACGCAGAGCTTTACCGTCAAGAACCTGAGTGCCACCGCGGACACGGTGAACCTCACGAAGGGTTGTCCGGCGGCATTCACATGCAGCCTGCTCACGACGACGCCGATGGTGATCGCGGCTTTGAGTTCGGGAACCGCGAACGTGAGCGTGACGACGGGTCCGGCTGGCAGCGGTGGACCAGTCACGCTCAATGCCGCGTTGACTCACGGCGTTGGATCCGACCTGGGTAGCGTGACGACCAACGTACCTGTGCCACTCTCGCCGACGGTATCCGCGTTGCCGCACAACGGGTACAACCGGAACACCGCACTCTGTGCGGCGAGCTGTTTCAATGTCACCGCCGGGTATTCGACGCCGGCGTACACCAGCTTGGACGTCCCGCGTTCCGTGTCACTCGTGTACTCGAGCGCGATGGCGTATCCGTTAGCGTTGGTGTCCGTGAACGTCAAAGATTCAAGCTTCCGCCTGGCGCAGCAGCTCTCCATTTCCGCCGTGCGCGGCGGGGTGAACGAAACGTTCACGAACGGCACGACAGAGCTCTACGTGTCGCAGAGCAGCACAGACACGAGTACCAAGCGGCTGGCGGCCCAGATCTCGACCGTGCTCGCCACGGGCATCTATCACGACACGACGATCATCAAGAGCCGCTGGACGAGCGGTGTGTACGCGGGCACAGTCACGCAGACGAACGTGCCGACTACGCTATTGATCGATAACGAGCAGTCGAGTCCGTATGGCGCCGGCTGGGGCATCGCGGGACTGCAGCATCTCATATTTACATCGGACTCGCTGTCACTCGCACTCACGGATGGCACGGGCTCGATCTTGCTCTTCACGCGGCCCACCAAGACGTCGCCGTGGGTTTCTCCCTTGGGCGACTTCACGACGCTCACGACCATTCTGAGCGGCGGCACGGTGACGAGCTACCACCGCGTCACGCCGAATGGCACCATCCTCACGTTTTCGCCGACCGGCTATCTCCTCGGTGCGAAGAACCGCTTTGGCGACTCGACGCAGTACCACTACAATGGGTCGAACCTGCTCACCGCAATCGTCGACCCAATCGGCGACTCGCTCACGCTGGCCTACACCAGCAGCAAGCTCAATACAATCACCGATCCGGGCGGGCGCGTCTCGCATTTCACGGTCGATGCCAGTGGGAACCTGACAACGATCAGGGATCCGACCAACACGACCTCGTTTAGCGGGACGTACGACACGCACCATCGCCTAACGCAGGTGACCGATCGAGGCAGTAACACCTGGCTCTATCGCTACGACTTCGCCAGCACCATTGCCTCTGACAGTACGCCGGCCGTGCTCGCTGACGGCGTGACCAAGCGGTTAGGTACCCGGTTTCGCTCGACGCTCGCAGCGGAGCTGATCGACACGGCTTCACACACGGGCTCCTCAACGACTCCGGCGACGCGGGTGATCGTGGATAGCGTCTGGGCGCTCGTGAGCCCGCCTAACGTGGACTCCGTGCGCTATCGCGTCGACGCATTCGGGAACCCGCTCGTGACCGGAGACGTCGGCGCGCAACAGATCACCACGGTCACCCTGGATAGCGCGTCGCGCGCGATCGCGACGATCGCCACCTCGCACGGGAAGGTGGTGCAATTGTCGACCGCCGTGTGGAGTGGTCCGGTCACGACCCAGACGACGGACGAGCTGTCCGGAGCGAGGCTCAGCTACGCGTACGACGGTACGAACGAGCTCTTGACCGCAGTCACCGGAAACACGGTGCCGGATTCACTTTTCCTCAACGCCGCAAAGACGTGGGCCGATAGCGAAAGGGTCGGCGCGACGGGCCATGACAGCGTGACGAAATTCACCCACGACGCACACGGCCGCCTTACGCAAACAACTGATCCTTCGGGCCACGTGACGGCAGTCGCATACAATACGACGGGCTTTCAAAACACGAGCACGGTGACCGCGGTCAATCGTGTCACCACGTACCGGTACGACCGGTACGGACGCGCAGACTCAACCACGATACCCGGCGGCGCGGTGTTCACGGTGTCGCTCGACTCGCTCAACCGCACACGCTCGAGTCGCGGGCCGAACGGCGTTCACGTGACCTACGCCTTCGACTCACTCTCGCACGTGCGGAGCATCACGGACGCCAAGGGGCAAACCTACCAGTACTCCTACAACCCGTTAGGCTGGCTCATCACGCAAATCAACGCAGACACGAACCACACGCTCTCGGCGCGCACCGATAGCTTCTTCTACAGCGCGGCAGGGATGGTGACCAAGCATCGCGACCGCAACGCGGTGTCGACAACCATGACATATGACAGTCTTGGCCGCGTCCTCACACTGACGCTCGCCGATGGCCGAGTGACGAAATACACCTACGATCCCAACGGCTACTTCCAGACCGACTCGAGCGCGGCGAGCCGCGATACGGTCAAGATCGATACGGCCGGTCTCGTCCAAACGGAATTCACGAAAGCGGCGGGCCAATCCTACACGATCACATCCACTGCGGATGTGAATGGGCTGTTGCGTCGGATCGTGCTCAAGGCTAGCGGCACGACGACATGGGACTCGGTGGGCTACGGATATGACTCGCTCATGCGGCTGGACACGATCGGCACGGCAGGTCCAGACCGCACGTTCCTGTACTATGCCCAAGATGGCCTGCTTACTAGCTGGAAGCTCCCGAGTGGCGATAGCATCATGATGTCCTATAGCAAAACGCACCGGCCACTCACGAAAATTTACCACCGGTCGACGCTCAACACGCAGTTATTTGAATCGCTGCAGCGCGACACGTTAGACCGCGTTGTCCAGCAAACGATCAGCGCGCTTAGCGATACGGTGCGCTTCTTCGGCTATGATTCGACTGGCCGTCTAACGGCGTACTCGGACTCACTTCCAGCTGACAGTCTCGTCTGCGTGCCGGATCCGAACGGACAAGATGGCGAGCATTGCACGCCAGTGGGCGGCTGGACCTTCGCAGCGCAGACGAACTACGCCTACGACTCGGCGAACAACCGCACCGACTTAGGCGCCGTGCTCACGCCGGGCAACCGCACGACGACGTTCAACGGCTACACGCTCACCTACGACAACGCCGGCAATCTGAGCCACAAGTCCAAGACCGGATTCGACCGGCACTACTACTGGAACAGCATCGGCCAACTCGATAGCGTCGTTACGAACGGCACCGCCGTGCACTTCCTCTATGATGGCCAGGGCCGTCGCGTTAGGAAGCGCACGTCGACGCAGACGCTGCTCTATCTCTACTCCGGGCGACAACTCGTCGCCGAAGTCGATTCCGCCACTTTTCACCCGCTGAAGCTGTACCGCTACTATCCGGGCGTCGACACCCCGCACAGCGTTAAGGAACCGCTGGTCACCTACTACTATCTCTCCGGCATCGGCACGCCAGGCATCGTCGGCCTCATCGACTCGACCGGGAAGCTCTGGAACCGCTACCGGTACACGCCGTGGGGCGCGCTTGAGGATTCACTGGAGCAGGTGCCGAACGTACTCAAGTATGCGGGCCGAGAATACGATCCCGAGACGAACCTCTACTACAACCGCGCCCGCTATTACGATCCGCAATTGGCGCGCTTCCTGTCGGAGGATCCCATCGGTCAAGGTGGCGGCATCAATCAGTATGCCTACGCCGGTAACAACCCCATCGGCGCAATGGATCCGTCCGGCACCTGTGGGTTGGATGCCGGAGGGTCCTATGCCAACATGGAAGACGGCGATGGCTACGGTATGTGCTCTCCGCGGACCGACTGCGGTGGAGATCAGTGCTTTGGTCGCGGCCCAGTTCGCATCGGCGGTGGCGTGCCGGATATGGGATACTCACCGTGCCAAGGTGACATTTTTGATGACTTCACCGGAGAGGATATTACGGCGGACGCGGCGCTGCTGGAGAAGGCCCAAGAAGCGGGTCAAGACGTGACAGCAATTATGCAAGATCTACTCTCAGGCGACTCGTCGATACTCGACGAACTCGATTCGATGGATGCTGACGGCCTCATTTTCCTACCGGGTAATTGGCACTTTCAGAACTGTCTCAAGACCCCAGGGAGTTTCAATTGGGCGGGCACAATGCTTTATGGGTTTCCCGACGGCTGGGGCATTGCGTTCGACGTTAATTATAGATTCACCAATATCAGGCGCACAGACAGTGGCGCAGCAAATGGATCTTCTAAAGGCGAGTACAAGTTCACAATGATTCGCAAGGACCCTAACCATCCTCTGCTTCCGGATAGAGCTATGGCTACTAGCTTTCAGCCTGTAAACTGCGCTACCGGAGCAGGATCGTTCTCGTATACCATTGTATGGCCCGACGAAACCTGATGTCTCCACAAGTGAGTCCGCCGCAACGTAACCTCATGAGCAGCCTAAAAATACTTCATGCGGGTTGGACATGTACCCATCTTTGCCGAATCTGGTATTGCGAGCCACGGTCCTAACGGCACTACTGCTCGTGACAACAAACTCTAATGCGGCTGGTCAAACCCCTGAGCTTGTAGCCGACGAAGCGCTAACCGCGCTGGATTCGGCGTATTGGCCGCGCCTAGTTCGCTTGGCACACCCAGAAGCGCTTGATCGTTTCCAAGCGGAACAACTAAGCGAGGCCCGCGATGAGGATGCGGATAAGTCGGACTCTGACTTGGCGCCGGAGGAGAAAACTCACGTTCGAATGCCCTGGTACGCCATGCTGTACAAGGTGCAGTCTGCACATGAGTTGGCGGCGATGTCTGCCACAGAGATGCTATCGCGCTACCTCGCCGGTACGCACGGCGTTCGCTACGCGGTGACTCCCGGCGGGCAGGTGTATCCAGCCCTGGGGCGCTTTCGTATTGTCGGAACTGTATTCGACGGCGATTCCACAGCCTATGTGGTGTTTGTTAGATTTCCACTCGGTGGCTACGAGCATTCAGGTCGCGAGACTGCCCCTGAAATAATGACGCTCAGACGCGACCGAATTGCTTGGAAGATCATGCTTGATGGTGGTGTCGTCTGGGGGCGCGGCGGCTTCGCGATAGGATTCGCTAGGTAGTCTGTTGCGTTGCGAATCCACTCTCACGCGCTCGCGACAGGTGCCTGCAGCCGCACATAGCGCATTCGCTTTCCGCGACGTGCGGTCTGCCGGTGCTACTAGTTGGCTGTAACAGGTAAATGATTAGTATTGTGCATGCTTACTCAAGCCATGATTGCTCACCGCCGCTGAACGTGCGGAGTTGACGCGACGTGCGCGCAGTCGTGCTGGGCGAGCGGAGGATGCGCGGATCGCTCGGCCGCTGCTGCTGTTGAGCGACGGGCGGACCTACCGGGAGATCGCCGCGCTCGTGGATTGTTCCGAGCCGTTCATCAGCAAGTGGAAACGACGCTTCACCGCGGATCGCTTGGCGGGACTGTATACGCGTCACGCGGGACGCGAAGCGACGGCCCTCACCCCGAAGATGGAGGCGCGGATTCTCGATTGGACGCGTCGCGTGCCCACGGATGGGACGACGCAGTGGAGTACGCGGCGCCTCGCCAAGCGCCTGAAGGTGCATCACATGATGGTGGCGCGTGTCTGGCAGAAGCACGGGATTCAACCCCATCTGATGTAACGCTACATGGCCTCGGATGATCCCGACTTCGAGACGAAGGCCGCCGATGTGATCGGGCTCTATCTGCATCCCCCGCATCATGCGGCGGTCTTCTCCGTCGATGAAAAGACCGCCATTCAGGCGCTCGATCGGAAAGACCCGATTCTGCCGTTCTCGCCGGGCCGGGCCGAGCGGCACGGCTTTGAATACATCCGCCATGGCACGCTGTCGCTCTACGCCGCGCTCAACACGAAGACGGGCCTCGTCGTTGGGCAGACGGCGCAACGGCACGCCAGCCAGGCCTTCATCGCCTTCCTGGCTTTGCCAACGCCCCAAATATGGTCTTTCGGTTCCGTTGGCCACTGCAGGAGACGATCGCCACAGTCGCAGTCCACGTGAATCTCAGCATTGACAACCTCCGCACTCGGCGCGAGCTCGTATAACGTGCGCCCGTCCGATAACTCGGGGCGAAGATATAACGCAGCCGCGTTGAGAACGAACCGAGGTCATCTCTGGTTTTAGGCCCGCGTTATGCGCGGCGCAATGTCAGGACCACCGCTCGCCCGCAGCGCTGCAGCCATTCGCCGTGCGTGGCGACGAGTGGCGAAGCGAACTCGCTCGTTTCTCGCCGCGTCAGGTCCTTGCGCTTGAGCTAGAGCGACTCACGTTGAGTTTGGATTGCTGTTGTCACCGATTGCTCGTCGATGGCTCTGCCTAACGATCGATCGTCAAGGCCGTTCATGAAGCCGCCAGCTCATCTGGCCCAGGCCGAGCCGCTTGAGATCCGCTAGCAACCCGATTCCAATTAAGTCATCGACAGAGTCGGGAAGAGCGTCGTCGAAGGCACCCACAAACTCGATGTCCAATCGTTGCCCATCGGCGCGAGCCTCCACGCACGCCTGCGGTAGCTCGCTCAGCGCATCAACTACGTGTTGCACATGGGCCCGCAGCTCTCGACTACGAACCAGCCCGAAGGTGTTGAAGCGCCACGCCCCCGAGATCTCGCTGTCAAAGACCGATCCGTCGAGGTCCAACTCGCTTTCAGTCCTCGGCGCGCTGGCCTGCACCTGCCTAGGGGGCAGGCGGAGCAACTCGGACAGCCGATCCACATCTAACGCTGCGCCGTAAACTACAACGACAACGCCATTGACTTCGTGAAGCGCCATTACCCGTGCACCTCGCTGAGTTCGCCGTCCGCGGCGACGGAACGCTATGCTCAAATGACCAACGGAGCGCCGTAACTGCCGTCTTCAAGACACTAAGCGGCTGATGGACTCTTGACCAGTCTTAACGGGCGCGCATGTCGTGCCCGGTGGCGCCAGCCCGCCTCATTTTGGCCCGCGCCTAACCTGATCCTTATGCCTTTCCACAGGGAGAAGCCAAAGCATTCCGTTGATCCGTGTCCAATAGCCAAGGAAAACAAGGGACGCTGCAGCCGCCGCCCATAGCGCAATCGCCAAGAGTGCTAGCTTGCCGCTAGGAGTGTAGCGGCGATACGCACGAACAATTCCGGACTTCGGCCGAAGCTGATCCGTCCTTTCGCTGAAAGCTGATCGCCCATTTCGCTCCAAGCTGATCGCCCGTTTCGGCAGAAGCTGATCACGTATTTCGCTCGATGCTGATCGCTCGTTTCGCTCGATGCTGATCACCGAGTGACGGGTCCGCGGGATGCCACCGCCGACGCTATCTCCACGGGGACTCTTTCCCAGAGCGAGGTCGTGCCGGCCGAGAGCGTATCCATGCGGAAGGTGATCGAGGCGCTGCGCCTCCGCTTCGATCAGCAGCTGAGCCATCGCGCTATCGCGCGGTCGCTTCGTGTGGCACAGGGTAGCGTGCACACCTACCTGGCGCCGTTTACCGCGAGCCGCTCGAGCTCGATACCGCGGCGATCGAGGCGCGGGTCTTCACCCGAACGGAGCGGCCGTCCGTACCGCGGCCACTGCCTAACTGGGCGACCGTGCATGAGGAGCTCACCCGGAAGGGCGTGATTACTCCCCTTCGAAAGTTCTGAGCGCCAGGTGCGAATATACGCCCATGATGGCCAACGAACGGTGGTCGATGAACTTGTTTCCGATGGGTTAGGCAACGGCCGGAGCCTGCGGATCGCCAGGCTCGTCGATGACTGCCAGCTGGAATCGCCTGGCTTCTTGGTGCAGAGCCAGCGACCAATGAGCGTGTGAAATTCTGCCAGCTGTTCAGCCGGGCCTAGAAGCGGGAAAAGAGGCTTGCGAACATAAGGCCCAGACCGCCGATGCCTAACACCGCGGATACCGCCACGGCCAACCAAAGCTGAACGCGATGCTCCCCCTTCGTAACAGAGCGCGTGAGCAACGACGCCTTTCCATTCACCAAACCGCCCAGTGCGTTGAGTAGAAGAATCATCGAGAGGATCAGAGGCAACCAAACGTTATCAAGTTGCTCCTTTGGCGTCAGAAGGGTTGCGAGCACTGCGAGGGCCAGCGCCCCGGACAGCCAAACAGCGAACCAAAAAAGCCGTTCATCGTCTTCCTTCTTCACGCGCCTTGCGAGCAAAGTCACCGTTCCGCTTCTGACGCCGGTCAAGGCGTTCGACACCAGCCAGGTCGACACACCGGCCGTCATGAGAATCTCGAGTGATCTGCTATTCTCCAACACAGCTTCCTCCAGTCTCAGACCTCGTGCTAATTGTCGCGGTGTGAAACGGGCAAGATGGAGAGCATCTGTGTCTGGCAAGAAGGCTGCAGGAAGTCCATTTTTTTCTCTTGGACTCGGGAAAATGTCGTGCTCGCCCTTGCTTACAATCGGTTGGACGCCCGCATCGCCCGCGCGCAATTGGTGGTTGATTCGGAACGACAGCGTCTAGTTAGGCGAGCGGTGTCGCACGTGGAGGCGCGGTGAATATAGCATCCCCGGTCGATAGCGACCAGCATCCAGAGCGTGCGGTCGAGCTCGGCAATCGCCAAGACGGTTCGATGATTCTCAAGAATTTCGCGAGAACGTTGCGAGAACATCTGCACAGGTAGTAGGTGGCTGCACTAGATGCCACGCCGCATTGCCAGTTAGGCAGTAGTGGGAAGAACGCGGGTCGGTGTGCGCTTGAACGGCCGCTGAGCATGGCGCACTAAGTTGTACCTCGAATATCTATGAGTCGTTCATGTTCTGCTCGCGCATTCCACTCACCACTGATCACTGCATGTTCACCGGGGAGAAGATCGCCATCCTGCTCGAGCAGCTCGGCGTCACCCACGTCGTCACCGTGCCGGACAGCACGATCGGACGCTGGCAATCCGCGATCGAGGAACGCGGCGCCACACGAGTCGTGCGCGTCTGCCGCGAAGGCGAAGCATGGCAGGTGGCGGCAGGCCTTCATTTAGGCGGCGCAACGCCGCTCGTGCTTATCCAGTGCACCGGCCTGCTCGAGTCGGGCGACGCGATCCGAAACGCGCTTCACGATTTCGGATTGCCGCTCTTCGCGATCATCGGCTACCGCAGCTACCTCAACCAGGACACGCTCCCCGGCGATACGTGTCTCGCCTTCACCGAGCCAACGCTCGACGCGTGGAAGATCGACTATCGCTTGATCGCCGACCCCTCGCAGTTCGACGAGATCGGCGCACACTGGACCGCGTGTCGCGACGCCCACGTGCCTGGCGCGATTCTCCTCGCCGAAGGCAAAGCATGACCGCGCCGACGACGACCCAGACCGCGCACACCGCTCGTATGTCGGCCAAGGACGCACTCGCCGTTGTGCATGCCGCGCGCGGTCCGCGCGACATTGTCATCACCACAATGACGCCCTCCCGCGATTGGATGCTGCTCCCGCAGCATCCGTTAGACCTGGTGCTCGTGCCCTCGGCCATGGGCAGCGCGCCATCGATGGGCCTGGGTCTCGCGCTCGCCCAACCGAATCGCCGCGTTATCGTCTGCAACGGCGATGGGTCGATGCTGATGAACCTCGGCTCGCTCGTGTCGATCATGAATGCGCGCGCGACGAATCTCGTGATCATTGTATTCGTCAACGGGACCTACGAGGTGACGGGCTCGCAACCCGTCCCCGGCGCCGGCGTCGTGGACTACGCGGCGCTGGCGCGCGCAGCAGGCTTCGAGTCGGTGCACGCGTACGCATCGGACGAGGCGTGGCGCAGCGACGTTAGGCGCGTGATCGACGCGACCGGGCCGACGTTCGTCGCGCTAGCAGTGGAACCGATACACGGGCAGCCAGGACCGAAGTCGCCCGGGCCGGCCCGCGAGCGCGCGCGAAAATTCGCGGAGGCGCTCCGCCGTTAGGCTAGAGCCGCAATCTCGTATCCGCGGCGAGCACGGCGGGAGTCCTGTCACGGAGGAAGTACCAGCTCCCGTCCGCCCGTCGCTGCAGCACGAAACCGTACAACTTGCGATGGAACAGCGTCGAGTCAGACGCTTTGTCCACCGCGCGCACAAC
>Ga0134126_10008453_pt1 | contig 12961 bp, 10 predicted proteins | sample KB31752_FD_96881 | JGI IMG/M metagenome (GOLD analysis project Ga0134126, IMG submission 96881) | Terrestrial soil microbial communities with excess Nitrogen fertilizer from Kellogg Biological Station, Michigan, USA - KB3-175-2 | ecosystem: Environmental > Terrestrial > Soil > Unclassified ...
CGGTGGGATGAAGCGCCACGCAAAGCGGGTCGTGGCCGAAGGGCACGGTCGGGTCGGGCAGGAAGTCCGCCGCGCACCCTTCGTTGAGGGGTTGCCAGTCGGCGCCGCCGTCGGTGGACTCGAACACGCCACCGCCGGAGAGCGCCAGGTAGAGGTGCCCGCGATCGCGCGGATCGACCAGGATGGAGTGTGTCAGCTGCCCGTCCGGCGTGCCGAAGCTGACCCACTTGGGAAGCATCCGGTTGTCGTTGAATCCGGCGACGGGCTGCCAGCGCTCGCCCCCATCCTCGGAGCGGAAGAGTCCCGGCGGCGAGCTTCCGGCGTACCAGGTGCCGCGCTCCGAGGAGTGCCCGGGCGTCAGCCAGAACACCCGGTCGACGGCCCTTGCCGTCTCTCCCTCGACTGCCTTGCGAAAGGCCGGCGGCTGCGCCGCCTCCCGCCAGGTGCGTCCGGCGTCCTTCGAGCGGTAGACCGTGGGACCCAGGTGCCCGGTCTTGGCCGCCATCAGGAGAACCTTGGGCTCGCGCGGGTCCTGAACGACATGATGAATGATGTGCCCGAGAAACTGCGGTCCTGACAGTTTCCACCCGCGCCGGCTGCCGTTGAGCCTGAGCGTGAATGCACCCTTGCGGGTGCCGATCCAGAGCGTCGCGGTCATGGCGCGAAGCATCGCCGCGCCGGGGCGATGGTGTCAATCCGGGGAGATTGCGGCGACGGCGGGGCTCTACGGACGGTACAGGCGCAGGAGCTTGGCGCGCGAGATGACGACGCGGGCATGACCGCGCCGCAGCACGCCTGCGCGGAACGCGATGGGATTGGTGGCCAGCACCAACATCACCATCAGGATGTTCTCGCCGATCAGGCGCAGCAGCCCCGGGCGGCCAACGCGGGAGTCTTCCGCCGCCTCGAAGCCGTAGCGGGAGACGATGCGCGTGAGTTGTGCGCATTGCTTCGTGGGCGCCAGGCGCATGTCGGCACAGATGGCCACGACCGCATCGGGATCGGTGCATTGCGCTACGTGGCGGGCGAGCTCGCGCAGGGACGCCGCGACTGCGCGGCTGGCGCGCCGCGCCCAGGCGATCGTCGGCCCATCCTGGCGCATGACGGGCATGTGCTCGTTCCATAGATGGATCTTCAGGAGCGGGTCACCGCGGCGCACGCGCGTACCGTCGGAAAGCAGCAGGCTCTCCTCGGCGAGGCAACGCTCCGCGCGGAAGAGGCAGTCGCGCTGCGCAGTGAACTCGTAGATGCCATGCCACCGGCGCAACCACCGGTCGAGGCCGAAAACCCATTGCTCGGGGTGAATCGCGCGCAGGCCGCGCTTCTCGGAAAGCTCGACTGACAAGGCTGATGCTCCTTGCGGGCCGGCGACAAGAGCCAGAACTCGGAGCGCGCACAAAAGTTCCGGCCTGGACTTCAGCTCTCCCTATCGCGAGTGCGCCTGCGGCTCCTGGTAGATGATGCCGAGCAACACCTTGATGCTGAGCGCCACCGGAACCGAGAGCACCACACCGACGATGCCAAAGAGAAGCCCGCCTGCGAGAAAGCAGAAGATGACGAGCACGGGCGGGACGTACGCCGCGCGCCCGAGCACCAGCGGACCGAAAAACTGGTCGATGGAGATCCGGAGCGCCGTGGCATAGATGATGTAGGCGATGATGCTCCAGGCGGACGACGCCTGCTGCACGGCCACGAGGCCCGCGAGCACCGCCGAGGCGGCCGGCCCGACGAACGGGATGAGCTCGAGCAGGCCGGTGATGAGAGCGAGGAAGACCGCGTGCTGGATGTGGAGCACGAGCCCGAGTCCGATGTAGGCCGCGGTCGAGGCATAGAGCACCACGAGCCCGACGCCGATGAAGTAACGGCGCAGTGCAGGCTCGAGCTCCCGTCCCACACGCGCGGTGAACGAGCGGTAGCGGGGCGGGATGAGCCAGGCGAGGCCGCGGCCGATGCGGTGGGCGTCGAGCAGGAAATAACCCAGCAGGACCAGAGTCAGGATGCCACCGAAGATACCGGCGATGCCGACGGCCGCCACCTCCAGGATCCGCCCGTCCTGCGCCATCCAGGCCTGCGCCTCATGGGCGATCATGGCGCCGAGCGCGCTCGCATCGACCCGCTGGCCCATGAGACTGAGCGTATGGTTGCCGAGGAGCACCCGCAGGAAGGCGGTCACGGTCCCCTGCAGGTCAGCGGCGATCCGTTGCAACTCGCGCATCAGCGGCGGAGCGCCGAGCAGGCCGAGCAGCGCTGCGAGGCCCATCAGGGCAAAGAGGACCGCGAGCGCGTAGAGAGAGCGCGGCACGCGCGTTCTCACCGCGAGCCAGTCGACCAGCGGCGTCGCCACGAAAGCCACGATGGCCGCCACGACGAACGGCAGCAGGATCGCCTTCACCAGGTAAAGGAAGACGACGATCCCGACGACGACGGTGATCGTCGTCAGGTTGGAAAAGCGCTCCACGCGCCCGTGTGTTGCGCCGGGTGGAGACGCGTCGGGTGCTTGATGTTGGGTACGCTTCTCGAGTCTCATGAGCTGTAGATGCGACCTTTCCAATAGACGCGTCGGGTGAGGCGCCAGCGGACGCTATCCAGCGCCATGACCGCTCCCGCTGTATAGCCCAGCGGGAAGAGAAGGCCGTACCACCATGGGATCCTGAAGTGCACGGCGCCGCCGACATGCAATCCGATCACGGCCGCCGAGCCGAGCGTCGCGAGCGCCAGGGCGAGCGGCGCATCGCCCGTGCCTTGCAGGACTGCCGCGAGATCCTGCAGCGGCAACGCCACTGCGAGCCAGGCGAGCGCCACGATGAGCGGCGCGGCGAGCGCGGTGCGCAGCGGCCCGCCCAGGAGTTGAACGAGATTCTTGGCGAAGCCCGGCCAGAGCGTCGACCAGCCCGTGTACATCCGCGTGCTGAGGAGGAGATTGCCGTCCATGAGGAGCACGCGATATCCGTGGCGTTTCATCAGCAGCGCAAGCTCCACATCCTCACAGATCGCACCGCGCACCGGCGCGTGGCCGCCGACGGCCTCGTAGGCCTCGCGCCGCAACAGCATGAACTGACCGGTCGCCACGACCTCATCGCTCTGCGGGGCCTGGATTTTCTCGAGGTTCTGATAGAACCCGAGCAGATAGAGCCCGCACGGGAGCATGAGCCGCTCGGCGAAGCTCCCGAGCTCGTGTCGCGGCGCGAGTGTCAGCAGATCGAGCTCGCGCTCGGACGCCGCCGCCACTGCGCTCGCGATGGCGCGCGGCGCCGCTTGCATGTCGGCATCCAGGAAACAGAGCCACTGCGCATCGTGGGGGGCTGCGGCGAACCCGACGCAGCAGGCGTGCACCTTCCCCTTCCAACCGGACGGTAGTGGCGGTGTGTGCGTCAGCATGATGCGCCGATCCCGTTTCGCCAGGCCGGTGACGATCGCCGCGGTGTCATCGCCCGAGTCGTCATCCACCACGATGAGCGCCAGACGATCCGGCGGATACTCCTGGGCCGAGAGCGACGCGACACAGCGCCCGATGTTCGCCGCCTCGTTGCGGGCGGGGACGATCACGGCGATCCGGGGCGCGGCGCTGCCCGGATCGCCGGTGCTGACGGGCACCGCCGCGAGGACATTGCGCTGGCGCACGGCCCGGGCGATCAGCCAGGTGACCAGGAGGAGCCAGAGAATGGAGAGCAGGAGCAGCATGGGAGTCGACTAAACTCCCCGGCCTACCCTTCGGTTGCAGATCAGGCCGGAAGTGCCGCCGGGCCGGGCGCCGTGCGTCCCGCCCCGCGGGTCATGGCCCAGTCGAGCAGCCGGCTCGCGAGGCCCCCACCCAGGCTCGCGCCCGTGACATCGTGCAGGCGGTACTCCTTGCCGTGCAGAATGGCTTCCGCCGCCTGAACGCCACTGCGCACGGCGGGGCCTATGCCTTCGGCCATGTCGCGCGTCGCAAGACCTGCGGCGTCGCCGACGATGAAGGCGTTCTCCCGGCGCGTCACATCGACACGGCCCCGGAGGTAGTAGCTGTAGCCGACGGGGTCGTAATGCGCCCCTTTGGCGAGCCGGCCGTCGAGCATCCGCGTGAAGAGCGACCAGTGGTCATGGATGGAGCGGCGGCTGCCCTTGATGCGATCCGCCATGCCGCCGATACCGATATTCAGCCAGCCGTTCTGCTTCGGCACGTACCAGGCGTATCCCGGCAGGCCGCGATCGAAGAACCAGAGATGACAGTCGGGCTCTTGCCAGTCGTACTCGATCTCGTGCTCCAGGGTGACGGTCTGCAGATCGCTGGCGCGCGGGTTGAGCTCGCGAAAGAGCGTCCGGTACACCGGACAGCGGGTGCCCCCCGCCCCGATCAGGTACTGACAGCGGAACGCGTCGTCGATGACATAGGCGCCATCCTCCTCGCGGATGTTGCGCACGGTGTGCTCCAGCACCGGCGCGCCGGAGCGCTCGAGCAGCCAGGCATCGAACTCCACCCGGCGGATGGAGTGTTGCACGCAGCGCACCGGCAGGTGCACGCCCTTCAGGTGGATGTGCAGCCGGTCGAAGGTGAGGAAGCGATGCGGATAGGCGCCGATGGTGAAATCCAGGTCGCGCACCACCTCCGGCGTGATCCAGCCGGCGCAGAGCTTCAGGCGCGGGAAGCGCTCCTTGTCGAGCACCAGCACGTCCGCGCCCGCCTGCTTGAGCTTCCAAGCGGCGCTCGAGCCTGCCGGGCCGCCGCCGACGATCAGGACATCGCAGGTGCGCATCGGTGGCTCAACGAGCGTAGAGGTGCTCGCGGGTCATCGGGACATCGTTGTTGTCCCGCGGCGCGAACACCACCTGAAAGAGCTGCAGCGCGCCCGTCGTGAATCCCGCGATCGAGCCCGCCAGATACATGCGCCACATGCGCACGAACTTCTCGTCGAACATCTCGCGCACACGGCCACTTGCCGTCTCGAAGAGCGCCAACCAGTCACGCAGCGTCTGCGCGTAGTGCAGCCGCAGGTTCTCGACGTCGAGCACGGAAAAGTCCCACGGCTCGAAGATCTGCATCATTTCCGCGAGCGATGGCGGATAGGCTCCCGGGAAGATCCGCTTCTCGATCCAGGGCTGCAGCAGGGCCGGCCGGTTGCGTCCGATGGAATGGATGAGGCCGCGCCCGTTCGAGCCGATGCTGCGCGCGATCACACCGCCCAGCGCCGCATAGTTTGCGACACCGACGTGCTCCAGCATGCCGACGGACATGAAGGCGTCGTACCGGCCCGAGATGTTCCGGTAGTCATCTTCGACGTACTCGACCTGCGAGCTCAGCCCCAGGCTCGCGGCCCGCGCCCGCGCGAAGGCCACCTGCTCGTGGGAGATGTTGAAGGCGCGCACCTTGACGCCGTAATGCTGCGCCATGTGGAGCGCCAGCGCTCCCCAGCCGCAACCGGCCTCCACCACCGTCTCGCCGGGACGCAGGCGCAGCTTCCGGCAGACGTGATGCATCTTGGCGGTCTGCGCCTCATCCAGCGTGCTCGTCGGCGCCGGGTAATAGGCGCAGGTGTACGCCATCGTCTCGCCGAGCCAGAGCGAATAGAAATCGTTGCCAATGTCGTAGTGGTGGTGGATGTTCTCGCGCGACCCGGACAGGGTGTTGACGTGCGGGCGGCGCAGCCGCTCCACCAGGCGCCGCACGGGAGAGGGCTGCGGCCCGCTTCGGCCGGAGTGATAGACCGTCTCGAGCAGCTGCAGGAGGTCCCCTTCGATCTCGAGCCGCCCCTCGGTGTAGGCGTCCGGAAACCGGACCTGAGGGTCGGCCAGGATGCCGAGCAGGGTCGCCCGGTTGGAGACGCGCACCCGCGCCACGATGGCGGCGCCCGCAGGGGCGATACGTTCCCCGGTCCAGAGGATGAACTCGAGCGGTGGATTGCCGAGGTACTCGAGCAGGCGCGCCAGGAGCCGCCCCTCCACGGAGGGGGTCCCCGCGGGGCTGTCGGGCACGTCGTCAAGCTCGCGCGGGGCCGCGGGAGGCGGTCCCGCCGGCCGTTTGCTCTGCACTGCGCTTTTCACGCTCGGGTCCCAGGCATTCACCGGTGATCTCCCCTTTTTCTCAGGGGTCCTAATTTACCACGCCCGCCTGGGAGGCTCCCCTCCGGGTGCAATCAGGGAGCCAGCGTCATCCGATAGCAGTCGATGAGCCGCTGGACGTGCAGCTCGATGCTGAAGCCCTGCGCGCTCGCAGCGGCACCTCGTGCGTAGGAGGCCCGGCGAGCGGGATCGGCCAGCGTATCGATCACGGCCTGCGCGAAGGCTTCGCAATCACCCGGCGGCACCAGACGTCCGTTCACCCCGTCGACCACCACCTCCGGCAGGCCGCCCACCGCGAACGCGATCACCGGCCGGGCCGCAGCTAGCCCCTCGATGGCCGCAAGGCCCAGGCCTTCGGAGTGCGACGGCATCAACACCAGGTCGATCGCCGAGAGCAGGCGGGGCACGTCGGTCCGTCTGCCGAGAAACCGTACGTGTCGGGTCATCCCGAGACTGCCTGCGAGGTGCTCACAGGCCGCGCGCTCCGGCCCGTCGCCCACCACGAGGAGCAGTGCCCGCGGGCAGCTGCGCACGATGGCAGGCAGCATCGACAGCAGTGCACGGTGGCCCTTCACGGGATGCAGCCGCCCTACGCTGGCAAGCACCGGTTGGCCGGGTTCGATGCCGAGCTCCGCCCGCACGCGGCTGCGCGTATCCGCGCCGGCATCGCGCAGCAGCTCGAGCGGGATGCCATTGCGCGCAACGCACACCCGCTCCGGCCGCACGTGATAGCGCCTCACGGCCAACTCGCACACGGCCTGCGAAACACACACAGCGGCGTCCGTGGGCTGTGCCGCGAGTCGCTGCGCGACGCTGAGCGCGCCTGGGTCGTTCAGGTCGTGCATGTGCAACAGGGTGCGCGCGCCCGTGAGCCGCGCGGCGATTCGTGCGGCGAGCGTCCCCTTGACGCCCGTAGCGTGCAGCAGACGCACGCCCCGGTGTCTGGCGAGCCCGGCGATGCGCAGAGCCACTGTTGGGTCCCACTTGCCGGCATCGAAAAAAACCGGGCGGATGCCCAGCGCGTGCAGATCAGCGGCAGCCGCGTGTGTCGCCCGTAGAAAACACACTGTCATTTCGACGCCCGCGGCCGCGAGCAGCGGCAGCACGTGCAGCAGGTACGTGGTCACACCATGACGCACACCGTCGGCGTAGCCGAAGTGGTCGGCGAGGATCATGACGGGCGGCAGGTCGGTGACGCGGATCGGCACGTCGCAGGGCTGCGCACCCATGGATTGAGTCGCTCCGTGAGGCATCGGGCGAGGTGCAGCAAAGGCTATGCCTGTCCCCCCTTTGCGCGCGCGGGCGAGAAGCGGATTCCTGGCCGCAGAAAGAGCACGGCTCGTCGACGGGCGGCGGCCCGCAGCGCAGGCGCGGGCTGGAAACCGCGCGGCATTCCCCTATGATGGCCCATCGCATTCGGCACGTCTAAAAAACAATCACACGGACGGAGCGCGCATACGGCCGCCCGTGGGAGGCAAGCTCATGACAAAATCGTCTGGAACGGTTTTGGACGGCGATAGCCGGCCCCGAACGGACGAGGCCCAGGACGCGCCGGGCACAGGCAGCACCGGCTCGCCGGGCTCTCCCGCATTTCGGACGCTCGCCGTGACAGGGACGGCGCTCTTGCTCGCGGCGCTCAGCGTCGCTTCCGCGGCGGCCTCCCAGGGGCCTGATGCCAAGCTCGAGTGGCGCTCGGTCGGTCCTTACATCGGCGGCCGCGTGGTCGCGATCGCGGGAGTGCCCTCCCAGCGCAACCTGTTCTACATGGGCGCCGTCGACGGCGGCGTCTGGAAGAGCACCAATTACGGCGTGAGCTGGAGCAACATCACGGACAAAACGCTTCCCGGTACCAGCGACAGCATCGGCGCCATCGCCGTGGCGCCCTCCAACTCCAGGGTGATCTACGTCGGCACGGGCGAGAGCGACATCCGCGGCACTTTCATCACCGGGGATGGCGTCTACCGCTCCGACGATGCCGGCAGGCACTGGCACGCGGCGGGTCTTGCGGACACCCATACCATCAGCGCGCTCGCGATAGATCCCAACAACCCCGACGTGGTGTACGCCTCATCGATGGGGCACGTCTTCAAATCCAACCCGGAGCGCGGCGTCTTCAAGTCCACGGACGGCGGCAAGACCTGGAAGAAGATCCTCTACGTCGATGATCAGACGGGTGCCATCGACCTCGTGATGGATCCTCGCGACAGCCGGGTCCTCTACGCGGCCATGTGGCAGGCCTACCGCACGCCGTGGAAGCTCGATGACGGCGGGCCCGGGAGCGGGCTCTACAAGAGCACCGACGGCGGCGCCAGCTGGAAGGAGATCTCCCACAATCCGGGCTTCCCGCAGGAAATGCTGGGGCGCGTCGGGGTGTCGGTCGTGGCGGCGAATCCGCAGGTGGTGTACGCCATCGTGCAATCGAAGAACGGCGGTGTCTTCCGCTCCGACGATGGCGGCGGCAGCTGGCATCGGGTCAACTCCAAGTGGAGCCTGCGCCAGCGCGCCTTTTACTACATGAGCATCTTCGCCGACCCGACGAACGCCGATGTCGTCTATGTTCCGGAGGTCGACGCGCTGTGGGTCTCGCGCGATGGCGGCAGGAATTTCTCCAAGCTGCACACGCCGCACGGCGACAATCACATCGTCTGGATCAACCCGAACGACCCCCAGGTGCTGCTGGAAGGCAATGACGGGGGCGCGACCGTCTCCACCGATGGCGGCAAGACCTGGAGTGGGGATCACAATCAGCCGACAGGCCAGTACTATCACGTGGCACTGGACGAGCAGTTCCCCTTCCACATCTACGGTGCGCAGCAGGACGAAGGCTCCTTCGCGGGCCCCAGCTCGACTGCCGACGGCATGATCCCGGTCGGCGACTGGCATCACGTCGCCTACGGCGAGAGCACCTTTATTGCCCCACAGCCAGGGAACCCCGACATCACCTTTGGCGCCGGCTATTTCAGCATCTTCCTCAGCTATGACCTGAAGACCGGACAATACCGCGACGCCAGTCCCTGGCCGGATTACCTGGAGGGCGCCTCCTCCGGGGAACAGAAATACCGCTTCGGCTGGACGCATCCGGTCCTCTTCTCCCCGGACGATCCGAAGGAGCTGCTGATCGGCTCGCAGTATGTCCTGAAGAGCGACGACTACGGCCGCACCTGGAGCCAGATCAGCCCTGATCTCACGCGCAACGAGCCGACGACCGAGCAGCCGAGCGGTGGTCCGATCGATCTCGACCAGTCGAGCGCGGAGGTCTTTCCCGATGTGGCGGCGCTGGCCGTCTCGCCGCTCGACAAACAGGATATCTGGGCCGGCTCGGCCGATGGCCTGGTGCACGTCACGCGCGACGGCGGCAAGAGCTGGCAGGCGATCACGCCGCCCGACCTGCCGCAGTGGGCCGAGATCAGCGCCATCGAGCCCTCGCACCGGTCCGCAGGCACCGCTTACCTGACAGCCTCACGCTACATGTGGGACGACTTTCACCCCTATGTCTATGAGACGACGGACTACGGCCAGCACTGGACGGCCATGACGAACGGCCTTCCGGACGATGAGTATGTCCTTGCCGTGCGGCAGGACCCCTCCGATCCGCGGCTGCTCTTCCTCGGCACCAAGAGCACCGTCTACACGAGCTTCGACGGCGGCGGGCATTGGCAGCCGCTGTCGCTGAACCTGCCGCACTTGCAGGTGCGCGGCATCGCCATCAATACCCGTCAGGGGGAGGTCACCGCCGCGACGCACGGGCGTGCGTTCTGGGTGCTGGACAATCTGACGCTGTTGGAGCAGATGTCGCTGCAGCCCTCCGTGAGCGCCGACGAGGTGCGGGTTTATGCGCCGCAAACGGCCTGGCTGAGCCACGCCTACGGGGCGAGCCCCACGGCGAAGTATCAGCACGATGTCGGCAGCAACCCGCCCTTCGGCGCCACCGTGTTTTTCCATATCCCTGAGACCTATCATGGCAAGGTGCCGGTCAGCCTGACTTTCCTCGACGATCAGGGTCACGTGGTCCGCACGGTCGCGCTGCACCTCAAAGCCAAGGAACCGAAGCTCACGCCGGCGCAGCGTGACAACCTCACCCCGATCGAGCAGAAGCAGCAGGCGGACGAGACGCTGTCTGGTATTACTGCGGGCTCCAACCGCTTCCAGTGGGACTTGCGTTACTCGGAGGCAACCGAGGTCACGGGATTCGAGGCGCCGGCCGCCGCGGGAGGACTCGAGGACTCCACGCAAGGCCCGACGGTGATCCCCGGCCGCTACACGGTGGTGCTCGACTACGACGGCCGCAAGTCGCAGCGCTCTTTCCAGGTGGCCCTGGACCCGCGGCTGCACCCTGCACCAGATGCGCTGCAGCAGCGCCTGGCGCTGGAGATGCAGATCCACGCGACTCTCGACACGCTGGATAAGACGCTGAATCAGGCAATCGCAACCCGTCAGAAACTCGACGCTGCTGTCGCACACCACAAGATCACGGCAGACCAGGCGCATGCCGCGCTCGCGGCGCTCGAGCAGGCGATCAACGCCAACGTGCAGCTCGATCTGCACGCGAGCGAAGGGCCGTTGCTGCACGAGACGAAGCTGCGCAGCCACCTCGCCTATCTCGCCGCGAACATCGACCTCGCCTACGAGATGCCGACCGCCGCGGAGCATCAGGTCTACGACGACCTGAGCCATGAGGCGCAGACCGGCGAGCAGCAACTCAATGCCGCCATCGCACAGGGCCGGCAGGTGTTGTAGAGTTCCCCGCGTCGCTCCCCGGATGAGGCCCGCTCGCGCCGGCCATCCGGGGAGTGGCGTTCTCAAGGGGGGTCTTAATGTCCAAGAATGGCCTGCCGTCTCTGCTCGAGCGCCACTGGGCCGAGAGCGCCCTTGCCATCGGCGCGGTGATCATCGCCGCGGTGTCGCTATGGGTGGCATGGGATTCGGTCCGCACCAACCGCGAGCTCGTCGCCTCCTCGTCGTGGCCCTTCGTGCAGTTCACAGCGACCGTACCGGCGGCGGCTCAGCCCCGATACCTCGCCCTCATCGTCTCCAACGATGGCATCGGTCCGGCGAAGCTCGAATCGTTCGAGCTCTTCTGGCAGGGTCACGCCCAGCGCTCGCCCTGGCAGCTGCTGCAAACCTGCTGTGCGCGCGGACAGACGGGCGCCGGTCAGATGGGAAGCCTCGAGTCCCTGCACTACGACCCGGGCCTGGAGACCTCCACCGACTCGGGGATCGTGCTGCGGGCGGGCGAAGGCCACCCGATCCTCACCTACACGCGCAACGCCGCCAACGCCGCGCTCTGGGACGTCCTGTCGCAGAGCTTTACCGGTAACATCAGCGTGCGCTATTGCTTCTGCTCCGCATTCAACGAGTGCTGGCAGGTCAGCGCCCGCATGGGAGCGCAGCGCGACCTGAATCCGCCCCGCGTTCCGTACTGCCCCCGTCCGGGCACACCGTACGACAATACGAGCGATTGAATTTATTAGCGCGCGCCTCGGACAGATGTACGCCCGGGGTTGCGGCTGGATCACCGCTATGGGGGCCGCATGTTGAAGTCGATCGTCGCGATCAGCGTGGGCGCCAGCGCCGGCGCGATCCTGCGCTGGTGGCTGGGCGACCGGCTGAATGCGCTCTTCCCGCTGCTGCCGCCCGGCACGCTGGCCGCGAACCTCATCGGCGGCTACATCATTGGCGTGGCCGTAGCATTCTTCGCCAGCTTCCCGGCGGTGCCGGCGGAGTGGCGGCTGCTCGTGATCACTGGATTTTGCGGTGGCCTCACCACGTTCTCGACGTTCTCCGCCGAGGTGGTGGGGCTGCTGCAGCGGGGTGAGCCCCTCTGGGCGCTCACCGAGGTGGCCACGCACGTGGCCGCCTCGCTTTTCATGACCTTTGCCGGGATTGCGACGGTGCTGGGGCTGCGGGCCCTCGCCCGCTGAGCTCAGGCCCTGCGGGCCTGCGCCTCGGCCGCGGAACGGCCCACCACCTGGTCCGGATACAAGAACCAGTCCACACAGCCGAACGCGCTGGAGGCATCGACGGCCGGCAGGGATTGCCTGGCGCGGCCCCGGGCCTGTCCCGAGGACTCCGGGATGCTGGGGACGGACGTGCGACGGCGCCCATCATGGGCCGTGAAAGTGAGCGTCTGCGGTAATGATGTCATGTGCGGTTCCCCTCCATTGCAGACTGCAGGATAGCTTGCGACTGTGACAACAGGATGATGATGCCTCCTGTCGACTTATGAATACAAGTCCGCAATCACCTGAGGTCATTCCTGCAACCTTCAGCGTCGCCATTGGCCAACACGCTCGTTGAGACCCGCCCGGGACGACATATGCCGAGGAGACGCTCTGGAATGGTTCTTGCGAACCCGAAGCTGCAGAGCCTTCCGGAGCGTGCAGTCGTACAAGATGAGAGTCAGCATATTCGGCCTGGGGTACGTGGGAGCGGTATCAGCAGCCTGCCTGGCGGATTGCGGCCACGAGGTAGTCGGTGTCGACCCGAACACCGCGAAGGTGGAGCTCATCAACTCCGGGCGCGCGCCCGTTGTGGAAGCGGAGCTCGCCGAACTGACGCGGCGCGCGGTGGCGGAGAAGCGGCTGCGCGCAACGACCGACCCGCTGAGCGCCGTTCTCGAGAGCGAGGTCACCTTCGTCTGCGTGCCAACGCCCAGCCAGACCAACGGCAACCTGGATTTCCGCTATCTCGAGCGGGTCTGCGCCGAGATCGGTGCGGCGCTGCGCGAGAAGCACGCCTTCCACGTGGTGGTCGTGCGCTCGACCATCCTCCCGGGGACATTGAAGGGGCTCGCCATCCCGGCACTCGAGCGCTCGAGTGGCCGCAAGGTCGGAGAAGACTTCGGCGTCTGCCACAACCCTGAGTTCCTGCGCGAGAGCACGGCGGTCGCGGACTTCCGCAATCCGCCGAAGACCGTGATCGGCGC
>Ga0134126_10008454_pt1 | contig 12960 bp, 7 predicted proteins | sample KB31752_FD_96881 | JGI IMG/M metagenome (GOLD analysis project Ga0134126, IMG submission 96881) | Terrestrial soil microbial communities with excess Nitrogen fertilizer from Kellogg Biological Station, Michigan, USA - KB3-175-2 | ecosystem: Environmental > Terrestrial > Soil > Unclassified ...
ATCCATTTGCTGATTGGAAATGTAATTGGTCTTTGCGAAAAGTGAAATTACCAATACCGGTACGCGCGCGCCCAGTCCGATGGTCCCGTTCAGCTGAGGCGGCGGGACATGATCATACCATCCTCCGCTTTCGTCCCAGATCACGATAATCGCGGTATTCGGCCACACACTTGAGCCCTTAACAGCTTGCACGAAGTTATCCAGCCATTCGATCCCGTTCGCGATGTTCCCTTGCCCGGGATGCATGCTGTGTCCGGGAGAAGGGTTTACCCACATAACCGACGGCACCGTCCCCGCGGACAATTGCGATTCAAAATCAGCGAGCGTGAAATTCTGCAGGTTGGCAGAATTGGCGGTTGTCTGAAAATACTGGAACGGATTTTCTTGAGGAACATAGTGCAAGCAGGTCCCATTCTGCTCATTTGAGAAAAACTCCTGAGACCACGCCCAGGAAATTTTCGCGGCCGATAGCTGGTCGCCCACATTCTGGAAGGTAAGCGGCGCGGTGATGGTCGCGCCGTTACTCTGGTTCTGTTGAAACAGCGCGGCACTGCACGAGTCTAATTGCGGATAGCCGTAAGGATCGCTTCCCGTGCCCACACCCGCCGAAGTCATGTAGAGCATATTGCTCGGCTCGCTGGCCATTGCAGCAGCATAAAAATTGTCTGCCAGCGCATATTGCTGCACGTATTTCCAAAGCGTATTTACCCCGAATTGTTGACCGTCGTTGGCGGTTCCAATGCTGGTGTCATCGTAATAGCCCATCGACTCATCGCCATTTTCGAAGGCATATTTGTCCATCTTCCCGGAATCAAAAGCGATTTGATAACTGGTGGCCGTGTGATGGAGGTCGTCGGGACTGAGATCGGTCAGCAGATGAGGCGTGATCATGTTTCCGGCTTGGTCGATTTGGTGATAACTGGGTAGCGAAGAATCCAGACCGTGGGTAGTCCCCGGATATGTGCCGAACAGATGGTCGAAGGAAGCGTTCTGCATCACCACAATCATCAAGTGTTTGACCGCTGAACGTGGCACCGATGACCGGGGATCTGGCGGAGCCGGGTCGCCTGGGGTTTGCGTGTTACTGGATCCTCCTCCGCAACTAGCGAGGACCATGCACAACCAAAATAATCCCACCCATCGCGCCAAAAATCTTCCCATCCACCGGCTCCTTCCAAAAGCGTCAAACTTCGATGCCCTTGCTATGACGTAAGTTGCTCACTTTAAGGGCACCCGACATACCCGATTAGACCTGGCGGTTCGGACTCCGTCGCGACAGAGAGCCGCTTTCGGTTTCTCGCTCGCTGTCGTAATCTTTTAAGCCTATGGATCCGAAACACCGCAGCCGTTTAATCACTGAGGGCCGTCAACGTGCCGGCGCTCGCTCCATGTTCAAAGCCGTAGGTTTTACCAGTGAGGATTTGGCCAAGCCACTAATTGGCGTCGCCAACACCTGGATTGAAACCATGCCGTGCAACTTTCACCTGCGCCGGCTTTCGGCGAAGGTGAAGGAAGGCGTACGCGCAGCTGGTGGCACCCCGATGGAATTCAACACCATCGCCATCAGCGATGGCGAGACCATGGGCACCGAAGGAATGCGGGCTTCGCTGGTGAGCCGCGAAGTGATCGCCGATTCGATTGAGTTAGTGTGTCGCGGACAGTTGTTTGACGCCGTGGTTTGCATTGTCGGATGCGACAAAACCATTCCCGCGGCGGCTATGGCGCTGGCTCGTCTCGATCTGCCCGGACTTGTACTTTACGGCGGCACCATCGCTGCCGGAAATTATCGCGGTAAAGATGTCACCATTCAGGACGTTTACGAAGCTATCGGCGCGAACTCCGCGGGCAAGATGAGCGACTCCGACTTGCAGGAATTAGAAAATGTCGCCTGCCCGGGCGCTGGCGCGTGCGGTGGCCAATACACCGCGAACACGATGTCCACGGTGATGGAGATGCTCGGGCTTTCGCCGATGGGTTACAACAGCGTCCCAGCAATCGATCCCCACAAGGATGAAATTGCATTCCGTGCCGGCCAACTGGCCATGGACCTGTTGAAACGAGGCGCGAAGGTAAAAGATATTCTCACGCGCGATGCCATCGAGAACGCAATTGCCTCCGTCGCCGCGAGTGGTGGATCCACGAATTCCGTGTTGCATCTGCTGGCAATAGCGCGTGAAGCCGGAGTTCCGCTGGAAATTGATGATTTTCAGAAGGTCAGCGAACGAACCCCGCTGCTCTGCGATCTCAAGCCTTTTGGTCGCTTCGTAGCGGCCGACATGCATCGCGCAGGAGGAATTCGCCTGCTGGCAAAGCGCTTGCTGGACGGCAAAAAGATTCATGCAAATGCGATGACGGTCACTGGCAAAACCATCGGTGAAGAAGCCGCTGCTGCGGTTGAAACTCCTGACCAGGAAGTGATCGCCCCTCTCGATCGGCCTCTTAAAGCAAGTGGAGGGCTGGTGATCTTGCGAGGCAATCTCGCTCCTCAAGGCTGCGTGGCGAAAATCAGCGGTCACGAGCGGTTGAGCCATCGCGGTCCAGCACGAGTCTTCGACTCTGAAGAGGAAGCGATGAGCGCCGTCACGGGAAAGCGCCTGAAAGCTGGAGACGTTGTGGTAATTCGTAACGAGGGCCCGCGCGGCGGTCCGGGCATGCGCGAGATGCTCGGAGTCACCGCAGCGATAGTCGGAGAGGGTCTGGGCGAATCGGTTGCGCTTCTGACCGATGGCCGCTTCAGCGGCGCGACCCGGGGCCTGATGATTGGGCACGTTTCCCCTGAGGCCGCTTTAGGTGGGCCCATTGCAGCCGTTCATGAAGGCGACATGATTCGAATTGATGTGAATCAGCGGGTGCTGGAAATGGAACTCAGCGATGCCGATATCCAGCGCCGGATGTCACAATGGAAAGCTCCCAAGCCGCGGTTTGCGACCGGGGTGTTTGGAAAGTACGCCGCCCTGGTACATTCTGCTTCGGAAGGCGCAATCACGAGGCCGAAGTAAGTTGTTTTTCAACACCATCGCTTCACTCTTCCAGCCGAGAGTTGACGGGCGAGGATGTCCGTCGCCACCTCATTTCTGTCCCCAGGAATTAACCAAAATTTGACGTAAACATAGTTTGCAAGTCTCTCCGCATCCAAGTAACTTGGAATGAGGTGGTGGACGGTTTTGTTTAGCGGTAAGTCATTCTTCCAGCTGCTGGTGCTTTTCGGGTGGACGGCTTTGGTTGCGAATTTAGCTTTCGCTCAGAGCTCCGACCAGATTGCGCCTACGCTCTCCAGCGCTCGTCATGGTTTTACCGTCTTCGCTCCTCGCGGCCATCGCGGCGGGGGACCTGCCAATTCAACTTCGTCGCGGCCTGTTGATGCAGGCATCGATTCCATCAAGAACTTCAACGGCGAGTTCCGTGCGCCCGGCATTGGGCCGTCCGGGAATCCGCAAAAAAACTGGCATTACACCATCGCCGGCGGCAGGCCTGAACTGGGAGGTACAACCAGCTTCGACGCTCCCGTCGTGCCCGTCTCTCTGGATCTGCTGGATTATGACGGCAGCGTTCGCGTGGTAAATGGCCATAAGCTGCACTACTCGGTCGAGCCCTTTGTGAGCGCAGTGATGGACTCTCCGATTTTTCAGCGCGCCGATTACACCAGCAGCGGAGTGCCTACCCAGTTTTCCGACGCCGTGCAGCGGGCCGAGTTCAACAACGTAATGAAGTATGACTGGCACACGCTTTTAAGGCCTTCAATAAAGCAATCGCACACAATTTCCATTCCGCGCGGTGCCTATTATTTTGCATTAAACAGTGACGGATCTTGCTGCGCCTTTGTGTTGGTTGATATCGATGTATTCTCGAAACGGTTGTTTCCAGCGAGTGCCTACGACACTTCTTCTCCGATCGGAGCGGCGGAGCACACGGGTAACATCACCACAAAAAGCGTCAGCACTTTTCTTTTCCCCAACACATTCCTGTATCTCAATCACAATCCCAATCACTGCTGCGTGCTCGGTTTCCACACCTATGATTTTGAACCCGGTGACGTCGGCAACGGCTTTCGTGAAAAGCGCTACGTACTGAATTACTCGAGCTGGATCAGCCCAGGCCTATTCAGCCCCGGCTTCGAAGATGTGACTGCGCTGAGTCACGAAATCACCGAAAGCCTGAATGATCCGTTTGTGGGCAGCGATGGAGTTCACGGCATCACTCCGTGGTGGCTTTCGCAAAATGGAAATTGCCAGAATGACCTCGAAGTGGGTGACGCAATTGAGGGGCTGCCCGAATCCACTGTGCCGATCAAGATTGGTGGCAGGATTTACCACCCGCAGAACGAAGCTCTCTTGCAATGGTTCGAATTTCAATCGCCTTCGACGGCGCTGGGCGGAGCCTACAGCTATCCCAATCAGAGCGTTCTGACTTCGCTTTCGCCGAGCCAAGGCGTGAACTGTAAGTAGCTCTCAGCTACCAGCCGTCAGGCGTCAGGAACGGCTTAATAATCCGGTCCGTCATCGGTTCTCGTAGCCTCATATCGCGCCACGGTTTAGCTGACAGCTGATGGCTGACGGCTTAAAAAGAAAACCTCACTTGCAAATCCACTCGCCGGTTCGCTGAGGCCGAAGCAAACGGCCCGCCAGCAATATTGATAGATTGTCCGAAGAGTGGCGAACTTAGATTTCCTACGGGCGGTCCCGGATTGAAAGTATTCAAAAGGTTGCGCGCGGAAATACTGAATGTGAGATTGTAGCGCCGGTTCGCACCGCCACCGCCACCTCCGAAGGGATGATTACCACCGGCTCCGCTGAGGCCGCCCGGCCCCAAGCCTCCTCCATGAATATGAGGACCACCGTAACCCCGGCCTCCACCAGAACCTCCTTTAGTTTCGCGACCAAATCCGATGGTCTTGCTCAGCCGCAAATTCAAAGTTGCATCAGAAGGCCCGGTACAATCGTGCACCGGAACGATCGGTAATCCGTTATCTACGGTTGAGAAAGAGGCTAGTGAAGTGCAAACCGCATGAGCGTTGTTGGCGGCGAACCAGGGCCGGTCGTTGAAGATGGAATCTCCGTTATTGTCCTGGCCAGTCGTCAGATTATAGGGTTGCCCAGAATTGATAATGACAAACGGGCTCAGCGAGAAAGAATACGGCAAGTTAAAGTTTCCACCGAGGAAAATGCGATGGCGCACGTCGAAAGCCGCTCGTCCGTAGTCGGCCAGCGGATCGTATTGGTTAGAAACAAAGCTCGCCTCAGATGTAGTGCCGCTCGAAAAAAATCCGCCTGGACTTCCACCCGAACTGGCATTGCTATCGGCATAGTTCAACACGTAAAAGCCAAATAGTGAAATGCGGCGGCCGGTGTTGACACGTACATTCGCGATCAACTGGTTCTGCCGGAAGATTCCGCCGGAAGTGTATTGATAAATATTCTCGTTCGTCTTACTGGGAGTCGTGCCTCCGGGAACATATGGCGCGTTGATGTTGTTGATGTAGAACGCATGCTCGCCGCGCGAGTTCAAATAGGTCACAGACACCGTCGCGTTCTTCGTAATCTGACGTTCAATGCTTGCAGCGCTCTGAATGGTGTAAGGCGCGCGCAGGTCTGGCGAAATTCTGTAAACAGTCGGAGCTGCCGTGGCCGGCAATGGATCGGGTATATTTTGGGTGAAGAATTGCGGATTTTTTACCACCGCGCTTTGCTGCGTAACGCCGTTTAGCAGATTCGCTTCCTGCACCAGGTTATAACCAAAGCGGTCGTAGAAAATTCCGAATCCTGCGCGGAGTACGGTTTTCGGCGCCGATTTTCCGTTGCTGCCGAGACCCCACGCCAGTCCGAGCCGTGGAGCAAAATCGGCATGATCGTGAATATTGTTTTGGGATTCATAGCGCAGTCCGTAGGTAAATGACAGATTCGGCTTCACCCGCCATTCGTCTTCAGCGTAGAGCCCGGCATCGAACCAGCCGACACTGACCTGCGGCGATCCCGTGCTGATCGAGAACTGGGCGGGGCAAGATGGCACGGAATTGCCGGACTGTGGCGAACATCCCAGGGCGAGCTCGTTCTGGTACACGGTCAGCGCGGGAATAAAACTTCCGCTGGCATTGTCGAATACCGGAGAAAAAATAAAAGTCCCGTTAAAGTTCGATTCGGTGAATTCAGAGCTCCTGATTCCGCGCAATCTTGCTCCGAACTTGACCAAGTGATTGCCGTGCGTGATAGAGGTGTAATTCTGCAGCTCGTAGCTGTCTTCGCTGGTGCGAACTAATCCTTCGGAATTCTCTCCGCTGGTAAAAGCCCCTTGCACCTCAATCGTCGGCCCGGCGCCGACGGGAATCTGGTGATTGATATCACGCTGAAACTGGAAGCGGGTTTCATTCAACATATTCGGGCTGAGAACTTGCGTGTCACTCATCTGCAGCGTGTGCTCTGTCTCATTCTCGTTGGTTGCTTGATTTGGCAATGAGAATGGGCCCAGTCCGGAATTCTGGTCCGTGTCGTGCGACAACTGGTAACGCATCGTCAATGTGTTATTCGCGGTGAGTTGGTAATCCAGCCGCGGACTGATATTGGTGCGGGTGCGAGGACTGGCAAGGGATTGCTGTAGATGAAGGGGATTGTTATTCGCATCCAAAATGGTCGCATTGATAGCGGCAAACTCATTAAAATTCCGCCGCGAAATATCCAGGAAAAACGACGCCTTTTTGTTGATTGGGCCCCCGAGGTTTCCGTCGAATATCGCCGAGTTGTAGTCGGGGCGGGTTGGAACATATGGATTTTTCGAGTTCAGCACGGAATTGTTATCGTTAAAGAAAAACTGCCCGTGATAGTGATCACTGCCCGGTTTGGTTAGGATTTCTATTCTGCCGTAACCCAACTTATCGTATTGCGCCGAGAATGGGTTCTGATTGATGCGAATTTCACGAATCGCCGATTTCGGCGGAAGCTGGCCGCCAGTAAATCCATCAATGTAGATTTGGCCGCCATTCGGACCGGCTGCTGGTCCGGCGAGTGCCTGCAATTCATTCTGCAGTTCGTCGGGATCGTCGGATAAAGCTTCCAGGTCTTTACCCTTTATTACTAGCGAATTCGCATTCGAGGCTGCGCCCACGTCAAGCTGCGTTCCTTCGGCTTCGACGTTGACCTTTTCCTCCTGGACCTGGACTTGGAGAGCCAGGTTCAGAGTCTGTTTTTGTCCCGCAACCAGTTCCACCCCTGGCTTCGACAAAGGTGCAAACCCTTTCGCAGCAGCGGCAACGCTGTATGTTCCAGGCGCAAGCGCGGGAATTTCAAACCCTCCTGCTTGATCGGTGGTGGCAGTGCTTTGCTGACCGCCGGATGCGGTGACGGTCACGGTCGCCTGCGGAATTACAGCGCCAGTTTGATCTACAACTTTGCCGTTTAATGTCGCCGTTGGCGCTTGCGCAACTAAAGGCACAATCGCGGCCAATAAAAAAATAAGTAAATAATTTCTCAACGTTCCCTCTTTAAGAAAATTTCATTCGCCCGAAGCTTCGCCGCCCGGCGAAGCTCCCAAATTCCACGGTGAAAGGATGGTCGCCGCGGCCGCGCCGCTCGGAGCTGCGGTAAATATCGGTTCCACGCCAGAAATAAGGGTGATCGCAGTCGGTGCCGAGGCCGCGCTGCCTTCAGTGGCAACCACCATAACTGCATCTCCTTTTTGCAGATCAGAAATTGTCAGACTCGGCATTCGGCTCAGAAGCTGCTGGAAGTCAGGCGATCCGCCACCGCGGCGGTATCCCTCGCCTCCCTGAGGCCCGGCAGGCGGACCGCCTGATCCGTTAGGTCCCCGCCAGTTTCCTTGACCTCGTGCCTGGTCATTACCTGGACCCGCGCCGGCGCCAGTTGGCGAAGATTCTCCAGATGCGCCTGGCGGATTTCCGTTCGCCGCCGCAGCACCGCCTTTCAATCTGGCGGCAAGCCTTTGGGCTGCTACTGGCGGCAACTTATGCATTTGGGAGTCAGCGCTGATCTTTAGCGTAACCGGATGTTTTGTCAGCAGGTCCATAACTGTGATGCTGTTGTTCGCGGCGTCGGTCGAAATCACCGTTCCGGCTATATTCCTGAACGTGCCAGAGACAATGGCTTGCGCGGTGAATTCACTGCCGTCCTCGTTCTTTGTACCTCGCGCACGCAGCTGATCCCCCGTCTTGATCTGATCTAACGTGCCCGGCTTGGCTTCATCGAAATTGACCGAGTCGGGGGAGTAGCGGCGGACGCTGGTCGTCGGCGATACATGAACGATGATCGGCTTGCCTGATGACACCAGCGCGTTCACGACTGCGATCGTCCCCGCAGCCGGATTAACTTCTTTTACAATTCCGCCCACGCCTTTGCGCCACTCTTCGCGCTCCTGTTGTTGGCGCTGCGCAATATCGCTTTGCGTCATCACCACAACGGTTGAAGCAGCGACCGAATTTCCTTCACCAGTTGGCCCAATTGCCAGCATGCGATCGCCGACGTGGATCTCCGAGGCCTGAATCGGGGTGGCGCTTTTCAAATCCGTTTGTCCGGGTGAGGCGCGGAGTATGCGAGTGGAATTAGTGAGGGTGACCGTGACTTCCCCGCCCTCGGTCGTCAACACAACCGAATTGCCGGTGATCGATTTCACCGTGCCGACCGCTTTGGCAAACGCGGTTTGGCCGAACGCAGCCAGCAGTGCGAGAAGCAAAATGATTTTCAAAATGGCGGCATGCCGCCGCGGCAAGGCAGTTGGCCTTAAGTTCTTCATGGATAACTCTGATCATTATTCAATCACGACGCGGAATCAAGGTGGGTAAAGAATTGTCAAACGCTGAGGAACGGGGTAGAAGAACTTCACGATTCGAAGCACAGTCCTCATCCGCCAGCCGATTCCATTTCGAGAAGCGCCTTCTTGCGCTCCATGCCCCATCGATATCCGCCAAGATCGCCATTAGCGCGCAGCACGCGGTGGCACGGGATCGCAATTGCCACGGGATTAGTCGCACATGCCCGCGCAACTGCACGGACCGCCGAAGGATGTCGGATGGCTTTTGCCACTTCGCTATATGATCGCGTTTTTCCAAAGGCAATTGATTGCAGATAAGACCAGACGCGCCGCTGAAACGCGGTCGCCTGAATATCGAGTGGCAGCGAAGCCGACGATTCGACGCCAGAGATGCGCTGCACAACTTGTCCAGCAAGAGTGGCCATACCATCGTCATCGCGTCGTCTTAGCGCAAACGGAAACTCCTGCTTCAACCCTTGCTCCAGTTCTTCGTCAGAATCTGCAAATTGAATGCTGCAAATTCCTTTGTCGGTGGCCGCGATCAACATACGTCCGATTGGTGATTCGGTAACTGAATAACGAATCGGAGTTGCAATCGCGCCCCGCCGATATTTCGCGGGCTCCATTCCCAATTCCGTCGAGGTACGAGAGTAAAGCCGGCTGGTCGAACTATATCCAGCATCATGCATCGCACGTGTGACCGAGTGGCCAGCTTTCAGCTTCTGGCGGAAACCACGCATGCGGCATGAGTCGGCATATTGCTTCGGCGTAATGCCGAGCACCGCTTTAAATGTCCGTTGCAGATGAAACGGACTCTGACGGAATTCCGCGCCCAGTCGACTAAGCGTGACCGGCTCATCGAGATGCTGCTCGATATAACGGCAAACAGATTTGATCAATTCCTGCCGCGGATTTCCGGCAATCGCCTTGGGCCGGCAGCGCAGGCATTCACGATAACCGGCACTCTCGGCCTCCTGCGGCTTGCGAAAAAACGTCACATTCTCGCGCTTGGGACGTTTCGAAGGGCAGGACGGCCGGCAGTAAACGCCGGTCGATGAGACGGCAAACACAAACTTGCCATCGCTTGCACCATTCCGCTCCAATACCGCTTGCCAGCGGGAGTCTTCAATAACGCTCTGCATGTCCAGCTGCCTCGGTTGTTCGACACTGAAAATTGTACTGTTCATGGTTGAAGATTACCTTCGCACCCAAATTAAGAATATCCGCATCTTGCGGCCAAACCGATTTCTTTGCTTGTCAACGTTATCGATGATCCTGATCACGTCCCTGGAGACCCACGTGCATTGTAAGGTCCCTCTCTCAACCGCTTTCAGCGGCTGAGTTCGGGATGACACCTATGTGGCTGAACGCTCGCGCAGGTAGTCGGGCAGTGTGTCTTGCCATGCCCGCATATGGATTCCATAGGCAGAGAGGCTCGCGTCAGAAAGAACCGAATAGCCCGGCCTGGGTGCGGGACGGACGAATTTGTCACTGCTGGTCGGCCGCACCACAGTCTTCGATTCTGCTTGGCGCAGAATTTCCGTCGCAAACTCATACCAGGTACACACTCCGCGATTGGTGCCGTGAATAATCCCCTTCCCATCTGCGTGACAAAGTTTAATGACTGCGCCTGCGAGATCGAAGGTGTACGTCGGGCATCCACGCTGATCATTCACTACTTCAATTTCCGGACGGCTCGCCGCCAGCTTCAGAATCGTGTCTGGAAAGCACTTCCCTCCCGGCCCGAATAGCCACGATGTGCGAACAATGCAAGCGTCAGGCATCAAGGCGAGAATCTTCACCTCAGCGTCCGCCTTGCTCTTTCCGTAAGCATTTATTGGGTGGCGCGGATCGTTTGCTTCGTAAGGCGTACTTTTTGTGCCGTCGAATACATAATCGGTGCTGACAAAGAGAAGTTTTGCGCGTGAGTTCGCCGCCGCTTTTGCGACGTTCGCGGCGCCTTGGGTATTTACTGCATTTGCCATCGTGGGATTAACTTCGCAACCATCCACGTCGGTATAAGCCGCAGAAAGGATGATCCAGTCGGGATTGCTATCACTCACAACTTTGTCGACCTGGTCGGGAGATCGGATATCGGCCTCGGCGCTGCCCAGACCAGTGACTTCGTCGCCGGGCCACTGACGCATCAACGCCTTGCCCAACATCCCCGTCGCCCCGAAAATCGTCACTCGCATATCAGTCAAGACGAATATAGCTCAACCTGCAGGCTCGCGGCCCATCCAAAGATATCTCGCGCCACGGTATAAAATAGACGTTGGCGCAAAATTATTTCCGAGGTGGAATCCATGGCAACCGTTGAAGCTCCAATCCGTCCGCGCACTCGCGCGCAGCTAAGCGCCTTTCGCAATGAACCGATGTTGGACCTTTCCAAGTGGGATGTCGCCCGCCAGATGCGCGCCGCGCTCGACAAAGTCCGCGGGCAGTTAGGACGCGAGTACGACCTGATCATTGGCGGTCACCGGGTAAAAACCGCGGAGAAGATTCGATCGCTCAATCCCGCGCGACCCTCCGAAATTGTCGGCATTCACCAAAAGGCAGGCAAGGAACACGTAGAACCCGCCATGCAAGCTGCTTTGAAAGCATATGAACACTGGAGCCGCACTCCGCTGGAAGAGCGCGTGTCCTTGCTGTTCCGCACTGCTGAGATTTTACGCGAGCGCAAGTTCGAGCTGATGGCTTGGCTGGTCTATGAGGTCAGCAAAAACTGGGGCGAGGCCGATGCCGACATTGGCGAGACAATCGACTTCTGCGAATTCTATGCGCGTGAGGCACAACGGCTGGGCAAAGCGAAAGCTCCGGTGCAGTTGCCGGGTGAAATCGATCATTTCTTTTATATTCCGCTCGGAGTGGGCGCGGTGATTCCGCCGTGGAATTTTCCTGCAGCAATTATGGCCGGAATGACACTGGCGTCAATCGTGTGCGGGAACACTGTTATTCTCAAACCGTCCAGCGATTCTCCGACGATTGCGGCAAAATTTGTCGAGATTCTTGAGTCCGCGGGAATGCCCGAAGGCGTGGTGAATTTCTGCCCCGGTGCGGGTGCGAGTTTCGGCGATGCCGTGGTCGCGCATCCTAAGACCCGTTACATCGCCTTTACCGGATCGCGTGAAGTCGGCCTGCGAATCAGCAAAGTTGCCGCTGATGTCGCTCCTGGCCAGATTTGGATCAAGCGCACCATTCTTGAGATGGGCGGCAAAGACGCGATTATCGTCGACGCTGACTCGGATCTCGAGACTGTAGCGAACGGCGTTAGTGCAGCAGCGTTCGGTTTTCAAGGACAAAAGTGTTCAGCCTGCTCACGCGTCATCGTCGATGAGCGCATTTACGGCAAATTCCTGGAGCGGTTAAAAGACAGCGTGGAGCGGCTCACCATTGGCGATCCCGCAACCAACGCCAACATGGGCGCAGTCATCAATGAAGGCTCGATGAAGTCGATCATGAACTACATCGATGTTGGCAAGCGCGAAGGACGGCTCATCACCGGCGGAAATCGCGCGACCGATGCGGGCGAAGGCTACTTCATTCAACCTACCGTCATCGCCGACATTCAGCCGAAATCAAAGCTCGAACAGGAAGAAATTTTTGGCCCGGTACTGGCGGTAATCAAATCGCGCAACTTCGAGCAGGCGCTCGATATTGCTAACGACACCGAGTTCGGCCTGACCGGTGCGGTTTATACCGGATCGCGCGACAAGATCGAAATGGCAATGCGGGAGTTCCATGTCGGCAATCTCTACATCAACCGCAAATGCACCGGCGCGATTGTCGGCGCGCATCCGTTCGGCGGCTTCAATATGTCCGGAACAGACTCGAAGGCGGGCGGACCGGATTACTTGCTATTGTTCTCGCAAGCCAAGTCGGTGGGAGAAAAAATCACATAAAGTGTGGCGCGGGCGCCCTCGCCCGCGAGTTTCAAGTGCGAACACAAGTGTCACTTCCCCAGCACCAGCTTCGCAATAGTTGACAGCTGCATATTTGATGTCCCTTCGTAAATCTTTCCGATTTTCGCATCGCGCCAATATTTTTCTACCGGATAGTCTTTGGTAAAACCGGCGCCTCCGTAAATTTCAATGGCAATTGACGTGACGCGCTCAGCCACTTGCGAGCAGAAGAGTTTCGTCATCGCGGCCTCTTTTACAAACGACATTCCCGCATCTTTCATGCGGGCAGCGTTGTATACCATCA
>Ga0134126_10008455_pt1 | contig 12960 bp, 5 predicted proteins | sample KB31752_FD_96881 | JGI IMG/M metagenome (GOLD analysis project Ga0134126, IMG submission 96881) | Terrestrial soil microbial communities with excess Nitrogen fertilizer from Kellogg Biological Station, Michigan, USA - KB3-175-2 | ecosystem: Environmental > Terrestrial > Soil > Unclassified ...
GGTAAAGGGGATGGTCCCCCGCGAATTCCTCACCTCCCGCAACATCCCTGTCTTCGCTCCGATACTCACCGAAATACCATTTGCACTCAAAGCGATCACCGAGTCATCTTTCACGATGCGAGCAGCCGCTGCGCCCGTTATATCGACCATCCTGGCGGCAACCGTGACCGGTCGGCTGATAGGCCATGTCCAGGTATAGATCTCGCGGCCCGTGGGATCATTGGCCGTCAGCGAAAGGATATCATAATCCTGCCATTTACGCGGAAGCGAAAGCGTCAGCGTGCCTGTTTGTCCCGGAGCGACATCGGGGGCAGGTATCGCACCGCCGGCTCCGTCCGGATCGGCCGCCGCACGGCTGAGCCGCCACGAGAAATGACATTGATCCAGGTTCGTATAAAAAAAGCGATTTTCGACCGGCAGGGTTCCGTCGAATGCCGGGGTGATCTCTTTCGGCGCAATATATACGGGCGACCAGATCTCTTTTACCGCGAAAAAGCTGCCTTCCTTTTCGCGATAGGGTCCAAGGATGCCGTCGGGTCCATGATCCTTGTCGGTGTCGAGCTCGCCATTACGGTCCGTTCGGACGACAGCCTCATCCGAAAAATCCCACAAAAATCCGCCCGCCGATAGGGGGTTATGCCACATGAGATCCCAGTAATCATTCAACCCCGCACCCATCCCACCGTCATAGAGCCCATGCAGGAACTCGGTGGGAAAGAATACGTCGTGTCCATGGAAGAAGTTACCGTTTCCATAATCGTAATTGATATAGTGCTGTGTATCCATGTGCCCGAACAAGGCCCAGGGATGAATGACCGGCCGGCCCTCGATATCGTATTTGCCGAACAACGGATCGAGATCGAAATTGAACCCGCCTTCATTGCCGTTGTCCCAGATGACGATCGAGGGGTGATTGACATCCTTTTCGATCATTTCTTTCACGAGCCGGCTACCCACTTCGGTATCATAGGCATGATGCCATCCGGTCAGCTCGTCGAGCACGAATACGCCCAGCGAGTCGCAAACATCCAGAAAATGATCGTCGGGCGGATAATGTGACATCCTGACGGCATTCATGTTCATGTCCTTCAACAGCTGAACGTCTTCGATACTCAAGGCTTTGCTGAGTGTGCGTCCGGAGGAGGGCCAGAAGGAATGACGACAAATGCCTTTGAATTTGACCCGGACACCGTTGACATAGATGCCGTCCCTTTCCCGGAGCTCGACGGTTCGGAAACCAAACCGTTGTTCGACGGTATGCAATACTGTATTCTCCCGCGACAGGGTATAGACTACTTTATACAGATGCGGGGCCTCGGGGTTCCAGGTTTGGGGCGACGCCAGGCGGGTCCGCAATAACGCGGTCGTATCGCCGTAATGCAAAGTCGCTGAAAAGGGGTCTCCGAATTTTTGGCCTGCCAGCGTAAATACCTGTGCGGTTAGTTTGTCGGCGCCGGTGATACCCGAGAGGCGGATAGCCGCGACGAATCGTCCGTCGGCCTTCGCGTCGATGGCCTGTGCGGCGATATGCTGCACGGGAAAGGCTTCGAGATAGACGGGCCGGAAGATTCCGCCGAATATCCAGAAGTCGCAATGACGTTCGGCCATGTTCACGGAGTGGTTAGCGGATTCTTTGGATACCGTGGCTTCCAGCAGATTGGTCCGACCGTAATGCAAGAGCGCGGAAATGTTGTACCGAAAACGATAAAAGGAACCCTGGTGCGTCGCTCCTGCCGACTTACCATTGATCTTCACTTCCGTGTCGGTCATACTGCCATCGAATACGATGTCGACCTCACGGCCCTTCCAGTCGGCAGGAATAGTGAACCGATATTTATATAAGCCTTTTTCATGGCCACGGACCGAATCTTTATCCAGGCCATAGTTGTATTTGCCGAAACCCTGGAGCTCCCAGTTGGACGGAACCGGTATGGTTGTCCATTTTCCCGAATTCCTGCCTTCCGTGCAATAAAACTGCCAGTCGACGGTATGGTCGTTACCCGTCCCGGAAAGAAAAACACGTTGAGTCTCCTGCCCCTGGCCAAAGGCGGGCAGCAAGGCGAGCAGCGAGATAGATAGTAGCTTATTCATTTGTCGTGGCCCGGAATGGCATCGCGGGCAATCCTTCTTTATTGAATAAATTGGGTTGGGCAGCTTCGTTCCAGCCAAAACGGACAGCGATCGGCCGGTTACGGGCTTTCAGGATGATCTTGTCGTCACCGGCGATGGCCGCCGTTGCGGGAGTGAATTTACCGCTTTTATCTTCGGTCTCGAACCACCTCAGGGGTTTGCGGCTGACAAGGGGGCCACCTGTAAAATGCAGCTCTACCCTCCGACCCCTGACCGTCAGGTGGTCGAATACCGGTCCCGAACAAACCACCGCTTCATGATAGTCATTGGCCAGCGCAAGCAGCGCCAGCCGGCGACCTATCTTCCATTTATAGGCCGGGTGCAGGTCGAATGGGGTATCTACCAGGTCGGTCGTCATGACCATACCCGTATGTGGCAGGGACAATGCTTTTTCCTGCGCCTCCCAGAAAACAGGCTCGGTCCCCGTCGAACCCGTCGTCTTCGAATAATAATAAGGGGCTATCTGAACGAAATAAAAGGACAGGTCCGGGTTCGCCCACAGGGTGCGCCAGCTTTCGATCAGCGTCTTCATTTTTCCCGCGTATCGCAGCGTATCGGCGAGAAAACAATTGGATTCACCCTGGTACCACAGGAAGCCTTTCAAGGCATATGGCGCGAGCGGGGTCACCAGGGTTTTATAGAATTTACCGGAATCGGGTAGCCAGGGTTCGATAAGACTGCCGGGGATCGCGTTCGAGATCACGCCTACCGGCACGTTCAACCTCCTGAACACCTCCTGCGCAAAGAAATAACCGGCCGCTGAAAAGTCACGCAACGGTGCACCCTCGGCAGAATCCCAGCGACGGCGGATATGCCTGTCAGGTTTGCTGTAGTTGTTGCGCACGAGAAAAATGCGGATCAGCGGATTGCGCGCGCTATCGAGGGCATCGCCGCCCTTCTCGAACTTGCTGTTCTTACGCATACTATATTCCATATTGGACTGTCCGCTGCAGAGCCAGACCTCGCCAACCAGCACATCCCGGAAACGGATCGATGCCCCATCTCCGGTCACCGTCATCTCCGCCCCTTCGGTCGAAGCGGACAGTGGCCCCAAACTAACACGCCATTGCCCCTTGCCGTCTGCCACCACGCTCCTGGTCTGCGAGCCAAAATGCACCGTCACGGTCGATCCCGCATCCGCATCCCCCCACACAGGCACCGGAACATTCCGTTGCAGCACCATATTGTCGCCGAAGATAGATGGCAACGAAAGCCTGCCCGAAGCCGCATCCGAACCCTTCAGCCAAACGGCATACTTCCAAACCGCGGCATTGCTGTCGGGTTTGTGCGCGGCATCCCGATACCATTTCCCGATATTGGCAAACGGGTACACAGGAATCGATGTCTCACTCCCATCGGCCAATATCAACCGCACTTCATACCCCGGCCCCAGGATATCGGGTCCCGGAGCCCCGATCCGGCGCATGCCGTCCGGATCACTCAACACATACCGTATACTATCCATCGGGCGGAATACCGCCGTATCGCCCTTATACCAGATATCGTCCAACGCATATACTACCGGTCCGCGCAACAGCGCATAGGGGGCATCGTTATCCGGAGCGGTCTTATAGGGTTTGCGGTCCGCTGTCTTCTCATAATGCTCATGTCTCACCCAATGAAGCTGCATGGGCAGCTCCACACCGATCTTATCCCCCGAACGCCAGGTACGCTCCAGTTTCAGATAGCTGCCCGGGCGAACCCTCTGCACCGCAACACCGTTTACCGCCACCACCGCGCTGTCAGCCCAGCCGGGGATACGCACATAAACCGCAAACACGCCAGCCTTCGCCGGCCCCACACTTACCGTTACCTTTCCGCTCTCCGGGAAATCGGTCGTTTGTGTGATCCTGGTCCCGTCAATCACGGTCGAAGAGGCGATAAATTGATTGATATAGATGGACCGCCCTGCGCCTTTCGCGTAAATGAATCCCGGCAGCATAGCCAGCAGTCGTTCGCCGCTGCCCATACAACAGTCGGGCTCGCGATAATACCCGCGCGGCGTCACCCCATTGGGGGGCGTAAAATAATGATTGGCATCGCCGTCGATCGTCTGCTCGGCAAAGACATTGTTCCATAAGATCCGCCCCATCGCATCCGCATATTTCGGGTCGCCCGTGATGTCCAGCAGCGCCTGCGACAGCTGCATCCAGGACATCGTCGCGCAGGTCTCCATCATTTCCCCGGTGAGCGGTTTGATATAATCCCGTTCGTAGTGCTCGCCGACACTGACGCCCCCGGTAATGTACAGTTGTCTGGATGCAATATCCTTCCAGGCGCCCTCCACCTTCCGGAGATAGGAGGTGTCGCCGCTGACGGCGTACATACGCAGCAGTCCAAGGAAGTTCATTTGAAAAGTATGCGCATGCACATAAGGCTGTATCTTGTTGATGGGCATCGAGTCTGCCGCCACCTTGTCCAAATTGGAATAGCTGTCCCAGCCGCTCCATTTATCGATGCTGTTCACCACCCATTTGCACCAGTCGTAATAACGTCGGTCACCGGTCTCCTGGTACAGCCGCATCATCGGGTCGATGAACAGCGTGCCCTCCCAGCCATAGTGTATGCTATGCCCCGCGATCTCGGAATGCATGGTACCTTTGAGAACCTTGTCCTTGTTTTCCGGGGGCCGCAGCGGTGAAGGCCAGAATTCCGCCTTACCGGGTCCGATGTATCTGACGAAATAATCGCCCAGACGCCGGGCCGCCCGAAGGGCTGCGCGATCGTGCCACAGGTCGTTAGCCGTGAGCAAAGCATGTTCGAGGAAATACAGCTCATAGGCATCCATGCCTCCCAGCGGACGCTCCGGCGTGCGGACGGTCTGGCTGGTTATGCCGATATATCCGTCGGGCGCCTGACTGCGGATGATCCTGTCGAGCATGATATGTGCTTCGTTCCAGAGTGCTGTGTCATGTGTCCTGGTAGAAGCCCATATCGCCGCCTCCAGCCATTTCCCGGGCTGTTCGCCCTGACGCCAGTCCCACCCGGTGAAATCGCGCGTTTCCATGAGTCCCACATATTTCGCGATGTCGAAGGTTTTGATGTAGTTGCGCTGGTTCTTTTCAATGCGACTCCCTGCAAATCCTCCGATAGCCGTAACATCCTCCGGCTGCACGGGGCGTTCGACATTGCGTTGCGCGCCGGCCTTCAAAGAAGCGGCCAGCAACAGCGCCATTCCTATGAATACGCGCCCGCTCATTCACGGGTAGTTTTCAGATAACGAATGGAATAGCTGGCCATAGGCACGGGATCGCCGGCTTTGGGCCTGTCCGTATCCGCCTCCGCGGGAGAGTCGGCGGTAGGGAAATGCCGGGTCTCACCGGTCCGGAATACGATATGCCCGAAGCTTTCGACGGGTTGGAAGAACAGCTGCGTCAGTACATCTTTTCCGTCGATATTCACGGTATACATTCTTGTATCCGCGTCGACACTGATACGTATCGTATAGACGACTCCCGGCAGATAGCTCAGGATCTTTTTGATGCGCGCGCCCGCTTTGGCGATCAGCGTTCCGTCGGGCTCGAAGCTCAGCCTTATTGCCGGCAGATTGTGCTCATCCTGCATTTCGATCTGCAGCTGTCCATGGTCATTTTGACCTGCGGCAAGGCTAAACTCCACCTGCATCTTTTTGGCGACGGGAAAGACGCGCTCGGCCATTGCAAAATCATAGGGATCGGCGTCGCGCAGCTGCAGGGTATGATCGACCAGACCTACAGGCGCCCAACGCGGGCTGTACGTATTCCACTGTTTCAAATCCGCCTTCCCGAAATCATCGTTGACATCCGCAGCAACCGCAGCCGTCACAGGCACCGGGATGGTGCTCACCCAGATGTCCTCTTTATTCATGCTATACGTGATCCAGATATTGGGGTCCGGCGGGGTTCCATTGCCTTCGATGATCCCCCGTGTATACTGCGGTCCGTAATTCTTGTAATTACCTCCATACCGCGCCGTGCTGATCTCCCCGTTCACCAGCAGGAGATCGGTATAATCAAGCCCGTCTTTGCTCGTCGAGATCGCCAGTGGCCAGCGAAATTCGGAAGGATTGTAGACGGTAGCGTATTTCCCGTCGGAGGTGTGTTGTCCCCACATCTTGGCATTGCTGGTGACGACATGTGGCGCACGCACGACCCGCGACCATGTACGGCCCTCGTCTTTGCTGGTGCCGGTGAGTCCATTCTTCCACATGCCGACGACGTGTCCATCGGGGAGATGATAAAAACAAAACGCCTTATAGTCCTTATGCAAGGGTATAAGAGGGTCCTTCCGATCCGTCTCCTCCACCCATTGCATCATCATCAGCGGTGTCGCCATCAGCTCGTTGCAATCCCGGACAAAATCCTTGTCCTTGCTGGAGGTATAAAGGGGATACGAAGTATTTCCCGTAGTCCATGCGGGGTTGTAATGAATAAAATAGATGGGGCCGAAACTTCCGTCCGCATGCACCTCGCGAACTACGCGGCCGATACCTTTGCCGTCATTGGGATCGTCATGCGGGTCGAGACAGATGCCATAGAATCCAAGCACCAGCAGGCGATGATCTTTCGAAACATAGAAACCCATGCGTTGATGCATGACGGCATAAAGGTCCTTCGCTACGCCCGGATGCCCTTCTTTTGTCGTACCGTCGGGGATCTTGTAAGGCGGGAACACGACCACAGGTTTCGCCCATGTGTAACCGTTTTCGGACGTTGTGACAAGGGTCTGCCCCGGCGGAACGCTCTCCCCTACCCTATCGCTAAGGTACTCGAGATAAAATTTGTTATTCCAGTATGCCAGCATCGGGGCATGGTTGTACGTGTATCCTGAACCTTCCGCGGAGTCGGGATGTTCCCTGTTGGCGCGAAGCACCTGTATACTGTGAACACCTACCGCAGGAACCAGCATGCCATGGTGATAGTCGATGTTCGACAGCACCTTCCCGCTGTAGTGCATGAGCTCGCTGTCCTGCGCACTTACGGTCGCGGTCAGCGAAAGGAGAAAGATCGTATGTATTGCAAATTTCATGTTATCCGTGTATGGTCGCCACCCAGGCCTCCGCCATCAGACGGGCACCGGCCAGGCTTGGATGCACGCCATCGATCGTCCAATAAGACCCCGGAGCCGATCTTTGCGCCTTGTCATAGATCTCCTGGTAAGGGATAAAGACGGCGCCGAAGCTTTCGGCGATCTCCTTTGCCGCTGCCCGGTACTCATTAAAAGCGGGATACCATTTATCATCCACCGCCTTTACACCGATGACCGCATAGGGTTCTCCGATGATCAGACGCACGTCGGGTAAAGCCTGTTTGGTCCGGTCGAGCAATGTCTTATAATCGTCCCGGTAAGTTTTGATCGTGCCCTTATATCCATTGACCAGTGTATGCCAGAAATCGTTGACGCCGACAAGGATGCTGAGGACCGTCGGTTTCAGATCGAGACAGTCGGTCTGCCATCGATCGGCCAGCTGATAGACCTTGTTGCCGCTGACGCCCCTGTTATAGCATTTCAGATCTCTCCCGGGCCACCGGCATAACAATTCACCCGTGACGAAAAAAGGATAACCTGTACCGAGTGCGCCGCCGCTGTTGGGTTTGTCATCATCGCGTTTGCGATGCCAATCGGTAATGCTGTCGCCCTGGAAGAGAACGACGTCCCCGTCGTTGAGCCTGATCTTCTTTGCTTTTGAAGGTTCCGAAGGCGCATGTGGCGTCTTGGCCGAAGGCCCATCTTTAGCCATTGCGGCGGACACGATCTCCGGGATTGCGGTCGCCATCATCCCGCCCAGGGCGGCGGTTTTCAAAAAATTCCGACGACTATTTTTCTCGTTCATGTATCAATCGTTTAAGTGTTTTTTTATCGGTCATCACAATGGTTCCGTGCTTATGCCCCGCCGGCACCGACACCTCATCCGAGGCATCAGTAAAGGTCCTGAAATCGCTGGTCTTCACCGCTCCGTATTTATGCGCACGATAACCGTCGAAATAGATGTAATACTCCGCGCCCACTTTTGCGACCGTGGGTCCCTCGGTAAATTCAGGAGTAAATGCCTTCGAATCGTCGTGCCATGGGCCGGCGGGACTGTCGCTGAAGGCCACTTTTATATTCCGTTGCAGACGCGTATTGTCCTTGAATACGAGGACAAAATCTTTAGGTCCCCGTTGCAGGATCATCGCGTCGATGACGCTATACCCGGGATCGTAATAAAGCCGTGTAGGAGTAAAGGTCACGAAATCGCGGGTGGTCGTGCAGTATAGACGGTGATTGTTCTTTTCATCTTCCATCCCTTTGGGAAAACGACCCGGAATCGTCGTCGCCCAGACGATGATGTACTGCGCGCTGTCTTTTTCATAAAAGATCTCGGGCGCCCAGACATTGAAGGCGTCGGGTTCGTGTTGCATGACCGGAATGAATTGCTGCGGGCTCCAATGGATAAGGTCGCGTGAGGAAGCATAACCGAATCCACGGTCGCCGTTCCACCCGCAGGTCCATACGAGATGCCATACCCTGTCGGGGCCCTGCGCCATCGAAGGGTCACGCATGATCTTCTTCCCTCCGGCCGTCGGTTTGGTCGAGGAGTCGCCGCCGACCTCCGGCGTCAGCCAGGAGCCCGGGATATCGTTCCAATGCTTACCGTCGCGGCTGTACAGAAAGTGCAGGCCGTCGACGGCCGGCTCGCGGAAAGAGGTGAACAAATAGATGTCCTTTGCCGGCTTGCAGGAAGCCAGCAACAGCAAGGGAAGCAAGATGCGATATACTTTATTCATGGTCGTCAAGGATCAATATCCAATCATTCCCGGGTGCAGGGTTACCGGGCGGATCGAAGGTCAGCGTCTCCCGGCCTGAAAATACGCCGATAGTTTTGGTAGTGCCGTCTTTAGGGTCGTACCAGGATGCCTGTAGTCTCCTCGATCCGAGTGCGGTGGGGTTGACGGTGAAGGTACGCCCTGTATAGGTGTATATAAATGCGTAATCCTTTCCGCGTGTAGCAGTGACATAGTCGTACCGGGTACCCTGGTCGGTGATCATTGACGTATCCGGCACGCGGGTGAAATAGCCACCCCGCGAGAGCATGAGTTTCTTCAAATAGTTCATCTGGCCGGCGCCGGGATCGTCGATCGCGCGAAACCACGGCGCACGTGCCCCATATGCGGATCCTTTATCCGTGGGGCGGAGAAATTGCATGACGGAATTGTCGCCATAAGTGAACCCGCAGCCTCCTGCAAACACCGACCAGTAGGCATAACGGCGAACATCAGCCGCCGTCCAGCGGGGCTGGCTGGTATCGTGCAGTCCATGGGGTATCTGCTCGTAGGACGGTTCCGCGTCGAGCACGGGTCGCACCGGGTGTTTGGTGTAGTCGGCACGAATGTATTTCCAATTGTCCTCGCCGTAATGCGGGTCGCCGGCGGAGGTATCCTGGGCATAGCTGCGGTGACCGGACTGAACGCTGTTGAAATCCAGCCATGACTGTCCTTCGAACCAGAAGGAAGAAGAGGCTCGTCCGCGCGGATGGAAAGTGATGAGGTGATGCGGGTCATTTTCGCGGAGCGTCGTTCCGATCGTGTTCCAGACGGCTTCATAATCGGATCCTTTGATATCCCCGCCGTTCATCCAGATGATGTTGGTCTTGTTCTTATAGCGGAGAGCCAGAAATTGCGCGTATGCCCGTGCCTGGTCCGGAGTCGCTTTTGCCGATTTGACCACGCCTCCCCAGACGGGCACCAGCGCGAGATAGATGTCTTTTGCAGCGGCCATATCGACGAGAGAGTCGAGATGTTCCCAATAGCCTTTGCCCGTCGGCATCGCCAATCGCCGACGCACCAGCGCACTGTCCCCATAGACATCGACGTCTCCGAGACCATGCAGCACCATCACCTGGATCACGTTGAAGCCTTTCGTGTGGCGGTTGGTGAAATATTGCTCCGCCTGCCCTGTGGTCAGACGGCTCAGCAGCAGCCATCCGGTGTCCCCCAGCCAGAAAAAAGGTGCGCCCTTATCCGTCATGAGGTAATGCCCGTCGGGCGAGACATGCAGCAATGGCAGTTCTGCCGCGGGGCGATGCACGGTCAAACAACCCAGTAATATCATCCAGAAAATTCTCATAGACTATTTTTTCTCCAGCCAATATACGAACGCGCTACCGTCCGCGGATATCCGGTGCACGCGATAGCCTTTCGTGCCCACGGCGAGTTCTCCTTTGGCCGAATAGATGATGTATCCGTCTTTTCCGGCCAGAGCGTACTGCCCCTGCGGCTTGCCCGGAATATCCACTGGCGCCATCTGTGATGCTGCGTCGAGGAAACCGGCCTCTGACACCGGCGGGATATTCGCCAGCGAACCGCCGCCCATAAATACGGCCCAGCCAAAGTTCTCGCCTTCCGCCGAATATATCACCGCTTTTGTCGGATACCGCTCCCGGTATTCCCTGACCGCGCGATAGACCTGTTCGAAGGACGAACGCTTCGGTTTGAGCAACCGCTCGTGCTGCCGCGGCGCCAGACTCTGTCCGCCCAGCGGGGCATATGCTTTTCCATCCTGTTGATAATACCAATAGCGGATGTCGATGACATCGATGACTGCGGCCCTCACCGGGTCGGCCAGTATCGCATCCTGGACATCTTTGGTCGCACTGAGACCGATGATCTCGCGGCGGCCCTTCTCCTGCTCCCACTGACGGATATTGTCGATCCAGAACTGCATGAAATGCAGCGGTCCGGTGAATTCGGCGCTCGTCAGCTGGATAACCCCCGTATTATCGGCAAAGTTATCGAGACATTGCCGGATAAAAGCGCGGTGAAGATCATGCCGGGCCGGATTGGCCGTATCATAGAATTGCTCTGCCAGGAAAACGCGTTTGTCGCCGGCGTATGGAGTCGGCTCGGGGAAGCCGGTATGATTGATGTTGTTGGCGGGCCGCCATGGGAAATCGGCATTGTGCGCGCCAGCTTCGATGATGTTATGCTGAAAATAGTCCTGATACAACAGGACCAATCCTTTCTCATCGGCCAGATCGGCAAAACGCCGGAGGCGATCCCAGTACCATGGATTGTATTTGGTCAGATCGTATTTGCTGAGACCGTCCCAGGCCGTATCCTTACCGGTGCGCGCGAAGGGCAGCTCATAAAATGGGGGCCAGACATCGCCGTCGGCACGACGTATGCGTTCATGATCATCGCGACGCCGGTCATACCATAGACCATAGTTATGATCCAGTGCAACGACATGTCTTTCACGCATGGTATCGGTCATCGCATCCAGGTCGTCGGTCAGCCCGGTACCGGTACGGCCGGGGACCCAGCGCGTTATGGCTGGCCGGGCTTCGGCTACCCCATAGGGTCTTACCGATCCCTCCCACCACGGCTCCAAATAGCGATGTCCCGTGAGTACGGCATTACCGCGGACAAGCCAACCGTCGGAAACATGCATCGGCGCGACTTTCGCATTTGTCAGAGGCTGCCGCACACCGATCTTGTCCACCGATGGAGCATTACCCGGCGCCGTAGGTATCGGATTGCGTTCTGCAGCCTGATCGATCCATTCGGTCATCTGTACCCGCGGTTTGACCGACCACGCTGTCAGCGCGGCAGCCTGTTCGACGGTAGGACTGCTCGATGCCTCATTCTCTATGGGCAACACCTGCCCCCGACGCGCCGCATCCGCCCCGAGACGATCCCCCAGCTGAGCATAGAAAAAGCTGCGGGGTTGTACGGAGGAATTCGATTCGTTCCAGTAACCATCGCCGCCAAACTGCCCCCATGATCCATAGGACCAATTTTCGGCGCCCGGCGGGCGGTAACAATCGATCCTCGAGGCCGTAGAGTTCCAGAGCAGACTGTTGGCTCCGCACCATCCTGCTCCCTGGGCGTCCTGTTCGCGGTTGAAATACCCCAGCGTATTCCCGTCGACGTTGACCACGTCGAAAAGTATACCCGAGGCCCAGCTGTCGATGGCGCCGCTGATGCCATAGGAATAGTGCGACTGGCATTGAACAAAGGCATTGGGGCCGGGTGCGCAGAAACCTACGCCGAAATCGTGCATGGCGCGTTCGGAATACAGCCGCTGAAACAAGGTTTGACCGCCCATCGTCAGAAACGCATTGCGGCGTTGTCCTCCTATCTCTGAGACTGGCTCCAGGTATTTGCAATCTTCCACCGTGATACGATTGGCGGTCCCAAGCACCATTACCGCCGAACCCGCGAAATGTTCGGCTACCACCTGGCGAACCCATGCGTCGGACACATTTTCGAGTGTGATGGCCATCCAGCTATGCGCTTCGTCCTTCGGGTTATGAATGTCAAAGTCGGAGACGCATCGCAGGTTCTCCACTCCTACCTCGTCGATACGGCCCGGCCAGCGATAACCTGCTATTCTACCGCCGCCATAGGCCGTATCCAGCGCCGTTGTGATGGGCGCATCGAGGGTAATATCGCTGCCGTCGACGGCCGTGATCCGCCGGTCCCAGAAAATATCCCGCTGGCCAGGTTTCCATCCCAGCGCGGAGATCCCGCCGCCGAAGGTCTCCATCCCCAGCAGCCTGATCCAGGCTGCCGTCGAAGGCCGATGGATGAGAACCAGGTCCCCTTTGTGAAAAGGTTGCGACCCCGTCACATGAAGATGCATGGCGCCAACCGGCACATAGGCATCGGCGATAGTGACTTCAGTACTCGTTGTCCGGTCATCCACACCGGCGATCCGGATCAGGGTCCGGCGGTCATGACCCGTAGCCCGGAGGATCGTACCGTCCCCGCCCATCCCGCTACCGCGAAGGACGACGCCGGAATGGCGGATCAACAGGCTTCCGGAAATACGGTACACGCCTTTATCCAGCAAAACGGCGCCGCGGATACC
>Ga0134126_10008456_pt1 | contig 12958 bp, 26 predicted proteins | sample KB31752_FD_96881 | JGI IMG/M metagenome (GOLD analysis project Ga0134126, IMG submission 96881) | Terrestrial soil microbial communities with excess Nitrogen fertilizer from Kellogg Biological Station, Michigan, USA - KB3-175-2 | ecosystem: Environmental > Terrestrial > Soil > Unclassified ...
CAGAACCAGGCGTACCAGAAGTGCTCACCTACAACCAAAACCAACTGTTGGATGCCGCTCCGCTTCTCAGATGAAGTCAATCTTACAGGCATTTTCTTTGTTCCCTTATCTGTCGTCGTATGTCGTTGACGGTCCAAACCAGGGACCGCACTACCTCGCACCACCACTTAGGCCGGAACATCCTTGCCTCTGGCCCGCTGAATGACGCGACATAGATTCTCCGTCACGAATTCGGTCATGTTGGCGTGGTGCCCCAGGACACGCAGCTGCTCAGTAGTGCTCTCGTCATCCCGGAGATAATCGAAAAGGAAGGAGGCTAACGGATCGTTCAGAATATGAACGTATTCGTGGACTGCGACCCATTCCAGATAGTCGTCATCAATGATAGCTACGGAAGGAAGGAACCAAGTAATCTCCGCTTGGCGGTAGTGCCAGAGCGTCGAAGTCATAGCCGTGGTCCGCGCCGCTGAGCCGGTACCTCCTTCGGCGCTTGCCTCGTCTGGCAATTCGGAAAAGACGTGCTTAATGCGCCACCACCCAGACAGGCCCAGTTCATTCTCTAGCTCAGCGGTCAACTTCTCTACGCGCTGCTGGGCCTCTACAAGTTGTTTATTCATAACGATTCGCTACTCGCTTCTGCCGACAGAACTACCCTGTAGTTGCGGACGTGTGTAAACTGTTCCGTCAGTTCATCTTGTGTGATCTTTCCGGAATGAAATAGCTTCAAGAGGAAAGCGGCGTGCTCGTCCGTGGTCACATGGCACTCGCGGACGCTGCTGTCATACCGCTGGTGCTTGCCAAGGCAAGGAGTCCAGTTCTGATGCCGGATGCACAGTTCTGAGCCACCAACCTCGTCTTCCATAACGTAAGTGGTCGGCCAGGGTTTGGGGGGCGCAGCATCCTCCACAGCCTTACCATAACCCTCAAGGAATTCCTTAAGAGTCGGCTTCCTGCTCGTCGTCGCTGTTGTTGTCACATTCCTCCTTACAGAACCGACAGAACAAGTCCTTCAGAACCCCGTTTGCGCCCACGTAGGCCCCATGCTCGCAGAAGAGGTAGGCAGTCTCCGGATGCAGCTGGATATGCTTTTCCATTCCGGCAATATGCGATTTCAACACCTTTTCCGGGTCGGACGTACCGTGCCAGGCAGGGTGCATAGGGTCGTCTATTGGGTGACCTGGATGGCGCTTCCGTCCCATCGGCCAAGCTTATCATAGCAATATTACCTTAGTCAACCTTATTTGGCCGGTACTCTATGATCCATCCGTGTTCAACCGCCCAGTCGTGGTCTCCGGAGTGGATATAATCGTGGCAGTTTCGGCACGTAGATACCAGGTTGTCCGGCGAATTGCTACCACCGTGACTCCTGAAGAGTCTGTGATGAACGTGCTCTGCACGTCCTGTACACGTATCGGAACGGACTCGGCATCGGTTCCCATCTCGCCAGAGGATATGGGGACGGATAGCCTCGTACTCTGCGTCATATTCTGCCTGTTTCTTGGACTTGGCCCTGATAGGCTTCCGGGGGCTTTTGAAGCCCTCAGAACGCAGCTGAGCGTCCTTACGTGACAACGTGGTAGAGCCACGACTGAGCGGTGTACGCTTAAGCCCTGATCCCTGCTTCACAGAAAGTGACCTGGTTCGGTCCAATGACACAGTTGCACACACCACTCTGGGCACACGCTGAACATCCACCCCGCCGCTGAGGGTAGTAGGGCGTACCGGGCCTCACGATTGGCTCAACCCACGGCTTAATGTAGGGGTCGGGCCGCGTCGGGATAACCCTGGTATCCTCTTCCTCCGTCGTGACGGTCTTGCGGATCAGGTTGCCGTTCTTATCGTATTCTTCAACCGTAATGACCTTGCGGCCCACTTAAGAAGTGAACTCCGCCAGGCGGTCGCGGACGCGGACGGCGCGGCCCAGGTCGGTGCGGGCAGCGGTAGCCTTCGCCGCATGCTCAACTGACTTGGCATCGTGCTCGTCGGCAGCCTGGGTCAGCAGGTCAACTGCCTTGTCCAAGCGCGCCTGCGCATCGGTGAAGAGACCAGTAGCGGCGCTAACGTGCGCAGCAGCCTGGTCGCTCTTAGTTGCTGTGTTTCTGAACCCCACGGTTCCTCCTTACCACTCTTCCATTGGGAATAAGTGACCTCTTACTTCAAGGACGCGCAGCAGCACTGGGTCTACCTCATCCTCGTCGTAGTTCATAATGGCTTCATCCAACGTGTCCGCGTCGGCTTGCTCTAGTGCATAGATGAGAGCGGCGTAGATGCGCTCCCTTGCTTCCGGACGGTTTGGCAGTAGCTCATAAAGATTCGGCCAAACAGCTTCCAGGATCGGACCACCCTGATTGAATCCCACTATACTCCCCCTCCTGCCCACGCCAATAGTGATACGCGGTCATAGAACACTGGAATGTTGTGCTCCTTAGCAAACTCCACTTCGGCATCAGCACCACTAGAGTCGCCAGGCAGCCGGAGAACGGCATCGCTACGGTTCATGACCGTCATATCATATTCATACCAATATGCCTGTCCATCAACACTGGTGTCGCCATGAGGACGGACAAGATGCCAAAGCAGGGTCAGGTGGGGCACGAACGCTGTCACAATGCCCGTATCGTTTAGCTCGTCGCCAGCCTTAATGGCGTTAGCCGTATTCACCACCGGGTCCGGCGTGCGGTACGGTCCTGCCACATAAACTAACGGACGTTCCCAAAACTTCTTCACCTATGAACTCAATTCTCTGTGATTAGCAGCGAGTGACCTAAAGCCGTCAAGCTGAGCACGCACTGACAGGGTTGCTTGTTTAATAGCGTCTGCCTTTGCCTTGTCTAGCTTATAGGCTCTATATTGATCCTCGCACTGGGCCAGCGCCGTGTCGTCAATGACTCCCTCAGTAATCTTAATCTCTTCCGGAGGATCGTGACGGACAGCGATACGAGCAGCCGCAAATTCGATGTTGTACTCAGCCTCAGAACTTGCGGCAGCCTGATTCGCGTTGTAGTAGTCACTGTTTAGCTCCTTCAGCTTTGTGATACAGTGATATATACACCTATCAATATGTGCCGGGTCTTCGAAAGGCTCTAGTTCAGCCATCGCTTAGCGGACTTCATCCACCAGACCAAGCTGCAACGCCTCGTCGGAGGAAATCCACCAGTCGGTGCGGTGCCACTTGCGCTTGATCTGAGCCTTGGTAAGCTTGGAACGCTCAGCGAAGATCGCAATGATCCTCTCCTGGATACGCTCTACCCACTTCACGGTGTCTTCCACGTCACCAAAGGAGCCTTGTGCGCCAAAGCTGGCCTGGTGAATAAGAAGCCAGGATTCCTTACCCATGACGCGCACGTCACCGGCTTGCAGGAGGATACCGGCCATCGAAGCGGCCATGCCTATAGTGGACGTAGTAACCTTGTGACCCTCGCCACGGACGTACTGAATGTGGTCCCACAGAGCCATACCAGCGGTGATCCCGCCGCCCGGAGAGTTGAAGATGATCTCAATGTCGCAACCCGGATCGTTGCGCACCCACTGAGTCAGCTGGTCCATGCACTTCTGGGCAGAGTCATCACTGACGCTACCCTTGAAGAAGTAGACGTGGTGGTGTTCGTGGGTAGCAAGTTCCTTCTTGCGCTTCTCCCTCTCACGCTCTGCATCGTACCCAGACTTAACGTTGTCGTTCTCGTAGTCTTCGGCACGGGCATTCGCCTCGCGGGCTTCGGCACGGGCCTTCTCTGCCTCTGCCTCTGCTTTTAGGGTTGCTGCTGCGGCCTGTGCGCGGAAGTTCTCCGCCTCGGCCTTAAACCGGTCAGCGACCGCTGGATGCAGTTCCTTCAAGTTGGTACCTTCCTCTGCCACCCGTCCTCCTTAGGTGATTGATTCTGCGAATGTAAGGATGTATTCCTTGTTCTCTTCAAACTGCTCAAACGCTGCTGGATTGGTTACCGACATTTCCATGTGACCAGCAGGCGTGTACTTCGACCATGTATAGTTCTCAGACTCCGGGTTGTCAGAGTAAACCGGCGCAAAGCGGAGAATCCTACAAGGACTGTCTGGGTTGTTGTATTGCGGCTCTCTGTTCCAGGTGCAACGCACCTTAGCTTGAACGCTCATTAGAATGGCTCGTCCTCAAAGTGGTTGTAAGATGGTTCTTCTGCCGGTGGTGGTGGAACCTCTTCTTCGCCAGCGATCTTCTTGAGATATCCGATCAAGTCGGATGCCTGCTGGAAGTTAAGCTTACGGTCGTCGCGGACGCCATCGCCACCATACAGTTCGATTGCATCGCTGTACTGATCGCGGTCCCAACCCTGCTCTGCTTCAAGCTTCTTGAACAGGCGGAACAGGTTGCTGCTCTGTCCCTTCGTAATGTCCTTCTCACTGTTGCGTGCCTTCGTCGCCGCGGCGCGCTCCGCTACTGCTCCCTTGAGTCCAGACGATTGTGGGTTGGAGGTTGCGGTGCGTTGTTGCTGGGGCCTGGCCGCTGGCGCTTGTGGCGAGGCAGCATTGCCGTCGTCATCTTCGTCGGTTACCAGGCCAAGAGCGGCGAGGTAAGCATAGCGGCGCATGTAAGTGATAGCGGAGCCTTGTCCCTGCGGGTCCTGCTTAGGGAGGTACAGGACTGTCTCGGCTTCCTTCCACTCACCGCTGGTGTGCATCACCGTAGTAATGAGCGTAGGCTGTAGGGATACTCCGGAAGGACCGGCTACGACAAGCGTGCCAGGGTCCTGTGAGACAGCAAGCCCGTGAGCGGTTGCCAGGGGCACCGCTGCTGTGAAACACGAAACGATGTCGGCGTAGCTAGAGTTGAAAAATGGATTGACTGATCCCTTTTCTACGTGGCCGACAGTCTCGTAGAACTCCTTCTGAAATGCTACCAAGGCGGCGGCTAGTTCCGCCTGCCCTTGTGCTGATCTATTGACTGGCATCTTCTTCCTCTACTAACGTCGCTTGAATAAACTTGTCTTTACTCAGAGCGAACAGGATATCGTCGGCTTCAGATATCTCATAGACGTTCTTCCGCCTGTTGAAAATGTGCATCTCGGAATCTGGCACATAGCGCCAGTCATCGCACTCAACCTCACGTATCTCAATGCCGCCATTGAACTCGTAGATGATCTCGTACTTCATCCTCATGCTTTTAGTAACCTTACTGCTTCGGCTACGTCGCTGTCAAACGTTTCAGTATCTAGCAGGTAGCAATTTGCGTTCATTGGGGTGTAATCGCGGTCAAGTCCGCGCACAACGACCGGCTTTCCTGGCTCTGGGAAGATCAATTCGGTGTAGGCAATATGCAGATGGCCGTGAATAACCAGCTTGACACCGGAAGCCTTCACAATCTCGCTGATCTTCTTCCGGCTCTCCGCCGTCTTTTCTACGGCCTCCTGGCCCCACTCTGGATTAAGGTGACGGTCAACGACATTGCATTCCCACGGGAAATCGTGAGACAGCAGAACGTCAAACCCACCCCACTTGTCAGACAGACGCTTGCACTCGTCTATCTCAGCCCAAGTGATCTCTTCCTGGTGCCACCAGGATTTTCCAGGGGTGCGGTACATCTTGTCCACGCTAATAGCACCACCTTGGATAAGGAATTTGACGCCACCGAACTCCAACGCTGTTGGGCGCGGGCAGTAAACAACCATTGGCTCATGCTCGTAGCCATTGGGAATCAGCTTACTCGCATGGTGTGGTTGAACGATCTTCTCTTCGATCAGGTCATAGTTATCATGGTTGCCCGGAAGCCAGTAACAAGGTATCCCGGCGCGCTGAGCGAAGATACCTACCGTATGCGAAAACTCGTCCAGGAAGATACCACCCTTGCCTTGACGGGTGCGCCAGCCAAACCCAAAGTCTCCCACCTGAAAAACAAGGTCAGCATCGACCCGGCAAGCGTGCGCAAAAACGTTCTGCACATGCTGGCTGTTACCGTGCCAATCGCCAGACAACAAAATTCTCACTTTCTCGGCCTCCGTCCCATGCGGTCCCAGCCTCCGCCCATTCCCTTCCACTGCTCAAGAGCGGGACTAAGAGCATTAACCGCCTGCTGTCGCTTAATGTCACCCAGCCAAATCCAGGTAGATGCCAGAATATGCTGGACGTTTTCTATGCCTTCGGTGCGGAATCTCCATATTGGGCGTCGTCTGCCGTGATAATATGGACCGTTGATACGACCGAGTGGGAATATTTCCTTTAGTCTGTCAAATATAGCTGGCTGATCGGCGTCAGAGGACTGAGCTATCTCAAAGGTCACGCCGGGGCAATAGTGCGGCTTTAGTGGTTTCTTTGAACCGAAATAACCCTCGCCGTCTATGATCCCAGCGGCCCAGGCTAGTTCCTCTCTTCTCGTAATCGTCATCAGTCCGGCCTGTCCTTCTTCTTCAGCGCAAAGAAAGCCCTGCGGCGCTCCCGGCGTGTCCGTCCGGGCATCACCTTCCAACCGGCCTCGGACTGGATAGAGAACCCACTGATACCCTTAGGGACAAGGACCATAGTCTCTTCGACTATGCGGTCATTAACCTGCCAGGTGCGGGGCTTAGGCGGCAGCTGGAACGCTCTCATTTTCCTTCTTCTCTGGTGGTGGGTTAAACCCGGCGCGCACAAAGTCGTCCGGTGTTAGGTCATTTGGACGTTGGCGCACAAGGAAGATAGCATCCTGGATGCGGCGCATGGAATAGGGCTTGGAACTAAGGCCATAATGCTTTTGGATAGCGTTTGCTCGCCCAATAATCTTCTTCCGCGCCCAGCGGCGCTGCGACTTCTCCTGGTCCGTCATCCTGTAGTGGGACATTACGCTCCTTTTCCAATCTTGCGCATAGTTCGCGGACCAGGGCGCTCCCTCTTGAATTCCTTGTACAAATCTGGGTGCGCTTTTGCGAAAGCCGCCTCGTCAAAGTATTCTTTATCCTTGCCCGCCTTAAAAGAGAGGATCGGGACTCCATCGACTGCTCCAATCTCATTAGCACCGATTAGAGAAACAATCTTAGCTCGCGCTTCTTTGCGCTCACTGATCGCATCCGCCTCTATCTTCTTCTTCACGTCCAAGTCATCCCAGAGTTTGCGCAGATACTCGCCACCCTCAAAGGTGGTCCCTTCAACGTGACGGGGGAACTGCTGCTTTAGTGCTTCCTCTGTGGCGTCTGAGCCGTCTGCTTCCGGTGGCGTGTCAGTCTGAACAAGGTCCCAGAACTCGTCTTCTAGTGCAATGATGTCAAGTGCCAGTTCGTCATCCCACTCCAATTGGCGGGAGACAAGACCCTGACCCGCGAGAAGGGCACCGAAACGCAGGTCATGTATTCCTGTGACGATGCCGTAGTGAACAGCTTGGAGCGCGTAGCCATCAGGAATAGCTCCATCGTCCCACTTGTGGGCGGTCCCGTGGGTAGCAATACCGGCTGTCTTTGTTTCAAGAATGGCGATGATGCCCGGAGGCTCGCCCTCTTCATTCCATTCGTAGAGGACGCCGGGGGCGAACTCTGGGTCTTCACATATCCAGAAGTCAATATTCGCAGTTGCCCAAGGACGTTCCTTGCTCTTGAGCATAACGTTCCACTTAACGACAGCGACATTGTTTTCCTCCGCATAGGCAGCGCCTACAACGTCTTCCAGGCGATTGCCCCACTCGGTTGCAGCAGACGATCCCTGACGCTCCACGCGCCCAGTCATCTCTGCCCAGAGCGAATACTTGGACACGTACTTGCTTGGTAGACCGACGATGGCACCGACAGCGGAACCACCTAGACCTCGCATGCTCAGCCAGGTCGCGTGGTCTACGCCATCAAGCGGCAGAATCTCACAAGTGTCAGATATCATTATTGTACTCTTCGGATGGAGCGTGCGAGGATCGGCGTTTTGGTTACAACTCCTTCAGCAACAAGGGCACTGACACAATCAAACACGGTACCCAAACCCAACCCGGTAGCGTCTGCGATATCCCGGTAACTAGCCCCATAGTCAAGGCCATCGAACTTAGCAATAGCCGCCAGCACCGCATCCTCATTCGCCTTTCGCTTGTCTTCTCTAATGCTCATCGTTCCACACGATCCTGGTCCCGTACTCTGGGTGTCCGTGAATCCTGAGGAAACCGTCGAAGTCGGGCCATAGCTCCGTCGAATGTTGGAGGGTGAGCCAGCGGACTGCCACGAATCCATCATCGAAGATAACCCCCTCATACTGAGGTTCGTTCGGAGAGTTAGCCGCGCCCTGCTCGTAATAATGCTCTGGTGGATTGGGCCTGTAGCCCACAAAGGTTCTCATTCGTATATACGCTCCCCCGTGAAGCGCTTGTTGTCCATGTTGTAACCCGTGATCTTGTAGGTCACTGGTTCACCCGTTGTCGGAATGAACGTAATACGGTTCTTCTCCCGGTGGATGATGTTCTTGTTAATGTCGTCTGAGTTGATCAGATACCAGCTGAAAGTCGCCTCGTCCGGAGCGTGGCGGATGGTAACGACCCCCTCAAGACTCACGGCGATCTGAGGGTAGCCCTCCTTGAATCCAGCGTCGGGATTGCGGGCGTCGGGTATCTCATGGCAACCAAAGGACATACGTTCCGGAGCCTTTGCCTCACCACCGAAAGTCGCTCCTGTCTGCTTTTTGGGTGCTCCTACGCTCACGTTCTTACCTCCAACGTCAGGTGAGTGATACCAAAGTCGATTGTTTTGCCTAACAGATGTTCTAGTGCTTCGTGTTTGTCATCGAAAATGTAGTTCGTGCCTGCTTCGGTGACCACCGCTGGCTTGCGGAATACAACAAGCGGTTCTGTTCTTAGGTGCCAGTTAACGATAGCATCATTAACGCTGGACCTGGATAATTCTAAGACAGCATCTACTTTCACAGGGCTTCTCTCACTCTCTTTTCAATCTCGGCACGGGTTGATTCGTTTTCAGCTAGAAACTCTTTTGACTTGGCTCTCCCCTGGCCCAGCTGTTCACCCTCGTAGGTGAACCAGGAGCCAGATTTCTTGACCAACTCCATATCTACTGCAACATCTAGAAGAGAGCCGGTTCGACTGAACCCTTCACCGTAAGTGATGTCGGCTTCTGCTTCTTGGTAGGGCTTGCCGACGCGGTTCTTCGGGATTTTGAACTTGACCCGGTTAGAGACTGCCATTCCCATTTCTTTAACGGGAGCCTCTGACCTTCTGATCTCAATGAGGACCGATGAATAGAACGGGAGCGCCCGACCTGCTGGCTGGGTCTCAGGGCTTCCGTAAATGACTCCCACTTTTTCACGCACCTGGTTCGTGAAAACAAGTGCGGTGTTTGACCGGCCCAATGGACCCACCAGCTTCCGTAGAGCCTGGGAAAATAGACGGGCCTGTAGCCCAACGTGGGCATCCCCAAAGTCCCCCTCCAATTCGGCGCGGGGTACCATTGCCGCCGCTGAGTCCACAACGATAAGACTACATGCGTTGTGTTTGATGAGTTTGTCGATGATGCCGAAAGCGTCGTTCCCCGTGTCTGGCTGAGAGATGTAACAGTCTGCAATATTAACTCCGATTGCCCTGGCATACACGGGGTCGATGCCATACTCCATATCAATGATAGCGCAAAGACCGCCTAGGCGCTGTTCTTCCGCGACGGTGTGCATGAGAAGCGTTGACTTACCGCCTCCATAGGGGCCATAGAACGTAGAAACACGGCCTCTGGGTATCCCCCCTGAGCCGAGAGCCTTGTCAAGAGTGAGAATGCCAGTTGGGATAACCTCAACCTTATTTCTTTCATCGTCCATCCTCCCGATCACGCCATCGCCGTAGGTAGACTTAATATCGTCTATAGCCGACTGGATGTTGTCATCGACTGCCTTTTTGACTGCGCTCAAAACTGTCCCCCTAAAAAGGAAGTGGGATCACGAATGCCCACCCGTGCTGCGATTGCGACCAGTCCCGTTCCCAGCCTCCTTAGAAGCTACTGGTACGCTAGCTCGTATGGTCCCCGCTGCCTAAAAAAATAATCTTAGCAGGTTGACTACGATTGTGTCAACTTGAGCGCTGCCCTCAGCTGTGACGGTCTCACTTGGTAGACATCCGGCCAGTGGTGTAGCCAGCCCCCAGTCCTAAGCGCCTCTGCGGCGAGAGCAGAGCAAATCCACGATCCATCCTTGCGGAAGTCGATCCGGATAAACCCAGGGGTTAGTTCGTCTACAACAAGAGAAGCAATAGAGAAGAAGCCATACTCGGCCCCGACTTCTTGGCGCGCAAACCCGACAACATTGGTCAGATTTATCTCTGATGGGGGTGTGACGATTTCGTAGTAACCGCCCGGAGCAATAGACGAAAGCTTCGCCCGGTGAAAACCAGTACCGTCTGGGCGCGACCCAGTGACGCCGTGAGCCTCCGCCTGGATGACCCACCAGTCTTCGATGAGGTTGGGATAGAGCGTGCCACTAATCGGCTCGTCCAATATGAACGCATGGTTCACCTGCCAGTCGGGGTCGCCACTCAGGCGTTGGTCCAGACGGATCGCTGCGCCGACAACGCCGACGCTGTGACAGAACCCGATATACCCAGGCTTCCATGTTTGGTCAATGCGGGTCGTGCGCGGCAGCTGGCCCGAAAGGTAAGCCCAACGGCCACCTGTCGCAAGCTTGACGTGATTCTCTGCGTGTCTGAGTTCGTTCATTTTCACCTGTCCACTTAGAAGTCCGAGTCTGGCGGGCCTACCCGGAGGACCGGGATACCCATTTGGTGCCACATGCGGCAGACGCGTAGGCGGTCATCAAAAGCGCCAAGGACATTGAAGTAGGGCCGGACGTGCAAGTTGAACAGTTCCAGCTTTACCACAGAGTCGCGGCGCGTGTCACCTGGGGTCCGCATGAAAAATCCGGCGTAGTCGTTGTATCCTCCCGCCCAAAGCCATTCTTCGGTCGGACGACGGAACTGAGCGTCCCGTCCCGACAACATGACGTAGCCGATACCCATGTATTTCAGACCACGCACAGCGGCGCGGACGTGCTCATTGTAGCCATCGTCGCCCAGCCTTTCGAAGTCGTATGGACTCCGGTGCTCTGTATTGGCGGCGGTACCGTCAATGTCTACGATGTAGACACACGGCAGTTCCGGGTCAGGGACGTATGGCTCAACAAACGGAAGATTCTTCTGAATCTGAGCCGGAGTCCAGAGACCACGGTCAATCTCCCTCTGCTGGGTCTTTAGCATCCGACGCATGGCCTCTTCAGGCACGGCCTCGGAGTCAGTGGGCTTTGGGTTGGCAGCCCGGTTGATGTTGCGCTCACTGCACTCTTCGAACGACGTGTGGAAGTCGCGGACCTCGTAGGTCACGTCAAAGCCCGACTCCCAAATGAGCGTCATAATGTGCTGTGGACCAGACCCGTTGTTACCCTTGTGCAAGTGGGTGTTGTCCACGATCACGCTCTTGCCGGATCGCAAGGCAGCAAGGATAGCGTCATCCTGTAGCTGCACAGCCAGGCGCTCATTATCCTTAGAGAACTCCGCGCCGAACATAGAGCGGATGCTGTCAAGGTTAACGCGGATGTAGTTGTCGTTGTAGTACAGGAACTCCCTGGCCCAAGTAGACTTACCCGAACCAGGGAGACCCCGTGTGAAGATTACGTGCTGCGTCATGCAATATAGGCTAGCACATAATAACCAAGGCCCGCAAGCCCAATTCCAACAGGAATGCCAACCTTAATGATGCGCACGGCCCACTTGCCATAGACCTTCGTGTCTGGGTTGTCCAGCGAGTAGCGCACCCGGTTACGGTAGTTCGCTGGGTAGAAGCGGGGAACCTTGCCCCGCATCAGCGCACGCCGTCCGGCCAAGTAGCCTTGGATGTCATCAAAGAGGTTGTGGAGCGGACGCGCTCCGGCGAAGGCGGCGACAAAGGCCAGGATTTTCTGGTCATATGCGCCAGTCCAAAGCGTCTGAACGTGTGCCCACACCCCACCGGAAACTGCGGCGTCTGTGACGTGTAGGTGGAAGATTCCGAGAAGTGCCCAGCCCAGCCCAAAGATGGCCGACGTAACAACCACAAACGAAACAATCGCCGTTGGCGCTTCTGGCAAGTGGGTGTGTGCCTTCAGCCAATCATAGACTCGCCCGGACTTCAGGCCCTTCTTGGAGAAGTGATTCCACATGATAGCCTTCGCCAAAAGAGCGCCCAAGACACCTTCCGCTACGTTGCGGATAGCGTGGCGCAAATCGCCATTGCTGACCGTGGTGTGCCACCAGTTGGTCATGTGTGGGTTGACCTCAAACAGAAGATAGTAGAGGCCGACGATGACAAGCGTGCCGATATGGGCGAAGACCGCCCCCCAACCCAGCCGCGTCAGCTTGTTCAGTGGCTTCAGCTTATACTGCTTCAGTTCGCCCTTCAGTTGGGCCTTGACAGTTGACATTAGCGGTTCTTCTCCGCGCACTGGGCAACCTTGGATTCAAGAGTTGCCTTGGAATGGACACCGATAAGGTTCTTTTCGACACACGTTTCCAGTGCGGCGCTGTGACCCTTCGGGGCGATGCAGTTAACAATGCCCTGGCGTCCGTGCTTCGTGAGGAAGTTACCCTTCGACACACAAGTCTGGACGATCTTTTGCACCTGCGCCTCCTGAGCCTGCTCCGCCTTGCTGGCATGTGAGTGGGCGGAGGCTACGGTCACCGGCCCTACTGCGAGTAGTACCGAGAACGCGGCTGTCGCAAATAGCTTGCGCTTCAACTTTTCTCCTTTCGATTGTGAAACGGTCAGTAAGAGTTTAACAGGTCTTGCAGAAGATTGTCAACCCGTGCTTTTCTTAGCAACAGGTCTATCAGACCCCTACTCGGCTCTTCGGGTAGGGCTGACGGATGCTTGAAGAACCCCTCAAACGCCGCCATTTCCCTTTCGGCGGTATCATAGATTCCGCGGCTAGCCTCGTCATCTACCATTTCCCCGAATTCACGCACAACGTCGGGATTTGCGAGTTGGACGTGTAATTCACCCGTAACGTACAATTCGTAACCTTGCATCAA
>Ga0134126_10008458_pt1 | contig 12955 bp, 11 predicted proteins | sample KB31752_FD_96881 | JGI IMG/M metagenome (GOLD analysis project Ga0134126, IMG submission 96881) | Terrestrial soil microbial communities with excess Nitrogen fertilizer from Kellogg Biological Station, Michigan, USA - KB3-175-2 | ecosystem: Environmental > Terrestrial > Soil > Unclassified ...
GATCACCTGGTTGACCAACACGGCGATTTCCGGGGCGCGTCTGTACTGGGAATTCCCGGGTCTCCCCTTTTTGAGTATCAAAGGCGTCTCCATTCCGGTTGCCGTGAGCGCCTTTCCTGACGAGCTCTATCAAGCCCCGCGAACCTGGGCTGAACGGGCGTATCCCAGGCTCATCTACTACAACAAACTCGACAAAGGCGGACACTTCGCGGCCTGGGAACAGCCAAAGCTCTTTTCAGAAGAGGTTCGCGCGGGGTTCAGATCGCTGCGTTCGGGCGTGGCGCAGTCGGCGGCTTAGCGTGCTGCCAACTCTCCCACCGAGCAGGAAAAGCCCCATGCCTTCGAAAACCTCGAGACGTGGGGCACCGGCCGTAGGCTTTCCCAAGTGAGGGCTTCACAAGAAAGGAGGAAATGTACCATGCCTGACCATTCGCAGTTCGACATCGACCGCACCTATCCGGGCCTGTGGACCATCACCTTCAACAACCCGCCCATCAACATGTTTGTTCCCACAACCATCGTCGAATTGGGAACGCTCATGACCGAGCTCGAGGCGGACCCTTCCGTGAAGGTCGCAATTTTCCAGTCGGCGAATCCTGATTTCTTCATCGCTCATCTCGACGTAGGCAAAGCAGCTGAGCGGCCGGACGTGCTGGGCCTTTGGCGCGACTTTGTGCTGCGCCTCTCGTCCTCGCCGGTCGTGAGCGTCGCCAAGGTTCGCGGACGCACGCGCGGCATCGGTAACGAATTCGTGCTGGCCTGTGACATGCGCTTTGCCAGCCGTCAAAACGCCCTGTTCGGCAATCCCGAGATCGGTGTTGGACTGGTCCCGGGCGGCGGAGCGCTGGAATGGCTCCCGCGTCTGGTCGGCCGCTCGCGGGCACTTGAGATCGTGCTCAGCGGCGATGATTTCGACGCCGATATCGCTGAGCGCTATGGCTGGGTGAACCGCACGCTGGATGATAACGAGCTGGACTCGTTTGTCGATGCGCTCGTCCAGCGTCTGGCCTCGTTCGACAGGGGCGCACTGGGCGCCGCGAAGGCGCAGATCAATCGCTTCGCGACGCCGACAGCTGCTGAGCTCCAGCAAAGCAATGACCTGTTCTTTCCCATGCTGGCCTCGCCCAGTGCGAAAGGGCGCCGCGCTAAAGTCCGTGATATTGGTTACGGAGTTCGGAGCGATTTCGAATTGAACTTCGGCAGATACCTCCCTTCGCTCGGGCGGGCGGAGGACGATGATGACGAGTTGTGGTCGGATGCAAAGGCTGGATAGTGGTTCGTGTAAACGGTGCAATAAGCCGGGCGGCTTTGTTTGATCCGCGATCATCAGCGTTAATCCGCGGTAAGGTTTGGCTTTGCCAAATCGTTAGCAAATTCTAATGTCTGTGACCTGCCCAAAAAACAACCCGCCATCACGTACCAACAGGTAATTGAAACGTAGAAACCACTTTTATAATGGAGGTCAATTAAGGAAGTTCCGGGCACACAAGTCGGGGTTAAGCCATGGAACAACGAGAGCCGCAAGAGACGTTCGCGCCAATAAGCACGGAAATTGTCGCGAATCTTATTCCGCACAAGCATAACTTTCAGTGCAGCCAGGCAACTCAAGAGCGCTCGGACTGGCTCTTTTGGCGGCGCATCGTGAATCGATTGGGCATTCAAGGTATGTTACTCCTGATCGTGTTTTTCTTTCTGTTTCACGCCGTTTCAAATGCCCAGGCCGTTCAAACTCGACGCATTCTCATTCTGTATGAGACCAGTCCGTCTGCTCCTCTGGTCGGCTTGATCGATCAGGGAATACAAAACGCTCTCGACGATTCACCCTATCAAATTGACTTTCATCGCGAATATCTGGAAACCGCATCATTTCCCGATCCCGGCGATCAGCGGCGGTTTCGTGATTTTTACATCCGAAAATATCAACACCGCCAGCCGGACGTGGTCATTGCGGCCGGTCCCGCGGCACTGGAGTTCATGCGGGAAGCTCACAAGGCAGCCTTCCCTGGAGTGCCCGTTATCTTCTGCCTTCCCAACAGGCCAACCAGTAGCTACCAGCTGGACCCTGACTTTGCCGGGGTTGAAGGGGACGTTGCGCCGGCCGAGACGCTCGCCATCGCGCTGCGACTGCGGCCAGACACAAAGCACGTGGTGGTGGTGAGCGGCGCATCCCCTTTTGACAGGCAGCAGAGAGACGTAGTCAGAGATCAGCTGAAGCGCTTCGCTGAACGTCTGGACGTTTCTTATCTGCCCGAACTTGCCATGCCCGACCTTCTTGAACGGCTCAAGCACTTGGCCAGTCACACCATCATCCTGCTCAGCGCTCTGGGCAGAGATGCGGCAGGAAACCGGTTCACTACGGCTCAATCAGGTCCCCTGATCGTTGCGGCTGCGAATGCTCCTGTCTTTGTGTTGAATGACAGGAACTTGAATCATGGCGAAGTTGGAGGTGACGTCTCGAACGCGGTGGAACAGGGCAGGATCGCGGGTCGCATGGCAAAGCAGATTCTCAATGGAGCAAAGCCGAAAGACATCCCCGCCGTGAAATCCGCTGCCACTTATATGTTCGACGCCCAGGCGCTGAAACGCTGGGGAATCAAGGAGAGCGCTTTACCCGCCGGCAGCATCGTCTTGAACCATTTGCCAACGGGCTGGGAACTCTACAGGACATACATCATCAGCGGCACTTCCCTGATTCTTGTACAAGCGCTTCTCATTTTTGCGCTGCTCTGGCAAAGGAGAAGGCGACGCACGGCCGAGAAAGAGCTAGCGATTACCTATGACCGGTTGCGCATGGCAATTGAAGCCGGAAGGTTTGTTGGATGGGATTGGGACGCCAGGGCGGGAAAAAATCGCTGGTTCGGTGATCTGAGGGGAATTTTCGGAATCCCTTCGGAAACCTACACCGCTGAATTGAGTGAGTTTCGCACTCGAGTCCATCCTGATGATCGTGATTTTGTCTGGAAGACGATTGACGTTGCGAGACAAAATAGACAAACCTATTCCGCCGAATTCAGAATCCCTCGCGAAGACGGCTCCGTTCGTTGGGTTATCGCCAGGGGAAAATTCTATTATGCGAGCAACGGCGATCCAGTGAGGATGCTGGGGCTGGCCCTGGATATCACAGAGAGAAAGCGGGCCGATGTGGCCTTGCAGGAAAGCGAACAGCGTTTCCGGCTGGTTGCCGATACTGCTCCCGTCATGATCTGGATGGCCGGCACAGACAAACTGTGTAATTATTTCAACCAGATCTGGCTGGAGTTTACAGGACGATCTCTGGAACAGGAACTTGGCAATGGCTGGACAGAAGGCGTTCATTCTGAAGACATCACGCAGTGCCTGCATACCTATACAACCGCATTTGATTGCCGTGATTCCTTCAAAATGGAATATCGCCTCCGGCGAGGTGACGGAAACTATCGCTGGATCCTCGATCACGGAAGACCGAGATTCAATGCCGACGGCTCCTTCGCGGGCTACATAGGTTCGTGCATTGACGTCACCGAACGCAAGGTGACGGAAGAATCGCTGCGCGAGCTGAATCACACCCTGGAACGGCAGACTGCGCTGCTGCAATCGCGGGAAGAACTGCTGAAAACTTTCGTCAAAAACGTGCCGGCAGAAGTGGCCATGCTCGACCGCGAGATGCGTTATGTGCAGGTGAGTGATCGCTGGTGCGCCGATTTTTCGCTTGATAGCTCAGAGATACTGGGCCGATCCCATTACGAACTCTTTCCTGATCTTCCTCCGCGCTGGAAGGAAATACACCGTCGCGTTCTTGAAGGCAATACCGTGCGCTCGGATGAAGATCGATGGGACCGGAAGGCGGGGACGATGTGGTTTTACTGGGAGCTTCGTCCCTGGATGACGGCGACCGGCAATATAGGCGGCATTCTGATCTTTGCAGTCGATATCACTCAGCGCAAGCTGACGGAAGAGGCGCTCTCGGGGATGAGCCGGAAGTTACTGGAGGCACAGGAGCAGGAGCGAGCCCGCATTGGCCGGGAGCTTCACGACGATATCGCCCAGCGGCTCGCATTAATGGCAATCGACCTTGACCTTTTGCGGAACGATCCTTCTGACATTGGCACTCGCCTGAAGGCGCTTCGGATGCAGACGATCGATCTGTCCAGAGACGTGCAAGGTTTGTCGCACGAACTGCATTCGTCCAAGCTCAGATATCTGGGCGTGGTTGCTGCGGTAAAAGGATGGTGCACGGAATTCGCTGAACGGCAGCAGATAGAGATCCACTTCAGGAACGATGTCTCCAGTGCTGTTCCCCTGGAAGTTGGTTTTTGCCTTCTTCGAGTTCTGCAGGAAGCGCTCAACAATGCCGTGAGGCACGGTGGCGCCAAACAAATAAAAGTGCAACTCACGGAGCGGTCAGGCGAAGTTCATATGACTGTTGGCGATTCGGGTACCGGCTTCAATGTCGAAAATGCGCAGCACGGAAAAGGTATAGGTCTTACGAGTATGCAGGAGCGCGTTCGACTCGTTCATGGATTCATCTCCATCGACTCGAAGCCGCTGGCTGGAACTACGGTGCATGTCCGTATCCCGTTGGTCGGGGAAGATGTTCTACAAAAGGCGGCGGTATAAACGGCTGGGTGGAAATGATGAAAGTCGTTCTTGTCTGCACGTTCTTTACGCAACTCCGGCTCCGCCATACTGGCTCGGCATTGCGCAATCTTTATTCTCTTTTGTTTCCGAATTAAAGAGTGATTTGGCTTTCTGCGGATCCGGTGCTCGGGTTCATCCCGGTCAGCTTTCCTCTCACGAACTCCACGATCTCGGGCGTTACGTAAGGCGGAGGCTGGATGGCGAACGTGGGCTTCGCGGCGATCTGCTCCATTCGCACCAGTTCCCAGGCTACGGAAGCAGGATAGCCGTTGTCGGGGGGCTTGTGGAGGATCACGGCATCGGCGCGATCAAGAAACTCCATGGCGGAAACTTTGAAGTCTTTAGTGGCGGCATCGAGCACGCTCAGATAGATGTCTGGACGCAGAAAACGAACGATGCTGTTGGACTCCATGATCACGTTTTCCGCGCCGGCGATTTTTCGCTGAATGTCCGGGATGGCCTCGCTGAGGCGGCCCTGGCGGGTGCGCACCCAGATGGAGCGGTCGGCGCCGGCAACCAGGAAACGCGAGGTATCGGTCTGGCCGCTGCGGTCACGCTCGTCGCTCAGGGCGCGGAAATGGTCGTCGCCGGTGTCGCAGTCGCACGGCTTGCCGTCGGCCGAGCAGATGCCGTGGCCGAATTGCGTGATCTTGAGCGCCGTCCAGTGATACTCAGGCAGTGCGGCAATCAGACCGGCAACCACGCTGGTCTTGCCTACGCTGCGAGTGTGTCCGCCAATCACGACAAGGGCCATAGAAGACATTTTACAGGGGAACACCGGCACTTGGTAGTTGCTAGTTGGCAATACACGCAAATCGCCGTGATCGCCGTCATCGCAACGCAATCGCGCGTGATCGGAATACCGAAAACCAACGGCAAAGAAGACAGGAGATTTTCTCTTATCAGTGTTCCTCTGTGTTTGTCTGTGGCCAATTCCCTTTGTGTTCCTTCGTGCCCTTTGTGGTTAAACCCGGTCTGTGGTTAAAACTCCTGTGCTGCGCCTACAATGACCCCAATGACCTGGCTCAAAACACATGCCACGGACTACCTGCTGGCCACCCTCGCATTGGCAGGGCTGGTTGCGCTGCTGGGAGCGCTGCGCTCGCACCTGAACCAGACGTCAATTGCCCTGGCGCTGGTTGTGCTGGTGATACTTGTAGCGGTGCGCGAAGGGAGGGGTCCTGCGCTGTACACGTCGATTCTGGCGGGCATTGCCTTCAACTACTTCTTCATTGGTCCGTTTTATACACTGCGCATTCAGCGCACGGAAGACATTGTGGCTTTTCTCGTGTTTGTGCTGTCGGCCGTGCTGGTGGGCCAGCTCTCTTCTCGTCTGGAAAAGCGGGTGATCCAGGCAGAAGAATTGCAGCGCAGTGAACAGCTCAAGACGGCACTGCTGGACGCGGTGACGCATGACCTGCGAACGCCGCTCACATCGATCAAAGGCGCAATCAGTATGCTGCGCGATGGAGGCCTTTCCGCCGATGCTCGGCAGGAGATGGAAGAAGTGATTGACCAGGAAGCCGACCGTCTCAACCACTTCATCGGCGGCATGATGGACCTGGCCCGGCTTGAGGCCGGACAGCTTACGCTTCAGAGCCGCACCGTTTCCGCCGATGAGATGGTTGAACACGCTTTGCGGCGCGCCGACCCGCTGCTCAGGGAGCACGAAGTGAATACGCAGATCGAGCCGGATGTGCCGCAGCTCAGGGTAGATCCGCGGTTGATTTCGCAAGTGCTGTTTACCCTCATTGAAAACGCCGCCAAGTATTCCCCCGCAGGCTCACCGATTGGCGTCACTGTCCGGCGCAGCGACAACCAGTCTGTATGCTTTTCGGTCTCCGACAGGGGCCGCGGCGTGGCGCCGGAGCTTCGCGATGAAGTCTTCCAGAAGTTCTTCCGCGCCGGCTCAGGTCCTGGCTTTGGCGTGGGACTTGCGATTGCTCGCGGCATTGTGCAGGCGCATCGTGGACGCATCTGGATTGAAAGTTCCGGCAATGGACAAGGCTCGCGAGTGCAGTTTCAGATTCCGGCGGGAGATGCGGCGTAAATGCAGTCCAGCGACGATCAAGGCTAACGATCAATGACTGACGACACAAAAAGAGTTCTGGTGGTGGACGACGAAGCGCAGATCACGCGCGTGCTGCGGCGCGGGCTGGAATCAGCCGGCTACCAGGTGCGTGTCGCTAATGATGGCCGAGCGGGCATAGACACCTTCCGCTCGTGGGCGCCGGACCTGATCATCACGGACCTCTCCATGCCGGGCTATGACGGTCTGGAGTTGTGCTCGCGCATTCGCCAATTGAGTGAAGTTCCCATCCTGGTGCTGAGTGTGACGGACGATGAGCCCACCAAGGTCAAGGCGCTCGATCTCGGAGCCGATGACTATGTATCCAAGCCGTTCGGCATGGCGGAATTGACGGCGCGGGTTCGCGCTCTGTTGCGCCGCACCGCGCCGCCGGTGGAGAGCGAAGAAGGCATTGAGATTGGCGATTTCAAGATCGATCCGCGGCAGCGCCGCGTGGAAGTAAACGGCACAGCGGTGCACCTCACGCCCAAGGAGTTCGATCTAATCCAGTACTTCATCGCCAATCGCGGCAAGGTCCTCACACATCGCGCCATTCTGTCAGCGATCTGGGGCGCCGGGAGCGCAGAACAGCCGGAGTATCTCCGCGTCTTTATCGGCAACCTGCGCAAGAAGCTTGAGCCAGAACCGCGAGCGCCAAAGTATCTGAAGACAGAACCGTGGATTGGCTATCGCTTTGATCCGGAGTAAATGTTGGCCCGGCACTTTGCTCAAAAGCCCGAGTTTGCAGCAGCCATCCTTATGATTTCTTTGTGCACTCTTTATGACTTCTTTATGACGACCCCGCCGATACTGGAACCAGGTCATGAATATGTTCTTGCGTTATCTGGCACTCGTTCTGGAATGGGCTTTCTTTATCGGGCTGGCGGGATCTCTCGTCGTCTCCCTCCTTGCCTTCGTCGGCGACCTCCACGTCTTCTTCGACAAGGATGAAGAAGGCTCGTCGCGCGTGAGTGAACACAGCTATGCTCCCAGTTCTGCCGGCGCCGATGATTAGACCGGCAGATGATTAGACAAGGCATGCTGTCTCCCTGCCGTTCACCTCAGTAAATCGGCGCTTCTCCTGGCGGCCTTGTCTTCCATCTGCGATGCACCCACAGCCACTGGTCGGGATATTTCGTGGCATAGCGTTCAATCACCTTCGTAAAGGCTGCTGTGTTGGCGATGGCGTCGGCCTCGTCGTCGCCCGTCCGCACCAGCTTAATCGCAGGTTCAAAGATGAGCTTGTACTTGCCCAGAGTTTTGTCCCACGCGCAGAACGCAGGGACAACCGCGGCGTCTGTATGCAGCGCTACACGCGCCATGCCCGTCGCGGTGCAGGCAGGAACGCCGAAGAAGTCCACGAACGCGCCCTGCGGCGGAGTCATGTTGGTATCCATCAGGATTCCGATGATCTCTCCATTACGCAGCGCTTTGAGCAAACCACGAGCGTAATCCTGCTTGGAGAAAGATCGATTACCGTGCAACGTACGATAGTGATCTACCAGCGCGTCGAGCAAAGGATTGTCGAGAGGACGAACCACAATGCTCATGGGGTGCCCGTGCAGTGAATGCACGAAAGAGCTGAGCTCCCATCCGCCAAAGTGCGCGGTGAGGAACAGCACGCCCTTGCCACGCGCATGACCCTGGGTAAAATGCTCAAAGCCCTCATAGATCACAGTACGGGCAACGTTTTCTTTGCTGTAGCGGGGAAAAAGCATGAACTCGGCAAGCTGCCGTCCCAGGCTGACGAAGACTCCGCGCAGGATCTTCTTTTTTTCCTGCTGGGTCTTCGCCGCGAACGCCAGGTCGAGATTGCGCATGCCGACTCGGCGCAGCCGGCCATGAAGCGCATAGATCAGCAGAGCTACACTGATGCCAATCGCCCGAACGATGGGCCGAGGCAGCCAGCGCAGCACGCTTGCCATCAGCCAGACAGGAATGTACTCAAGGCGATATCGCATCCAGGGAACATTGGACGGTACCATCGACAATAAAATATTTCAAATCGCGTAACCACTTACCCTGCAACGGCTCCATTCCCTTGGCAACAATCGATTCCACAACAGAATCCCAATTTTTGGGAATACTTCGTCTGTACAATAGTTCGGCAAAGTAACAGGAGATGATGGAATGAAGATTTCGCTGATCCTAAGTGCCCTCGCCGCCCTGGCGCTTTTTTCCGGCTGCAAAGCAAGCAGCCCCAGCAGCATGGAAAGCAAGGTAATGACCGGTATCAAGCATGATGTGACAATTGGCGGCAAGAACGACAAGAACCCATTGCAGGCCACGGATGACAACATCAAAGATGGCGCGGAACACTTTGGTCATCATTGCCAGATCTGTCACGGTCTCGACGGCCAGAATACCGGTGTTCCCTTTGCCCAGAAAATGGCGCCTCCAGTGGCTGATCTCTCTTCCAAGGACGTACAGGAATATACCGACGGGCAGTTGAAATGGATCATTCAGAACGGCATTGGCCCGTCCGGCATGCCCGGCTGGAAAGACATTCTTACCGATGAAGAAATGTGGAAGATGGTGCTCTTCATCCGCCATCTGCCGGCCAAAGGAAGCTTGGGTGCTCCGGAAGTATTCAACGAAGAGGCCGAGCAACACGAAGAAATGGAACATCAGCACGGCGCCGCTGAGAAGAAAGAGAGCCAGCCACATACCCATAAGCACTGAGCCTGACAAGGCAAAAACGAAGGGCACGACGCTAGTCGTGCCCTTTTTGTTTGAACTGAAACTTACTTTACCGATGCGGGGTTGGAGTCGGATTGGCAGCCGGTGCACTCTCTGCTGCCGGAGGCGCAGGGGGAACGGCATGGTTTGCGTCCGATGGAGCCGAATCGCTTGACGGCGCTGGAGCCGGCGCGGATTGGGTACCGTTAGCTGCCGGCGCCGGAGCTGAAACCGGAGTCGCCGGCGGCGGGTTTACTGGAACATTCTGTTTTGGCGACGGTGTATTGGAAGCGTTCGAGGCCGAATCCACAGCCTTGCGTACCGCGGCCACGAAGGGCTCGCCATCTCTGGGCATATTTGCAGCGCCTGTCAGGATTGTCTGGAAGGTAACAAAGCGGCCGTACAGTTCGCCGGTTGAGTCGTTATCCTGGCGAACGGCATTGCCATTGATGCTGATTCCGGCAAACAACCCGCGCGCACGCGAATAAGTCAACACTTCGGCGCGCATTTTCCAGTCCGTAGAGCCTTCCACGTGACGCCCCACCGGCCCCGCCGCTGCTGACGCATCAATGCCAACTTTAAACTTGCTTGAAAGAAGCGCCTGCATACCGCGGTCATTCATGATCATCATGATCAGGTCCACGGCCTGTCCGCCGATCTGGAAACCAACGCTGCCGCCGGTCATGGTGAACGGCGCCGGAGCACTCCATCCATTCGCGGTGCGGCATGTGGCCATCCCCTTACCATGGGCGCCGCCGACGATAAAGCCGCCCTTCAGGAGCGAAGGCACGACCGCTATGCACTTTGCTGAATCAAGGATTTCCACCGGAATACCCTTGTCCGGCGTCGCCATAATTTCGTCCAGTACTGTTGCAGCGGATTGCACACGCTGTGCCGCGGTTTCAGCGAACGCCACACTGCTCGCAATGAGTGCGACGGCCAGGAAACAGAATGCTTTTTTCATAGACTCCTCAGTCAAGATTGTAGAGCACTGACCAGCTCTGAGGAGAGATGCTGAGAAAAATATAAAGGGTTGGATTCGGCGACCCTCGTGACCGTTTCCAACCCCCGTCTCCCAGGTTCTGTGGTAGGTGAACAGAGTATCCACCTGCCCTCCTTTTGCGGCAAGTAACCGGGGTACGGCAGGGTCAGGGCTTATAGGACATGTACTCAGAGTCGCCTACTCGTTATGGCCTTGTTTCGCGACGGGGAAGTTAACTGCTGCGCTCCAAACTTACAGCCAGCCCTTCTCACGCGCGATTCTTGCTGCTTCCACCCGGTTTGTCGCACCCAACTTACTAATGGCTTCAGACAGATAATTCCGGACGGTTCCATCGCTCAACCCGATTTGTCCCGCGATATCAACCGTGGTCATTCCTTCCGAAGCCAGCCGCAGCACCTGACGCTCGCGATCGGTAAGAGGGTCGGCTTCCGTCCACGCTTCGCTTGCCAGTTCCGGATCAATCACCCGCAAGCCACGATGCACGCGGCGCACAGCGTCCGCCAGTTTCTCAGCCGGCATGTCTTTCAAGAGATATGCGGACGCTCCAGCTTCCAATGCTCGGCGCAAATACCCGGGGCGCGCGAATGTGGTGAGGATGATGACCCGCGTGCGCTGGCTGCGTTTCTTGATTTCCGCGGCAAGTTCCAGTCCGGTCAGCTCAGGCATTTCGATGTCGGTAATCAGGACGTCTGGATGTTCCTTCGCGACAGCTTCAAGTGCGAGCTTCCCATTGCGGGCCTGCGCCACCACCTTGATATCCGGTTCCATTTCAAGCAATGCGACCAGAGCACCAAGCACCATCGCCTGGTCCTCGGCTATCACCACGCGGATCGGCCGCTCTCCGCTCGGACTCACGAACAGCGTTCTCCGTGCTCGAGGGGTAGAGACACCGCGACGCTGCATCCCTCCGCCACATTGCGCGTAACCTTTCCGCCCAGAGCTTCCGCCCGCTCGCGCATCCCCCGGAGCCCGCTTCCTTCCGCGGCGACTCCTCCGTTGCCGTTGTCGACTACTTCCATCGAACACTGCCCGCCAGACATGCGCACACGGATGGTGCATCGCGTAGCATTGGCGTGGCGTACCACGTTCGTGACCGCTTCGCGCAATGCCAGCGCCATCATGTTTTCCTGTGGTGAAGCAAGCGCGACTGGCTCCATCTGGCAGTCCACCGTCACACCTGCTGTTTCCAGGGTGGTTTTGGCCCGCGCCATCTCGGATGCCAGATTACCGGCACGATAGCCACGGACTGCCTGACGCACTTCACTCAACGCATTGCGCGATACCTGCTCCAGTTCCAGAATCTCTTGTCGCGCCCGCTCGGCATCGTGCTCCAGCAGCTTGCCGGCGAGTTCAGACTTGAGCACGATCAGCGAAAGCGTGTGCCCCAACAGGTCATGTAGATCGCGCGCAATCCGTTCCCGCTCGGCCACCTTTGCCAGACGCTCAATCTCGTCATAGGCCAGCTTCAATTTGGCATTGGCCTGCTTGCGTTGCGCCGCATGGATATTAATGGCGCCGACAAAGATGGCCAGTACAATCGCGGGTGCCCAGAACCAAGCGGGCAGACGTAGCACCAGGGACTCAAGGGCGACTACGGCGACAACAATAGAAATGATGATCCAGCCCGTTCGCCCTTTCCGGGCAAATGCTCCGGCGGCTGCCGCATAGATGAAGAAGACTGAAGCTCCTGGATTGAATGGCGCGTAAACCACCCCCAGCGCCGTCATTGCTGCAACCACCCACAGCAACTTCGCGCCATCCACCCAATACGAAAGGAAGTACAGTGGCAGGAAGATGAGCAGAGCAAGTCCGGTCAGCGCCCATGTCAGGCCGCCTGCATGCGCCGCCAAAGGGTACGTCAGAAAAAAAGACAGGTAGAGCAGATACCCGTACGGCAGCCAGCCAAGGTCCTTATCATCTGGAAGAAGTCGCATCGCTCAACCCTCATTTTATCCGTAAGTCTTGTGCTCATCGCGCTGGAACCCCAGCCAGGCCAGACCAAGACCGATGGCCGCTGATCCCACCAGCCCCATAACGTGCCCCGCAACCGTGCCGTGGCCAAATCCGAGAGCCATCAGGGCCAGCTGTCCTAGATGGTAGGGCGGCAGAGCCGGTGCGACATTTTGCAGTATTTTCGGCAACATGTTAATCGGTAACCACAGGCCTGAGCAGAATGAAATCGGCAAATAGAGCAGGTTCACGATAGCTGGCGCAGAGTTCGGTCCGGCAAAGTAAGCGATCGCCAGTCCCAGTGCGCAGAAAGGAACGGAGCCGAGAACTAATACCGTGACGAGCGTTGCCCCCTGGATGAAGGTAAGGTGCACGCCTCCGGCGGTAATCCCGATAGCGACCAGGAGCAGAACAATGACCACGCTGAACACCATGCAGGTAAAGAGCTTGGCAATGAAATAAGCGGCCGGCGGCATTGGGCTCGCGCGCTTCACCTGCAGCCATCCCTGGCCACGCTCCACCGCCACTCCCACGCCAAAACCGAAAAGTGAAGCTCCAATCACCCCAAATGCTCCGTAGCTGGCCAGAAGGTAGCGTGCTACCTGCGGGCCTTCACCGCCCTGCTTGCCGAACACCAC
>Ga0134126_10008460_pt1 | contig 12954 bp, 12 predicted proteins | sample KB31752_FD_96881 | JGI IMG/M metagenome (GOLD analysis project Ga0134126, IMG submission 96881) | Terrestrial soil microbial communities with excess Nitrogen fertilizer from Kellogg Biological Station, Michigan, USA - KB3-175-2 | ecosystem: Environmental > Terrestrial > Soil > Unclassified ...
TATTCTCTTGAGCAGGCCATTGCGACGGGCGTACCGCATGTGAGCGTTTACATGCTGGAAGTTGATGAAGATTCTCGTTTGGGAAGGGAGTTGATTGCCGGAGGAACAAAATATCACGCTCACTTTGTTCCCGACGACGATCTTACGGCTGAGTTCTATGAGACTGCATGCGAGAGGTTGAACGCCGCTGGGATTCAGCAGTATGAGATTTCCAACTTTGCGCGCGCGGGGTTTGAGTCGCGCCACAACCTCAAGTACTGGACGCGCCAACCTTATCTTGGCTTTGGCGTGGACGCGCACTCGATGTTGCTGTCGCGCGATGGCGAATCAGAAAGCATTCGGCTTGCGACGACGGATGACTATGACCGTTTCTTTATCTCGGCTGATTTCAAGACTTCAGCAGTGAGTCCGGAGCAGGCGCTCGAGGAAAGCTTCTTTCTAGGATTGCGGTTGAATCGCGGCGTGGACATGCAGCATTTGCGGGAGGAGTTTGGCGATGCGACAGACAAGTTTGGCGCGTCAATCGACGAACTGGTGGCAGATGGTCTCTTAATTGATAGCGGGCAAAATCTGCGATTGACGAACCGTGGACGCTTGCTATCGAATGAAGTGTTTGGAAGGTTTATCGCGATTGAGCGCTCAGCTATTCCGACGGATACCTGAAGCCCCCTAAACAAAAGGTCCCTCCGCCCTACTCGCGAGCTGATGAAAGCGCGCATTCGCTTTACGGTGTCGGGATGACGATGTCGTTGTCGGTGCGACATTATTAGAATGACGGCATATTGAATAAAAGTATTTGAAATATGAAGTGAAGTTAGGAAAACGATGCCATCGAAGCTTGAACAACCTGAAGTCGCTTCATCGGAAAAGTCCATGACGAAACGCGCCATTGATCTCCGCAGTGACACGGTCACGCAGCCTACGCCGGAGATGCGTCGCGCCATGGCGGAAGCAGAAGTCGCCGACGACGTTTATGGTGAAGATCCCACCATGAACCGGCTGCACGAGCGGGCAGCGCAGATCTTCCAGAAAGAAGCCGCAATCTTTGTTCCTTCAGGGACCATGGGGAACCAGGTGGCGATCCGTTGTCACACCCAGCACGGGCAGGAGATTATCTGCGAGGAGCGCGCACACTTCATCAATCTGGAGTCGGCTACGGTGGCGGCGTTTTCTGGCTGCCAGCCGCGGACGATTTATGGCGAGGAAGGCGTGATTACCTGGGCGCAGATCAAGAAGAAGATCGCGCCGCCGGCCTATTATCGCGCGCAAACCGGTCTGATTGAACTGGAGAACACGGGCAGCCTTACCGGAGGCACGGTCTTTCCGCAGGAGGTGGCCGATGAGATCTGCGATGGCGCGCATGAGTTGGGATTGCCGGTGCATCTGGATGGCGCGCGCATCTTCAACGCCGCTACGGCGATGAAGAAATCCGTGGCGAAGATTGCGCGCAAATTTGATTCCGTGATGTTCTGCCTGTCCAAGGGGCTGTGCGCGCCGGTGGGATCGATGCTGGTGGGAAGCAATGCATTTATCGAGAAGGCGCGCGTATTTCGCAAGGCGATGGGCGGCGGCATGCGGCAATCCGGAGTGCTTGCGGCGGCGGGACTGATCGCGCTGGAGAAGATGCCGGCGCGCCTGCAGGAAGACCACGATAACGCGAAGTTGCTGGCCGAGGGATTGCCGGAGATCAAAGGAATCAAAATTGAGGCCAAAAAAGTGAAGACCAACATTCTGGTCTTCAATATTGTGGGGACTGGGATGGATACCGCCGAATTCAGCCGCAAATTAGGCGAGAAAAAAGTTTTGGCCGCCGGGATTGATCACGAGCAGATGCGGTTTGTAACGCACAATGACGTGAGTCGCAGAGATTGTGAGAGGGTGTTGGAAGTGGTGCGGGCGATTTGCCGATAGTTTGCATCATTCTCCGCTCCGGGACATCCATACCCGGATGGAGGTCACCATGTACGTTGTAACTGGAGCAACAGGGAACACGGGCCACGTTGTCGCAAACCGTCTGCTTGATCAAGGCAAGAAAGTTCGCGTGATCGGCCGCAACCGGGAGCGGCTGCAGCCGTTTGTGGCGCGCGGCGCAGAAGCGTTTGTCGCCGACCTAAGTGATCAAACTGCAGTCAAACAGGCATTCAGCGGCGCGGACGCGGTATATGCCATGATCCCGCCGGATCCAACCAGCCAGGATTTTCGCGCTGAACAGCGCCATGTGACCGCCGCGATTGCGGCAGCGCTGGAGCACGCGGGAGTAGAGCATGCCGTTACACTCAGCAGCATTGGTGCGGACAAGGAATCAGGCACCGGGCCGGTCGTGGGACTGCGCGAATGGGAACAGGCATTCAACCGGATCGCCGGGCTCAACGTTGTGCATCTGCGCGCGGGCTACTTCATGGAAAACACGCTCGGCCAGGTGGGCGCGGTCCGCGCTATGGGCAAGACCGCAGGGCCGCTGCGCGGCGATCTTAAGCTGTCCATGATTGCCTCAAAAGATATAGGAAACAAGGCAGCTGAATGGCTGCTGGCGCTCGACTTCAAGGGCAAGGAGACGCACGAGCTGCTGGGTCAGCGCGACTTAAGCATGAACGAGGCAACCTCAATCATCGGCAAAGCCATCCAGAAGCCCGACCTTGAATATGTGCAGTTGCCGGACGCAATGATGCAGCCGATCCTTGTTCAGATGGGCATGTCGTCCAATTTGGCCGGGCAGATTCTTGAAATGGCTCACGCTCTCAACTCCGGCCATATGCGCGCGCTGGAACCCAGAACAGCCGGGAACACGACACCGACGTCGTTTGAGACATTCGTCACAGAAGAGTTTTTACCGGTGTATCGCGAACAGCCGCAAGCGGCTTAGGTGTCGCCCTGCCGGGTTTGGCTTAAATTCTCAGGCTTATCCGATTCTCGGGTTGGGAACAGCGGTCCACCACTTTGCCACGTCAGTGGACCGCTGTGATAGTTAAAAGTCAGGGTTAAAAGGCATGCTGGGGAGTTGCGTCATTTGAGGCTTGCCTTGCCCCATTATCTTTTGAAATTCCTCCGCGCTGATCTCACGAGCAGTTCTGCGGCAGAGTACGCGATTGCTGTTATTGTCTGACATACATTTCTCCTTTCCACATTTCATTTTCTTATGGTAATCCCGGAAGCCCGATGGATGCTTGACAAATCACACCCCTCGCATCAACCCAGTTTCAAATTGGCGCCAGATCAGTCTAGATAGCTGCATGGAATGACCTCGCCGTTTTCCTTTGATAGACTCGATCAAGCCTCTTCGAATCGGATGGAAAGGACCCGACCATGTCCCCACAAGTCTCTACCGCCCCGGAAGTTTCTCTCGCAGAGTTTCAGGCCGCGAGAAAAATCGTTTCGTCGTTTGCGTATCATACGCCGCTACTGACGTCGCGGCTGTTGAGCGAGCACACCAACTTTAATGTCCGGCTGAAGGCGGAGATATTCCAGAAAGGCGGATCGTATAAGGTACGCGGGCCACTGAATAAATTCAGCCACCTGACAGAAGAGCAGCGCCGGCGCGGCGTGATCTGCTCATCGGCGGGCAATCATGCGCAGGGCGTGGCGCTGGCGGCGGGCGTTTACGGGATTAAGGCCGTTGTGGTGATGGCCACAAATGCGACGCAATCCAAGGTGGACGCGACACGTGCTTATGGGGCTGAAGTGGTGCAGCATGGCCTAATCTGGGACGAGGCCAACGAAAAAGCCAAGCAGTTGGTACAGGAGCGCGGGCTGACGTATATCCATCCTTTTGACGACCTGCAACTGATTGCCGGGCAGGGCACGCTGGGGCTGGAAGTGTATGAAGACTTTCCCCAGATTGATATCGCCGTGGTGCCTATTGGCGGCGGCGGGCTGATTTCCGGAGTGTCGATGGCGCTGAAGGCGTTGAATCCGAAGATCAAAATCATCGGCGTGGAATCGTCAGACGGACCGGGCATGAAGCGGAGCATCGAGGCCGGACATGTGGTCACGCTGGACAAGATTGATTGCATTATTGACGGGCTGCGGGTAAAGCGAGTGGGCGAAAACAATTTTTCCATTGTGCAACGCTTTGTAGATGACATTGTTACGCTTCCCGATAAAGAGATTTTTGATGCGATGATCTGGGTCATGTCTCGCTGCAAACTGGTAGTGGAAGGAGCGGCTGCTGCGCCGGTGGCGGCTCTGCTGCACGGACTGATCAAAGCGCCCTCGGGGTCGAACGTAGTGGCCGTGCTCAGCGGCGGAAACGTGAATCTGGACCAGATCAAAGGATTGAAGTGGAATTGATGCGGCAGCTTTTGCAAGCGAAATGCCTGGATTTGGATTAGCGGTGATCAAGACGCATGGTGTGTTTTGCACAAAAAAGCAAATCTCACCACCAGGTAAACACGGATGAAACGGATTTACAAATTGAAAATGGTCTTATTGAACTTTTTTGATCCGTGTAAATCAGCGTTATCCGCGCTATCTGTGGTGAGGGTTGGAATTTTGCGCAAAGCCCGAATGGTATAAACCATAACGATTCACACTGTATTGACACCAGTACACCAGCGACAAATCCTTTGCGTTGCGGTGGCAGATGCGATAGTTTAGGCGCATGGCCAATCCACAGGATGAACTGGAAGCGCTGCGGGCGCAGATGGCGTCCTTGACTGCGCGAGTTCACCGGCTGGAACAATCGGCACGCATCGAACCTCAAACTTCCTCAGGAATCCCCACAGCTACTCCTCCGCCAATTAACAAGTCACCATTGGAGCAACCGCAGATCAGCATTTCACGCGAGGATGCAGAGCGTCGAGCCATACCAACGCCACCGCCCCCGCCCATGCCGCATATTCCGCCAAGGCCAGATGCGGGAGCGCCAAAGTTTATCCAGGCAGCACAAAGTTCGTCAGAAGATCTCGAAGGAACTATCGGCAAGCTGTGGCTGAACCGGATCGGCATTGTTGCGATTCTCATTGGCGTCGCTTATTTCCTGAAGTATGCATTTGACAGCGGCTGGATTGGCCAGGGCGGCCGGGTAGCGATTGGCCTGATTGCCGGCATTGCCGTAGTGGTATGGAGTGAGAGCTTCCGCAGGAAAGGCAGTGCTGCGTTTTCTTATTCGCTCAAAGCTGTCGGCATCGGCATTCTTTATTTGTCATTGTGGGCAGCGTCGCAATATTTCCATCTGGTTCCTGCGTCTGTGGCATTTGTGGCCATGATCCTGGTAACGGCTTGCACAATCACGCTGGCGCTCACGCAGGATGCGGAGATTCTTGCTGTCTACGCGATGATTGGCGGCTTCAGCACGCCCGCGCTGGTTTCCACGGGAGAGAACCACGAGATCGTCCTGTTCTCTTATGTGCTGCTGCTTGACCTGGCAATCCTGGCGATGGTTACTTTCAAGCCCTGGCGGCGGATTGTGTGGGGCGCCATACTGGGGACCGGGGCCATGTACGTCGGCTGGGGGTCCCAATTCTATGACGGGTCAGAGCGCGCGGTAACGGTTCTATTTACCTCCGCATTCTTTGCCGTCTTTGCGCTGGTGCCGCTGCTTACACCGCTTACGCGTTCACGCTGGCATCAAGGCATGTCTATTACTCTGACGTTGCTGCCGCTGGTGAACGGCGCCGCTTATTTTCTGGCTCTGTATGGCATGTATGACAATGAGACCGTCACGCTTACCTGGTATGCGCTGGGGCTGGCCGCCGTGTATTTGCTGCTGAGCAGCCAGTTCAAGCGGCGCGTGGATGACGATCCGGACGTGGCAAAGACGGTCAACCTTCTCCACGTGGCGGTGGCGATCGCGTTCATTACGATTGCCATTCCGCTCAAGCTGGACGCGCACTGGATCACGATTGGCTGGCTGATCGAATCGGCCGTACTGCTGTTTGTGGCGGTGAAATCAGAAGCGCGATTCCTGCGCATTTTTGCCGGATGCACCCTGGCGCTTGGGGTGTGCCGGCTGCTGTTCTTCGATAATTTTCATACCGAGACGCTGGTCTTCAACGCGCGCTTTGCAACTTTTCTGGTGGCGATTGCCATCATGGCCGGAATTGTGGCTGCCGGAAACCGATTTGCCTCAGAGAGAGAAAAGCCGTTCATTATGCTGGCTGGCATTGCGCTGAACGTGCTGGCCCTGGTGGCCCTCACAAGTGAAGCCAACGATTACTTCAGCCGCCAGATTTTGCTGCAGTACCATCAGCGCAACATGTACGAGTCCATACGGCAGCTGGAAATCGCGCGCGATTTCAGCTTCTCCGCCATATGGATTGTGTATGGCGCGGCGCTGATGGTTGCCGGCTTCTGGAAGCGCTCGGCGTTTATTCGCTGGCAGGCCATGGTGTTGCTGGCCGTCACGATTGGCAAAGTTTTCCTTTACGACTCACGCGAGCTGCAGGAGATTTACCGAGTCCTGAGCTTCATTGCGCTGGGCGTGATGCTGATGGCCGTCTCTTACGCTTACCATCGCGACTGGTTCAAGTTATCACCGCACAAAAGTAGCGGCCGCACTGAGCAGGAGACGGCATCATGAGCAATTCAGGCGTGAGTAACATGAAAATGGGAGCAGTATTGCTGGCGGCGGTGATTCTTGCCGGGCCATCCATTCCGTATTTCAGGTATCAAAGGCCGGTGCAGGCGCAACCGGGCGGCCAGCGATTTGTGGCAGTGGACGAACAGATCTGGAAGAATGCGCGGCGTGATCTTGGCGACCTGCGCCTGTACAGCGGCCAGCAGGAAGTGCCGTATGCGCTGGCGGTGGAGCACGGCAGCCGCGAAAACGACAACAAAGACGTGAGCGTGCTGCAACAATCGGTGACCGGCGGCAAGACGCAGTTTTTGATCGATATGACAGATGTGCCGGAGTATGACCACATTGATCTGAAGCTGGCAGCGAAAAATTTTGTCGCACATGCGCGCGTGGAAGGTCAGGACGATCTGCATGGAAAACAATGGGCGTTGCTGGCGGATTCCATTCTTTACGATCTGTCAAAAGAAAATCTGGGCGGGAACAGCATGCTGCGGCTCCCGCTTTCCACATACAAGTATCTGCGGGTTACCATTGACGGGCCGGTAAAACCAACAGACATTGTTGGCGCAACTTCCGAATTTCGCCAGGAGCAGAAAGCGGTGTGGCGCGATGTGGGCGGAGCGCCAACCGTGGCCGAGCTGCCGGCAAGCGCCGCCCGAGGCGATTCTTCGCGCGGGAATGGTAAGGCCACGGTGCTGAACTTCGCTGTGCCGGAAAACGTGCCGGTGGACCGTGTGACTCTGGATATCGATCCGGCACAGCCCAACTTCCGCCGCTCAGTACAGGTGACAAGCGACAAGGACGACTACATTGGATCGGGGAAAATTGACCGCGTTCACATGGTACGGTCCGGCCAGAAGATTGATTCAGACGATTACGATGTGAACTTTTCCGCGGTAGGGCATAAGACGATCAAAGTCATCATCGATAATGGCGACGATCCGCCGCTGAAAATAAAAAGCGCACTGCTTCAGCAACTGGAACATAGGCTCTACTTTGACGCGCCCGCGTCCGGTCCGCTAACGCTTTACTATGGCGACGAAAAGCTTGATCCGCCTGTTTATGATTACGCTAAGCTCTTTTTGCTGGCGAAAGACGTGGCCCCGGCGCAACTTGGAGCAGAGCAGGCCAATGCGGCTTATGCGGGAAGGCCGGATGAACGTCCGTGGACAGAGAGGCACCCGGCGGTCTTGTGGATTGCGATTCTGGCCGCAGTACTGATATTGGGCGCGATTGCCTTACGGTCAATGAAGACCGCAGTCGCAGCCTAGTGAAAAACCGCTATGGTTTCTTTCTTCGGCTGGCTGGCCAGATTCTGGACAAAACCTTTCAGCCGTTCTTCCGCATCTTCCGCCGTGAATCCTTTAAATGCGATGCCCATGCCCACGCCGGGATGCGAGCTGACCGTTTTGCCGGCAACATGGATTTCCTTATCGCCAGCCTTGATGTCAAGCGTGACTACCTGTCCCGCGGGTAACGGCGAAAAGGTAAATATGTAACAGCCGCCCAGCGAGATATCGCCCACGGTGCCCCAATAACCCGACTGACCTATTTCAGGATGAACACGCACGCCTGTGTCGCACACAAAGCGCGGAAACCTGCGGCGCTCTTTATATTCAACTGCCATACAACTACTCCTTTGCTACCTCAGACACTTACCTCCCTTGAACCCAGATTGGCAGTATTGTTCCACTATTTGGAACGGCCCGAGCATTACGTTGGATAGGGGCGGAAAGGTACGAAGGGGACATGTACGGCGGAGCAGAGAAAAGGTATGTAGCCAATCTTGAAATGCGCGAGCTTTCCTGGACCGTCAAGAGGAAAGAGAGAAACGCTTGTCTCTGCCTGCTAGGCGAATTAAATAGTCGCGTGAATAACGCGAATAATAAGAGCGTTTTGGGCGTAGACTTAAGTTAGGCCTTGGAACCGAGAACTAAGGCGGCTGTCAGGTCAATGCTATGCCTACCGCTTCGACGCAATGGCGAAAGAGCCAGCATACAGTCGCGGCGCCTGAGACCGCGAAGGCGAGGCCAAAGAATCGCCTGCTGAGATTTTTACCGCATGAAGATTATGAGCGGCTCCTCCCACATCTTCAGCCAGTAACGTTCAAATACAAACTTTCGCTTTATGAATCCGATCGGCAAATCGAGTTCGTCTATTTCATTGAGACCGGAGTGGCTTCACTGGTCAATACCATGAGAAACGGCGACTCGGCGGAAGTCGGCACAATCGGCAATGAAGGCATGGTGGGCTTGCCGGTGATATTCGGCGATAGCCAGGCGCCCACCAGTGTTTACATCCAGGTGGCAGGCCAAGGCCTGCGGATGAGGGCAAAAACTTTCTGGCAAGAACTGCAGCGAAGCGTTTCCCTGCGGACCGCCATGTTGCATTATGCCCATGCATTTTTTAACCAGGTGGCGCAATCGGCTGCCTGCAATACCTTTCACCTCCTGGAGCAGCGCTGTTGCCGCTGGTTTTTAATGACGTATGACCGGATGCAATCGGACGAATTTCAGCTCACGCAGGAGTTTCTGGCCATGATGCTGGGTGTGCAGAGGCCCGGAGTAACGATTGCCGCCAGCGCGCTACAGCGGGCAGGGCTGATCCATTACACGCGCGGCCAGGTCAAGATCCTTGATTATGCAGGATTGGTGAAGCGCTCGTGTGAATGTTACGCCCAGAGCAAGAGAGAGTTTGACCGGCTGCTGGGGACGGCCCCCAGTGAAAACGGTGGGCGTCCGAAATAGCGCGGATGTTAGGCATCGCTCTCGTGGAGCTAGCCGTCAATACGGATGGCTGGCCATCTTTTGAGCACGCGCTGATCATGCGTTTTCCAGTCAGAAAATTCTGCATTGAAGATCAACCAGGGATCAACCATGACGCTCAGGTCCGTCTTGTCCTGAAAGCGGATGGAGATGCAATGGCAGTCGGAGTTGGCGACGAGCTCGACCTTCTCGACCGTCCGGCCTCTGGCCTGGGGAAACTCCATGACGCGGACCAAGGCGGATTTTTTGGCTTTCCGTCGCCGACGGAGGGTACTCGGTGGTTTGCTGGATTGATCTTTCATATTCAAGCCGCATTGATACGTCGTATAAGACGTAACGCTTTTGTATCATAAAGCCGATTCTCTATGCATGTCAAAAGATATATGCATACGTTTCGGGGAGCGGGTGAAGGAATTGCGGACGCAAAAGAAGATCACCCAAGCGGAACTCTGCCACAAAATCGACATTGAGCAGAAGACGCTTTCGTCCATTGAAAACGGCAGGATGGAGCCGTGCCTGCGGAACATCGAATTCCTGGCGATTGGCCTTGATGTTACGCTTGCAAAACTATTCAAGGATTTATGAGCTGTTGTGCTGGGCCTATGGCCGCTTGTCGGGCGCTGGCATTTCGATTGCTATAGTCCCCTTCTTCCGCGCAGGCTCAGAGTCGGGATTTCAGAGAAAGAACTCAGTTCATCATCGCCATCGACCTTCTTAATGACAGCGCTGTTTGCCTAATCTCCTCCGCGTCGGACGCATCGGGGGACATCTTCACATATTCATCAAAATCACTCAGTGCGCCGCGATAGTCGTTGAGGTTATAGCGCAAGACCGCCCTCTGCTTCATGTCCTCAGGCGAGCGCGGATAGATCACCAAAATCAGATCCACAACTTGAACCGCGCGGCGAAAATCGCGCTGGGAGAGATACACGGCGCGCAGATTGTTGAGCATGCGTGTCAGCATCTGGCGGCGCGTTACGGGCAAAAGAAATTCCGGCTGCAGCGCCACCTGGCCGGAATAGATGCTGTCGAGCTTCTGGCGGCAATCGTCTTCGGTAACGATTGACCCGCGCTCAAAAGCGTCGATCAAAATGGCATGGCCGTCCACGTCATAGTGCTTCAGCAGAAAATGCCCTGGCATTCCGACGCCGAACAACTGAAAGCTGACCCGCCGCGCCACTTCCATGTAAACCACCGCCAGCGTAATGGGAATCCCAAGGCGGCGGTCGAGCACATCATGGAGAAAAGAATTGCGTGGGCTGTAATAATCCACGGTGTTGCCGCGGAACACCTCTTCCTGAAACAGAACATCGTTCAACGCTGCAATGATCTGCACAGGATCGTCAGGGTCCTGGATCTTTTCCGCCACGCGCGCGGCCAGTTCATCCACGCGGCGTACGTAATGCTCGATATCGAGCTGCGGGTCGTCAATGCGGGCAAAGGTCAGCGCGGAGCGCAGAAGATCCACGCGTTCGTCATCGATCTCTGCACGCACCAGCGCGGCAAATGCCTGGATGATGTCTGAACTGGCACCAATAACCATATGAAAATTGTAGCCGAACACGGGTCGGCCTCGCTAAAGCAAAACTTAGAACTTCACCACAGATGACACGGATAAAATCTGATTTACACGGATAAAAGAAATAAATAGAAATCTTTTTATCCGTGTTTATCCGCCAAATCCGTGCTCATCCGTGGTAAGCCTTTAAATTTTAGAAGTGGAAGCCCAGTTCCGCCGAGTACGATCTGGGCGTAACAAAATGCGTTCCGCTGAAGGTTGAAAGAAAGTTGTAGAGCGCAGTCTTGTTGGTCAGGTTGATCACACTCCCCTGCAAGCTCCATTTGTAGCGGTCGCCATGGAACAGGTTGTCATGCCCAACCGCCAAATCGAAAAGACTGCGGGGAGAAATCCGTGGTGGATTGTGGTCGTCGTTCTCGGTTCCTGGCGCCGGAATTGACACTCTGGTCGAGCCAAACTGTGATGGCGCGCACGATGTCAATGGCGATGCCAAAGTTGGAAACACGGTGCCGCAGAACAACCCTGCCTGGATTTGCTGGTCTGCGGTGAGCCCCGTAAGGTCAACCGCCGTTGTGGAGTCTGTAGCGAATGGCACCGCGCCTGCCACCAACCCGCTGTCGTAACGCCAGTTGAAACCTGCCCACGGGCCGCGCTTGCCAATCTGATACTGCAAGTGCGTAGTCTCATTAAATTTCTCGTCGTGATCGATGCGGAAAGGCGCACCACTCTGGCCGACCGTAACTCCCAAGCCCCCAATCTGCGGCGGAAAGAAACGAGCGTTCACGCTGGAGAATACAAACAAGGCTGTGAATCCATGGAAATCCGGCACGCTGATGCGTCCAGCGAACCCCGGAATTTTCGAATTGTGCCATTCAATGGGGAACGTGATCGGCGTGCTGCCCAGGATGCTGAAATCATAGGCGTTATGAGTGTACTTGGTGATGTATTCACCGGAAAAAACCAGGTAGCGTCCAAAAGCCTGCTGTAGTCCGGCATGGAATTCATTGCGCCAGCCGGGGCTGAATGTCGCCGGCACGCACGGCACCAGCGCGGCAATCACGTTGAAATTGCAGCCGGTTGCGGAGAGCACCAGGTTTTCATTGAATGGCGTTTCCAGCACGCGCGCATAAGAAACTCGCAGCACGGTATTGGTTTTTTTGATGTTGTATGCCATGCCTAGCCGGGGTTCGGCTTCATTGTGAGAAGCAAAACCGCGATAGAAATCGCCCCGGATGCCCACATTGAAGGTCCATAATCCCGTGGTGATTGCGTCCTGGGCATAGAAAGACGTTTCCTTCACGTCAGTGTGCCCAAGGAAACCAAACAACGTGCTGATGGCTGATGAGCAGCCGTCTCCGGCGGCAGGATTGGGCCGCGTGAGATCCAGGCAACCCAGAAACGGTTGGAAGGGCGCAGCCGTCACAGCCGGATTGGAGCCGTCGTTCGGCGAAAAACCTGCTCCCGCACATTGAGAGGGAGCAGTGAAGCCTGGGACCGGCGCTCCGACTGAATTGACGCAAGGGGCGTTGAGGCTGGAATCAATGATGCCCAGATTGTCGTTCTCTTTGAGGAAAGTGTGCTGCAGCGTTACGCCCAGTTTCAGATTGTGTATGCCCTTGGCGTGAGAAATGTCTGACCGTGCGCCGACATTGGTGAGCGTGCGAAGCTGCGAGACCGTCTCCTGCTGGAGAGGGCTCAGGTCTGCGAACGGATTGTTGCTGGGATAGTAGTTGTATTGGTCGTGCCGGGCGAATGCGCCCACGGTCAGGACCGTGCTGGGATTCAACAGACGAGTCCAGGAAGGAGCAAGGTTGAACGTCCTGATCTGCGCTCTTTGGTCGGTTTGCGGCAGCGGATTGCCGAAAGGATCTATTTGTCCCATGTGCAGGTTATCAATCGCGTTGGGATTCTGGAACCAGGAACGCGTGAAGCCCAGATTTAACTGAATCGAATCTGCTTTTGAGACTTGATAGTCGATCCTATCGAACAGGTTTTCCTCGTTGCCCTTGGCGTGGATGACCGTGAACTCAGGCGGATCAAGGAATCGACCGGTATTGAGTCCACTCACTGAAATGAAGTTGCCCCACTTCTGCCCTCCGTAACCAAGATTAAAGCCGGCGGTGGATGTGCCAAAACTTCCGTAGCTGGCTGTGACA
>Ga0134126_10008462_pt1 | contig 12952 bp, 12 predicted proteins | sample KB31752_FD_96881 | JGI IMG/M metagenome (GOLD analysis project Ga0134126, IMG submission 96881) | Terrestrial soil microbial communities with excess Nitrogen fertilizer from Kellogg Biological Station, Michigan, USA - KB3-175-2 | ecosystem: Environmental > Terrestrial > Soil > Unclassified ...
CATCGAGCTGTGATTCGTGGGCCGTGAAGTATTCGACCAGACGCGCGCGGTACTCACGGCGGCTCTCGGCCGTACCGAGCGAATTGATCTCGAGTTTCAGCCCGGTGATTCCAAGCCGCTGCCACAGGCGGGTGCCGAGTGCGATGAGCTCCCCATCCACGTCCGGACCGGGGCAGCCGACCGCCTCCACGTCCACCTGCCAGAACTGGCGGTAGCGGCCGGCCTGCGGGGCCTCGTGGCGGAACATGGGTCCGAGGCACCAAAGCTTGTGGCGTTGCCCGCGCAGCAGCCCGTTGGAGATGAGAGCGCGCACGATGCCGGCGGTCGCCTCGGGGCGCAGCGTCAGGCTGTCGCCACCGCGGTCGACGAAGGTGTACATCTCCTTGCCGACCACGTCGGTGTGCTCGCCGATGGCACGCTTGAAGAGCTCGGTGTGCTCGAGCAGCGGCACCCGGATCTCCTCGTAGCCATACCCCGCCAGCAGCTCGCGCGTGCAGGCCTCGAAATACTGCCAGGCACCGATCTCGGCCGGCAGGACGTCGTTCATGCCCTTGATGGGCTGGATCTGCACTGCCACCGTTTCAGTCCCCGTGCGCGAGTCGTGGCGGCGCCGGCGCCGCGCGACCGGTCTCGTCGATCAGCAGCCGCGCGCTGCCGTCGCGGCGCACCAGGCCGGCGAGCGCAACCGAACGGCCATTGACCTGCAAGACGACGCCCTTGGCGTTGCCGAGGATGACGCGCAGGGGAGCAGCTCCGCTGAGCGTGCGCGCCGTGCCGGCATCGATCAGCCCCTGCAGCAGTCGCCGCCCGCCGGCGTCGGATACGTCCACCCAGCTGGCAGCGCTGAAGCTGAGTGCCAGGCGTGTCTCACCCGCGGCAGTGGCGGGCGGGGCCGCTGCCGCAGTCCCGACCTGCGGAGCGGCTGCGGGCGGTGCGGGCGCTCCCGCATCCGGCGCCGTGACGGCTACGGGCGTCGCCGCCAGCACCGGCTGTGACTTCGCGCGCGGCACGTTGAGCACCCACCAGAGCGCGCCGGCGAGCGCACAGCCCACCACCAGCAGCAGCACCGGCAACATGAAGCGCGCGCTGTCAGGCGCGGCAGTGCCGCGCGGAATGCGCGTCAGGTCGGGTTGCGCCGCCCGCGTGCCGGCGGCGTACAGGTCCTGCAGCTCGGCCGCCGACTCGCCCAGGCTGTCGGCGTAGCGGCGCAGATGGCCGCGCACGTAGACATCGGCGCCGAGGGCGCCAAAGTCCTGCGCCTCCAGTGCCTCGAGCACGCGCGCGTCGACGTGCAGCCGCTCCGCGGCCTGCAGGATGGTCAGGGCCTTTTTCTCGCGCGCGGCGCGCAGCCGCGCGCCGATGGCGCGGACCTCCTCGCCGCCCGCTGCGCTCGCCACGCCTGTCAGCCGCGATCGAGAGCGGCCAGGGCGCGCGCCTGGTCGCTCGAGGGGAAGTCGAGCTGCAGCTTGCGCGCGTAGCGCTGGGCGGCCATTTTGTCGCCCTGGGCACGAGCCACGCGCACCCCGAGCAGCAGCAGGTCCGGCGTCTCCTCGAAGCTGCCGAGGTAGGCGTCGATGCGCTGGCGCGCCGGCACCAGCTCACCGCGCGCGAACTCCAGGTTGGCGAGCTGGTAGGTCGCTTCGGGGAAATTGGGACGGATCTGCAGTGCGCGCTGGAAGTTGGTGCGCGCCTCGTCGTCGCGCTTGGCCGCGTGCAGGCACACGCCGGCGTTGGTGTAGGCGGCCCACGGTGTCTGGTAGAGAGCGTTGCGGGCCGATTCCAGGAAGCGCTTCACACCCTCGTCGGTGCGGCCGGTCTGGCACAGGTAGACGGCGTAGTTGTTGATGATCTGCGGATCGTGCGGCGCGATGCGCAGCGCGGTGCGGAACTCGCTGTCGGCCTGGGCCGGATCGTTCAGATGCTCGAACAGATAGGCGCGCGCGCTGTGCACGTCGGCGCTGTCGGGGTTCTGCTTCACCGCACGATCGAGCTTGTCCTTCGCCTGCTGCAGGTCGCCCTGGTTCAGGTAGGCGAGGCCAAGCTGGACGTTGTAGGACGCGGCGTCCTTGTTGCGTTTGTCCTGCGCAGTATTCGTCGCGCAGCCCGTCAGCAGCGCGAGACCGGCACACAGTACCGGCAGACAGCCAAGTGAGCGATCGATTGGTGTACTCATGGTTGAACCGCGACGCCGATGACCTTGTTGCCGAGTCTTACCGTGGTGCGATCGATGACGCGGCCGGCGAGCTGGCCGCAGGCGGCGTCGATGTCGTCGCCGCGCGTGCGGCGCACGGTCGCGAGGACACCGCGCTGCAGGAGCTCGTCGCGGAAGCGCTGGATGGCCGCGGCGCCCGAGCGCCGGTAGCGCGTACCCGGAAATGGATTGAACGGAATGAGATTGACCTTGGCGGGATGGCCGTGCAGCAGACGCGCAAGCGCGCGCGCCTGCGCCGGCGCATCGTTAACCCCGTCGAGCATGACGTACTCGAAGGTCACGCTGCGGCCGTTCTGCTCGTCCAGGTAGTGCCAGCAGGCCGTCAGCAGTTCGGCGATCGGATGCTTCTTGTTGATCGGCACCAGCTCGTTGCGCAGCGCGTCGTCCGGGGCGTGCAGCGACACCGCCAGAGCCACGTTGGTCTCTTCGGCCAGTCTGTAGATCTGTGGCACGAGACCCGAAGTGGAGAGCGTCACGCGCCGGCGCGACAGGTCGAAGCCGAAATCGTCCAGCAGGATCCGCAGCGCCGGCACCACGTTGCGGAAGTTCGCCAGCGGCTCGCCCATGCCCATGAGGACTACGTTGGTGATGTGCCGTTCGGACCCGGATGTGGCGTCGGCTGCGGCGCCGGTGCGTGCCGCGCGCTCCAGCTCGCGCGCGGCGAGCCATACCTGGCCCACGATCTCGGCGGTGCTCAGATTGCGATTGAAGCCCTGCTGCGCGGTGGCGCAGAAGGAGCAGTCGAGCGCGCAGCCGACCTGCGAGGAGATGCACAGCGTGCCGCGGTCCGGCTCCGGGATGAAGACCATCTCGAAGGCCTGCGCCGCGTCGGCGCGCAGCAGCCACTTGTGCGTACCGTCCGCCGAGCGCTGCACCGACAGCACCTCGGGCGGACGCACTTCGGCGCTCGCCTCGAGCCGTGCGCGCAGCTCCTTGGCAAGATCGGTCATGTCCGCAAATGAGTCGGCGCCGCGCTTGTAGATCCAGTTCATGAGCTGGCGGGCACGGAACGGCTTGCTGCCGAGGCCGGCGACGAAAGCCTCCAGCCCCGGGCGTGGCAGCCCGAGCAGATTGGTGCGCGGCGTGGCGGACGTCGACATGGCGGCGGCGCGCCTCAGGCGCGCGGGTGCAGCTCCGTGGCGCTGAAGAAGTAGGCGATCTCGCGCGCGGCGGTATCGGGCGCGTCCGAGCCGTGCACGACGTTCTGCTCGATGCTCTTGGCGAGATCGGCGCGGATGGTGCCGGGGGCGGCCTTCTTCGGGTCGGTGGCGCCCATGAGCTCGCGGTTGCGCGCGATGGCGCCCTCGCCTTCGAGCACCTGCACGACCACCGGCCCGGAGGTCATGTAGCGCACCAGGTCCTTGAAGAACGGGCGCTCGCGATGCACGGCGTAGAAGCCTTCAGCCTCGCGCTGCGACAGGTGCTGCATGCGGGCGGCGATGATGGACAGGCCGGCCTTCTCGAAGCGGCGACTGACCTCGCCGATGAGATTGCCGCTCACGCCGTCGGGCTTGACGATGGACAGGGTGCGCTCGAGCGCCATTCGCTTTCCTCTTTACAACGAAATCATTGAGTTAGGTGTGGGAGATGTCCCGGCGGGGTACGCGCCGGTGCGCGGATCAAAGCGGCGCAGTTTACCTTGCCAGCCTCACCTGCGGCAATTTGGGATGCCGCGGAAGTGCCCGTTTGCTAAGGGATTTTATCGGGCGTCGCGGCGGCCGGGCCGCGCGCGCCGCGGAAGCTCAGACGGAGAAGCTCTCCCCGCAGCCGCATTCGCCCTTCACGTTCGGGTTACGGAAGCGAAAGGCCTCATTCAGGCCCTGTTTCACGAAGTCGACGATCGTGCCGTCGATCAGCGTCAGGCTGTCCGCGTCCACGAACACGCGCACGCCACGGTCCTCGAACTCCGCGTCCCCGGGCTGCGGGCCCTCGGCGTAGTTGATCACGTAGGCGAAGCCGGAGCAGCCGGTCTTGCGCACCCCGAGCCTCAGCCCGATGCCGTGCCCGCGGGCGGCGAGGAAGGTCTTTACCCGGGTGGCAGCAGCTTCCGTCAGTGAGATGGCCATCAGTCCTCGTATTGTAGCGCCTCACGCCCAATGCAAGAGGCACGCTCGCAGCGCGTCTTCAACCACCAGCAGGCGCCCCAGTTTCTCCACCGGTACGGCGCGCGCCGCGGCCCATGCGGCCGGGGCCCCCGGCAGCAGCGCGTTGCGCTGCCGCCCGCGCAGCTGCCCGCATAGCCACGCCACGACGTCCGTAGTATGGGGGCAGCCGAACACGCGGAAGCGTGCCTCCTTCACAGTGTCACCGCTGGTCAGCAGCTCAAAACGCACCCAGGTGTCGCGGCCCGGCCCACCGCCCTCACCGCTGACCAGGCGGGTGCCCGGGCCATCGCCCCAGCCGCCGCCCGCGGCCGCCCCGGCCGGCGACAATGCGCGCAGGCGCGACACCTCGGCGGTCACGCTGGCGAGCGCGCGGTCGACCTCCGCGGCGGTCGTGAAGCGCCCCAAGCTGAGGCGCAGCGAGGCCTGCGCCAGCTGGGTATCGCGTCCCAGGGCGCGCAGCACGTAGGACGCATCGGGCGAATCGGAGCTGCAGGCCGCGCCGGTCGAGAGCGCAAGGCCGGCCAAGCCGGCGACCAGGCTCTCGCCCTCCACGCCCTCGAACGACACATTGAGGATCCCCGGCACCCGCGCCGCCGGCGCACCGTTCAGATGCACCCCTGGCAGAACGGCCAGCCCGCGCCACAGCCGCTCGCGCAGCGCGGTGAGGCGTGCGCTCTCTTCAGCGAGTGCGGCACCGGCCAGCTCGCAGGCGAGCCCCAAGCCTGCGATCTGGTGCGTCGGCAGGGTGCCCGGCCGCAGTGCCCGTTCCTGGCCCCCGCCGAAGTTCAGCGGCTGCAGGAGCGCGCGCGCGCCGTGTCGCACATACAGCGCGCCGACGCCCTTGGGGCCATACAGCTTGTGGGCGGTGAGCGAGGCAAAGTCGAGCTGCAGCGCATGCACGTCGAGCGCCACCTTGCCGGCCGCCTGGGCGCAGTCGCTGTGCAGCGGCACGCCGCGCTCGCGGCACACGGCCGCGAGCGCGCCCACGTCCTCCAGCACGCCGGTCTCGTTGTTGGCATACATGAGAGACACCAGCACCGTATCGCGGCGCAGCGCCGCGGCGAGCGCCGCGGCACCAATGCGTCCGTCGCGTGCCGGCGTGAGATAGGTCACGCTGAAGCCTTCGCGGCCGAGCTGCCGGCAAGGATCGAGCACCGACTTGTGCTCGGTGCGTGAGCTCACCACGTGCCGGCCGCGGTCCGCGGCGGCGCGGGCGCAGCCGAGCACCGCGAGGTTGTTGGACTCGGTGGCGCCGGAGGTGAAGACGATCTCGGCGGGGTCTGCGCCGAGGAGCACGGCCACCTGCGCGCGCGCGCGCTCGACCCGCGCCGCCGCCGCGGCGCCAAACGGGTGCGCCGAGGACGGGTTGCCGAACGCGTCGCCGGCCGTGAGACACTCGGCCATGAGAGCGGCCACGCGCGCATCCACCGGCGTGGTCGCCGCGTAGTCGAGATAGATCGGCTGCGCGCTCACCGCGGCTGGCCCTCGCCGGCGTGACGGCGCCGGCCCTGCACCGCGGTGAGGATGCCGCGCAGGATGTTGACCTCGTTCTGGTCGAGCTCCGCGCGCAACAGCAGGCGGCGGATGCGGCTCATCAGATGCGTGCCGCTCTGCGTGCGGTCACGGAAGTCGATCTCCTCGAGCACCTGAGCGAGGTGCCTGAACAGGCAGTCCATCTCCTCGCCGCTGGCGAGCGGCGCGGCCGGCGGCTCGGTCGGGGCGGTGGCCTCGCCGCATGCGCACAGGAGCTCGTAGGCGACCAGCTGCACCGCCATGGCGAGATTCAGCGACGGGTACGCGTCGTTGGCAGGGATGCGGATGAGCAGGTGCGCGCGCTCCAGCTCCTCGTTGGTGAGGCCGGTACGCTCGGCGCCGAACACCACCGCCGCGGGTGAGCGGCGTGCCGCGGCGACCAGCCGCGCGGCCGCGGCACGCAGGGCCACGACGCGGAAGTACTGGTCGCGCTCGCGCGAGGTGGTGGCGGCCACGAGGCCGCAGCCGGCGAGCGCCTCCGCGAGCGAGCCCGCCACGCGTGCCTGCGCCAGCACGTCGTCGGCCCCGGAGGCGCGCGCGGCCGCGTCCGGGTGCGGGAACTGGCGCGGGTTGACCAGCACCAGCTGCGTGAGGCCCATGTTCTTCATGGCGCGGGCCGCGGCGCCGATGTTGCCTGGATGCGAGGGTGCCACCAGCACGATGCGGATGTCGGGCAAGTCCATTCTGTTAGGCTAGCGAGCCTGGCCGCCGATTGATCACCCGAGCTTAAGGACCGTGCAGCCGCTTCTCAACATTGCCGTTCGTGCGGCGCGCCGCGCCGGCGAGATCATCGTGCGCAGCATGAACCGCCTCGAGTCGCTGACGGTGTCCTCGAAGGGGCGCAACGACTTCGTCACCGAGGTCGACCGCGCCGCCGAGCAGGAGATCATCGCCACGATCCGCCGCCACCACCCGCAGCATGCCTTCCTCGCCGAGGAGAGCGGCGCGAGCGGCGAGCACGACACGCGCTGGATCATCGACCCGCTCGATGGCACCACCAACTTCCTGCACGGCTTCCCGGTATTCGCCGTCTCCATCGCCTGCCAGGTGAAGGGCCGGCTCGAGCACGCGGTGATATACGACCCGATGCGCCAGGAGCTGTTCACCGCCAGCCGCGGCGCCGGCGCGCACCTCGACAATCACCGCATGCGGGTCAGCAAGGCGCGCGGGCTCGAAGGCGCGCTGGTCGCCACCGGCTTCCCGTACCGCGCCAATATCCGCTACCTCGACGCCTATCTCGGCATGTTCCGTGCCGTCACCGAGCAGGCCGCGGGCGTGCGGCGCCCCGGGGCTGCGGCGCTCGATCTGGCTTATGTCGCAGCCGGGCGCGTGGATGCGTTCTGGGAGATCGGTCTGTCGCCCTGGGACACCGCCGCCGGAACGCTCCTGATCCAGGAGGCCGGCGGTCGCATCGGCACGCTCACCGGCGGCGAATACCGCCAGGAAGGGCACATCGTCGCGGGCACGCCCAAGGTGTATGCGGCGCTGCTGGAGACGCTCGCGCCGCACGTGCCGGCCGACCTGCGCGACGCGTGAAGTGCCGCCGCCGCGGCGCGGACGCGGCCGCCCCCTCGCTCGCTTTCGCCGGATCGCTTGTGTAGAGTCCCTCGCGAAAAAAGACGGGGGTCTAATGGCAAGCCAGCTTCTTGCGACCAAGTCCATTGTCGAGCTGCACGAGCAGGAATCCTCCGGCAACCAGCTGCGACGCGCGCTCACCGCCACGCAGCTGACGCTGCTCGGCATCGGCGGCATTATCGGCACCGGTATCTTCGTGCTCACCGGTACGGCCGCCGCCGAGCACGCCGGGCCGGCGCTGGCGCTGTCGTTCATCGTCGCCGGCCTCGGCTGCACGTTCGCCGGACTGTGCTACGCGGAGTTCGCCGCGATGATCCCCGTCTCCGGCAGCGCCTACTCCTACTCGTACGCGACCCTCGGCGAGGGCATCGCCTGGTTCATCGGCTGGAACTTGATCCTGGAGTACCTGTTTGCGGTCGCCACCGTCTCGGTCGGCTGGTCAGGCTACGCGATCAGCTTCCTGGAGCAGGTGCACATCCACATCCCGGCCGCGCTATCGAATGCGCCACTCGACCAGGGCGCGGACCCGCTGCACCTGGTGCGCACCGGGGCCATCCTCAATCTGCCCGCCATGGCGATCGTCGCGGCGATCGCGACCATCTGCTACATCGGCATCAAGCAGTCGGCCGCGTTCAATTCGGTCATCGTCACCATCAAGGTCACGGTGATCGTGCTGTTCATCCTGTTCGGCGTGAGCTTCATCAACACCGGCAACTGGCACCCGTTCATTCCGCCCAATGCCGGACACGGGGTGTACGGCTGGAGCGGCATCATGGCCGCCTCCGGCGTCATCTTCTTCGCCTACATCGGCTTCGACGCCATTTCCACGGCGGCCCAGGAAGCCAAGAATCCGCAGCGCGACATGCCCATCGGGATCCTGGCGAGTCTGGTCATCTGCACCGTCCTGTACGTGATCGTCTCGACGATCCTCACCGGAATGGTGAGCTACAAGGAGCTGGACGTAGCGGCACCGGTCGCGCTGGCCCTGGACAAGTACCCGGGACTTCACTGGCTGGGCATACCGGTAAAGCTCGGGGCCGTCGCCGGCATGACCTCCGTGATGCTGGTGATGACCATCGCGCAGGCGCGCATTTTCTTCGCGATGGCGCGCGACGGCCTGCTGCCGCCCTTCTTCGGGCGCGTGCATCCGCGCTTCCGCACCCCTTCAACCGGAACTGCGATAACCGGCGCGACGGCCGCGATCATCGGTGGCCTGTTCCCGGTCAAGGTGCTGGGCGAGCTGGTGTCGATCGGCACGCTCGCCGCCTTCGTCACCGTGTGCCTCGGGGTATTGATCCTGCGCCGCACGCGGCCCGACCTGCCGCGGCCGTTTCGCGCCCCCTGGCCGTGGTTCACCTGTACCGCCGGTGCCATCGTGTGTGGGGCCATGATGTATTCCCTGGGAGCCGCCACCTGGTGGCGCCTGGCAATCTGGACCGCGGTCGGCGTGGTCGTCTACGCGGTGTACGGCTACCAGCACAGCTGCGTGCGCAAGGCCGCCAACGGCGCGGCCGGCGCCGCGCGTCCGGCCTAGCGTCGCTCGCCTCGGTCCGGGCGCCGTTCCGCGGCGCGCTGCTCGTCGAGGCGCCGCCGCACGCGCGTGTTAATCAGCTCCACGCCCACCGAGAACGCCATCGCGAAGTAGAGGTACCCCTTCGGGATCTCGAAGTGCAGCCCCTCGCCGATCAGGGCAACCCCGATCAGCAGCAGGAAGGCGAGCGCCAGCATCTTGATGGTCGGGTGGCGCGCGATGAACGCGCCGATCGCGCCCGACACCACCATCATGACGAGGATGGCCACGATGATGGCCGCGACCATGATCTCGATCTGCCGCACCAAGCCCACCGCGGTGAACACCGAGTCGAGCGAGAACACGATGTCGATGAGCGCGATCTGCACTACCACCGCCGTCAGGCCGCCGTGCAGCACGGTGGTACTGGCATGCGGCTCCGGGCCTTCGAGGGTCTTGTGGATCTCGAGCACGCTCTTGCCGAGCAGGAACAGGCCGCCAACCAGCAGGATCACGTCGCGGCCTGAGAAGCTGAGTCCGGCGACCTCGATCCACGGCGCCGTCAGGCGCGTCAGCCACACGATCGAGAACAGCAGCGCGATACGCGTCACCATGGCCAGCGCCAGACCGCCGAGACGCGCGATGTTCTGCTGCCGCAGCGGCAGCCGCGCCACCAGGATGGCGATGAAGATGATGTTGTCGATGCCGAGTACGATCTCCAGCAGTGACAGCGTGACGAACGCCAGCCAGATGTTGGGATCGGCTAACAGGGCAGCGGCGCTCCGCTACGGCAGGTGATCGAGCGCCGCCTTCTTGACCGACGGGAACACGTGCTCGGCCGTCAGCCCGAAGTCGAGCGCGATGGCGCTGGAGATGTAGATGGACGAGTAGGTGCCGGCGATGATGCCGATCAGCAGCGCCGCCGAGAAGCCCTTGAGTACCGAGCCGCCGAGGAACAGCAGCGCCACCACTACGATCGAGGTGACGACCTTGGTCATGATGGTGCGCGACAGCGTCTGGTTGATCGACTGGTCGAGCACCACCGCGGGCGGCGAGCGCCGGTTGGTCTCGAAGCGCTCGCGGATACGATCGAACACCACCACCGTGTCGTTGAGCGAGTAGCCGATGACCGCGAGGATCGCGGCGACCACCGCCAGGTCGAACGACATCTGCGTCAGGGAGAAGAAACCGATCACCAGGATCGGGTCATGCAGCACCGCGAAGATCGCCCCCGAAGACAGCCGCCAGGTATGGAAGCGGAAGGCGATGTACAGAAAGATGCCGAGCAGGGTGAAGAACAGCGCCCACATGGCGCTGACCTTGAGTTCGTTCCCTACCTGCGGCCCGACGACGTCGAGCTGCGAGACCTGCGCACCGGGGTCGATGGCCTTCAGCGCCCCGTCGAGGCGGGCGCGGATCTCGGCGGTCGAGGTCTGCTTGGGATCGGGCGGCAGGCGGATGGAGATGTCGCGCGCCGACCCGAAGATCGCCACCTGCGGATCGTGGAAGCCGGCGCCCGTGAGTCGCGTGCGCACCTCATCGACGTTGACCGCGCGCGGGAAGTTGACCTCCGCGTTCACGCCGCCGGTGAAGTCGATGGCCAGATTGAGGCCGCGGGTAAAGAATGAGACCAACGCCACCACCATCAGCACCGCCGACAGCGTGTACCACACCTTGCGTGTGGCCATGAATGGGTAGTTGGTCGCGTGACTGAAGAATTCCACGTCCGATCCTCGCAGCCGGCGGGAGCCCGCCGCGTTTAGATTGGCAGGCGCGCGATCTTGCGGCGCCCGCCATACATCAGGGTGAGCAGCGCGCGGCTGCCCATGAGGGAAGTGAACATCGAGGTGACGATGCCAAGGGTGAGCACTATTGCAAAACCGCGGATCGGCCCGGTGCCGAACACCCACAACACCACGCCCGCGATCACGGTCGTGATGTTGGAGTCGGTGATCGCCGAGAGCGCCTTCTCGAAGCCGGCACGGATCGCCGCCTGTGGCGAGACCCCGCGGCGCAGCTCCTCGCGGATACGCTCGTAGATCAGCACGTTGGCATCCACCGCCATGCCGACGGTGAGGATGATGCCGGCGATGCCGGGCAGTGACAGCGAGGCGCGCATCATCGACAGCAGCGCCGTCAGCAGCACGACGTTGGCGAGCAGCACCAGGTCGGCGACCAGGCCGAAGACCTTGTAGTAGATCGCCATGAACAGGAACACGCCCGCCATGCCGACTACCAGGGCGGTCACGCCCTCCTGGATGTTCTTGGCGCCGAGCGTCGGCCCGACGGCGCGTTCCTCGATCTCGTAGATCACCGTGGCGAGCGAGCCGGAGCGCAGCAGCAGGGCCAGCTCGCGCGCCTCGCCGGCCTGCAGACCGGTGATCTGGAAGCTGTTGCTGAAGATGCCGCGGATGGTGGCGTCGTTGATGACCTCTTCGTCGGTGACTTCGCGCGACACCTTCTGACCGTTGACCTCGGTGGTCTCGCGGCGCTTCTCGATCAGCACGACCGCCATCCGCTTGTTGAGGTTGCTGCGCGTGGTCTTGAGCATGCTCTCGCCGGCGCGCGCGTCCAGCTTGATGTTGACCGCCGGACCTTCCTGCGACTGACCGCTGGTGGCGTTGGTGAGCTGATCGCCGGTGGCGATCACCTCGCGCTTCAGCAGCACCGGGCGGCCGAAGCGGGTGTGCGTATAGAGCTTGGAGCCGAGGGGTACGTGGCCGGTCTGCTGCGCCTCGATGGCGTTGTTCTGCATGTCCTCGAGGCGGAATTCCAGCGTGGCGACGCGGCCGAGGATGTCCTTCACCTCGGCGGAGTTCTGCACGCCGGGCAGCTGGACGTTGATGCGGTCGATCCCCTGGCGCTGCACGATGGGCTCGGACACCCCCAGCTCGTTGACGCGGTTGCGCAGCGTGGTGATGTTCTGCTGGATGGCGTAGTCCTGGCGCTCGCGGATCTGCGCGGTGGTCATCGTCGCCGTGATGGCCGAGCCGCTGGCGAGGTTATCGACATTGAGCGACAGCCCCTGCAGCGGCGTGGCGAGGGCACTGCGCGCCGCGCTCACGTCGGCCTCCGGCGGCAGCACGACGCGCACCGCGTTGGGCTTGTCGCCGCTCGCCGCCACGATGGTCACATCCTTCACCGGAATGTTGGCCGCGGCCAGGGCGCGGCGCGCATCCTGGACGTAGCCATCGAGCGCGGTCCCGACCGCGGAATTCACGTCGACCTGGTACAGCAGGTACAGGCCGCCGCGCAGATCGAGGCCCAGCGGCATCGGTCGCAGCCCGAGCGTGCGCAGCAGCGCCGGCGTGCGCGGCGCGTTCGTCAGGGCGGTGATGTAGGTGCCCTTGTACTGCTCGTCGACGGCATCGCGCGCGGCCAGCTGGTCGCCCACGCTGGCGAAGCGCACCATCAGCCGCCCGGCGTCGATGTAGCTCTTGCCGGGGTGGATATTGTGCTGCTGGAGGAATGACTCGAGCGCCTGCTCGGCATCCGGCGTCATGGCGCCATGGTCCTTGCGCGCCACCTGCAGTGCCCGGTCTTCGCCGAAGAAATTGGGCAGGGCAAACAGCAGCGCCAGCAGCAGCACCACGGCCACCAGGATGTATTTCCAGCGGGCGTACTCGAGCATCGTTAGGCGCTCTTCAGCGTTCCCTTGGGCATCAGCTGCGTAATCTGCGCCTTCTGCACCTTGACGCGCACGCCGTCGGCGACCTCGAGCGTGACGAAGGTGTCGCCGACCTCGGCGATCTTGCCGAGCATGCCGCCGCTGGTCACCACCTCGTCGCCGGCCGCGAGTTTCGACAACAGCGCCTGGTGTTCACGGCTGCGCTTCTGCTGCGGGCGGATCAGCATGAAGTAGAACAGCGCGATGAACGCCGCCATCATCAGGATGAACTGGAACTGTCCGCCGGGGGCGGCGCCCGGGCTGGCGGCCTGCGCCCAAGCCTCCGAAATCAAGCCATTCATGTATGTGGTCCGGGGGGCGAAAAGGGCGGCATTATGCCACAGCACCGG
>Ga0134126_10008464_pt1 | contig 12950 bp, 14 predicted proteins | sample KB31752_FD_96881 | JGI IMG/M metagenome (GOLD analysis project Ga0134126, IMG submission 96881) | Terrestrial soil microbial communities with excess Nitrogen fertilizer from Kellogg Biological Station, Michigan, USA - KB3-175-2 | ecosystem: Environmental > Terrestrial > Soil > Unclassified ...
GACCTTGCGGTGGTGGTGAATCCAGATGTTGTTGTGCGGGCGCGGCACGGCGTCGAGGATGGTGAGCCAATAGAAGCCGTTTTCGAGCGTGTCGGAGTCGTGGTCCCAGGGCTCGTCGGTCTCGGGGCCGAGGTAGCCGTTTAGGCCTTTGCCGTCGCCGAAGTCGGCGTAGCCGGCGCGGACGCAGACGCGGTACTGCGAGGGCAGCTTGACGGTGTTGTGGATGACGAGGCCGTCGGTGTTCTGCGGCGAGGCGACGCGCAAGACGTGATTCGCGGGATCGGCGGGGTCCGGGACGACGCTGAAGAGGTCGCTGAGGGCGGTCGATTTGGAGCGCGAATAGGCGGCAACGGTGAGCCAGTTGTTCTCGCCGAAGGGTGCTTCGATGCGGTAGGCGCCGGGCGGGTGTTTGCCTTGCGCGGTGAAGAAAGAGCCGCCGTCGGAGAATTTGTCGTCGGTCTGGTGCGTGTCGGGCGCCCAGGCGGGCGATGCTTTGGAGAAGGGCGCGGGGCCTTCGAAGTTCTCTTCGTAGACCGTCTTCCATGAGCCTGCGTGCTGCGCGGCGGAAGGAGGGGTCTGCGAATGCATTTGCAGGAGCGAGAAGAGGATTGTGCAGAGGAAGGTCGTGGCTAGCCGCATTTGTAAGAACCTCAAAGAGGGCTTCCCACACTTTACAACCGGCGGAATGATGCGGAAAGATTAGTATTGCAAAAAAGATATAATTGGAATATGCACTGGTCCGTAGAGCTCTTCGACCAGCGTGTGCAGTCCATGCTCGATGCGCTTCCGGTTGACATGCGCGCCAGCTTCCAGCGGATCGTGGAGTTGATTCAGGCGCAGGGCCTGGAGCATGTACGCGAGCCGTATTGAAACATCTGGAAGGGCCACTTTGGGAGGTGCGGTTGAAGGGCAAAGACGGAATCGCCCGCGCGGCTTATGTCACTGCAAAGGGACGACGGATTGTTATAGTCCACGTGTTCGAGAAGAAAACACAGAAGACACCTCGCCGCGAGATTGAAATCGCGCTCAGGCGGGCGAAGGAGGTCCAATGAGGCGCAAGTTCATTCCCGCGACCGAGGCATTCGCGAAGTGGAAGAAAGACCCTGCCTACGTTGCCGCATACGATGCGCTTGACGAGGAGTTCGCGCTCGCATCCTCGCTGATTAGGGCCCGCACCGAGGCCGACATGACCCAGGAGCAAGTTGCCCGGGCGATGGGTACCACGCAAGCCGTCGTTGCTCGGTTGGAAGGCGGCAAAGTGCTTCCGTCTACGCGGACGCTGGCGCGCTTCGCGAAAGCTACCCGCACGCGCCTGCGCATTACCTTCGAGCATCAGCGCAAGGCAGCGCGATGAATTGCGATGGCGTAAGGTGGCGCGAGTGTCTGGCTCTCCAGTTATCGCGCGACGGTTTCAAGGCCAGTCCTGCGCTACGTGGAAGACGCGAGAGATTTCAACTGGGTCCTGTTTGATCTGATAGACAACGATATATGGCAATGGCGCGAATGCAAGTTCGCGACGACCTGGCAGGCGCCGGCTTTCACGTCCCAGGCTGGGAAATCTCCTCAGCGACCGCACTCGTTATAGATGGTTGTGGGCGATGCGACGGGCCGCCTCTGGATTGTCGCGCTCAATCCACTCGCAGATTTGTTCCAGGTCCTCAGCGGCGGGGATGGACCAGCGAACTTCCATCAGCGGCGCAGGAACCGTTCCAGGCGTTGACCTGCCTCCTCATGCGTGAGGTACTCGCCTCGGCTTAGTGCATCTTCTCCGCGCCTGACCGCGTCGACGAAGCGGCTCTCTTCGTCGAAGTAGCGCGCGAGCACCTGTTGCACCAATTCATCCGGATTGCGGCCGTGTAGCGCGGCGGATTGCGCGAGTTTCGCTTCCTGCTCAGGCGTGAAATGAACTTCCATGAGGCCCAGAGTATGGGAAAAACCGGCAGCGGGCAAGGTCGTCACTCGTCGCGTAGGGAAGGCTGCAACCCTGCGGCTGAAGCCCCAATCCCTTGACAGGGGATATACAATTTAAATCAGGAACTTATGCTGGAAGCGCGGCCAAAGCGCCTGGCTCCAGCGTCACTTCTCCCCCTTCAAGCTATTGATTTCAGGAATTTTGTGCGTAACCCATTTGTTATCTATACTTTACGCGGAGGTGGTAGCCTGTAAGTCCTTATTTTAGAATATTTTGCACTCCAAAATACCCTAGAAAACTTCTCAACTCCGAATATGTTCCGGCCGGACGCCAACGCCGATGAAGCGGGCGGCGAGGCCGCGGAAGAACGCGCTGCCGGTGAGGAAGCGGAGGACGGCGGGCGGCTTGACGGGCGCGGGGTTTCCGAGGGTGCGCGAGAGTTGTTTGTGCGCGAAGACCTGAAAGGCCTGCGTGATGCGCGTGGGGAGATGGCGGCGATGCTGGACGTGCGCGAGGTTCATCTCCGACACAAAGCCGGCGCGGAGGTAGGGCGCAAGGATGTTGGCGGCGGCGACGGCGTCCTGTATGGCGAGATTGATGCCGATGCCGCCGACGGGCGACATGGCGTGCGCGGCGTCGCCGATGCAGAGGAAGCCGGGCAGGTGCCAGCGGGTGAGGTGGTTGATCTGGACGGTGAGCAGCTTGACCTGGTCCCATGAGGTGACGGTGTCGACGCGGTCGGTAAGGAAGGGAACAAGCTTGGCGATGGAGGCGCGGAAGGCGTCGAGGCCGTGGCGCTGGACCTCAGCGAAGGAATCTTTCTTGATGATGAAGGCGCACTGGAAGTAGTCGTTGCGGTTGATGAGGACGGCGAGGGTGCCGTAATTGATGTTGCCGATGACGTTCGAGGGATCGGTTGGTCGGCGCGGGAGGCGGAACCAGAGAACGTCAATGGGTACGCCGGTTTCGCGGACGGGGAGTTCGGCGTCGGCGCGGCAGGTGGAGTGGCGGCCGTCGCAGGCCACCGTGAGGGCGGCGCGGATGTCGACCGGACCGGCGGGGGTGTTGGCGCGGGCGCCGAGGATGCGGCCGTGGTCGTCGGCGACCAGGCCCACGACTTCATGCTGCATGAGGAGGCGGAAGGTGGGGAGCTTAGCGGCTTCGGCGGCGAGGAAGTTGAGGAACTCCCACTGCGGCATGACGGCGACGAATTTGCAATGCGTGGGGACGCGGTCGATTTGCGCGACGGGAAAGGACTGGCCGCCGATGACCATGGTGAAGCTGCGGACCTCCTCGTGCGGCCGGGCGAGGAACCGGTCGAGGAGGCCGAGTTCGTACATGAGTTCGAGCGTGGAGGGATGGACGGTATCGCCGCGGAAGTCGCGGAAGAAGTCTTTGTGCTTTTCGAGCACCGTGACGTTGATGCCGGCGCGCGCGAGGAGGAAGCCGAGCATGATGCCGGCAGGGCCTCCGCCGACGATGCAGCAGGTGGTGGTGAGGATGGTGGATTGGGGCGGTGCTGCGAATTGAGTTTCGCTCATGCGGTTGCGCGCTCCCGCGCGATGGGATGAGATTAGATGAATTGAGGAGAGTGTGCGAGTGGGGAATGGATCGGCAACGGAGCTGTGGTTGGTGCGGCACGGCGAGACCGAGTGGAGCGGCGAGAACAAACACGCCAGTCTTGATGACGAAAGGTGCCCCGCAAGTCCCCGGCGTGGTCTGATGCTTTCAGTGCGCTCTGCATCTCCGTATCGATATTTCCCGCTGCTTGTCCTGCTCGCAGCCGCATCGCACCTGTTCGCGCAGCCGCCACAGCCACTCACGCTCGACGATGTCGTCGCGAAGCTCCAGGCCAACCTCGACGACTATGACAAATCCATCCCCAGCTTTGTGGCGGATGAACACATGGAATCCACCATGCGCCAGTTCGCCATGCGCGGCGCATCCGCTCCCAACTACGAGACCATCGCCGAATCCGTCTTCCGCCTGAAGCGCGACATCGACACCGAAAACCATACCGAAACGCTGAACGAATCGCGCGAGATCAGAACCATTGACGGCAAGCCGGCCAACGGCCGCGACATCGACGCACCGGAGATGGTCAGCGGCGCGTTTTCCGGGGGCCTCGCCATGGTCTCGACCGATGAGCAGCCCTGCATGCGTTATGCCCTTGAGCCGGTGAAAGCTCGCAAGCCCATCGTCGTCCGCTTTGTCAGCGCGCCCGCCGACCAGCGTCCCGAGCACTGCATTCTCACCGAAGACGGGTCGGGACGGGTCTTGATCGATCCAGTTTCGAACCAGATTATGCGTATGGAGGTTCAGATCCCGCACCACGTGATTAAGCCGCTGCTTCCCGACGGCACGACCGGCCCCACGGTTGTCACCCGCTGGCGGGTAGAGGTGGACTACAAACCCGTCGTACTCGATGGGCGTACCTTCTGGCTGCCTGCGAAGATCACCTCCGCGATGAGCAACGACCAAACCTCATGGTCCTTCGTCGCGACTTACCGCAACTACCACAAACTGGAGGTCCGCTCTCGCGTCGTCGTACCTGCCGGCTAGCGCCTCCGCGTAGAATGGAGGTCGCGATGGCCCTTTCCGCTGAACTCGCCGCCAAACTTGATTCATTGCGCGAATCATTGCGTACTGCAGGCTCCCTGCTGGTTGCCTACTCGGGCGGAACGGACTCAGCCTTCCTGGCCTATGTCGCACACCAGGTCCTCGGTGAACGCATGCTCGCCGTCATCGCCGACTCGCCCTCGCTGCCACGCAGGGAACTCGCAGCCGCCCTGGAGTTCGCCGCAGCGCACGGCATCCCGACGGATATCCTCCGCACACGCGAACTTGACTCGCCCGACTATTCCCGCAACGACGCCAATCGCTGCTTCCATTGCAAGGATGAGCTCTTTACGCAGATGGAGGCCGCGCGCCAGCGGCTCGGCTTCGCGCACATCGCCTATGGCATGAACGTCGATGATCGCGGCGACCATCGCCCAGGGCAGCGCGCAGCCGCGGAGCATCACGTCCTGGCGCCGCTGGTAACCGCCGGGCTTACCAAGGCCGAGGTGCGCATGATGGCGCGCGACGCGGGCCTCAACCTTGCCGACAAGCCTGCCAGCGCTTGCCTTTCTTCGCGCATCGAATATGGCCGGCCGGTGACGGCCGAAAATCTGAATCAGGTCGAGCGCGCCGAGGAGGCCTTGCACGCCCTCGGCTTCGCGCAGGTCCGCGTTCGGCACCACGGCACACTGGCGCGCATCGAGATCGCACGCGCCGACATGCCGCGCGCTCTGTCGCTCGACATGCTGGACTGCATTACCGCTGCGCTGCAGCCGCTCGGCTTCACCTACATCACGCTGGACACGCGGGGCTACCGTACCGGCTCCATGAACGACGTGCTGCCTGCGATGGCGATAGCTGCAGCGCGATGAATCCGCGACAAGCTTTGCGCCGCTTCTTTTAGCATTCGTCAACAGGGAACAACGGAAACATCTTATGCGCATCGCCTATCTCGACTGCTACGCCGGCATCGCGGGAGACATGTTTCTCGGCGCACTGCTTGACGCCGGCGTGCCAGCCGAGGTGTTGCACGAGGCAACCATAGCCCTCTCGCTCGACGCCTCGCTGCGCATTGAGAAGGTAGACCGCAGCGGCATCACCTGCACCAAAATCCATGTGCTCGAAGGGAGCCAGATCGCAGAACTGGTTGCGGATTCGCACAATCACTCGCACCAGCCGAAGACGCAGCATCTGCATAAGGGCAGCCACGAGCATACTGATCACCACGATCATGGCCACGCTCATGAGCCGCACGATACCAGCCACTCACATGAAGGAAGCGCTCACAAGCGTGCGCATAACCATGGCCGTTCGCTGACCGAGATTCGCAGGCTTATCTCAGCCGCTTCGCTTCCAGACCCTGTGAAGGACTTCGCGGTTCGTACCTTTGAACTGTTAGGACACGCTGAATCCCGCATCCACAACGTGCCGGTCGACGAGATCCACTTTCACGAGGTCGGCGCAGTGGACGCCATCGTCGATATTGTTGCCGCGAGCGCCGGCATTCACTACCTCGATATCGATGCATGGCACTGCTCGCCGATCAACGTCGGCGGAGGCACGGTTGACTGCGCGCACGGCACATTCCCGGTCCCCGCGCCCGCGACGGCCGACCTCCTTCGTGGCATGCCCACCTACTCCGCGCACATCGAGAAGGAACTGGTTACGCCAACGGGAGCGGCCTTGCTGCGCGCGCTGAACCCCACGTTCGGGCCGCAGCCCGCGATGCGAGCAGCCCAGATCGGCTACGGCGCAGGCTCGCGCAATCCCGCTGGGTTCGCGAACGCGTTTCGCATTAGCATCGGCGAATGCGCTGACATGTCGTCCATCAGCGAGGCGGTTACGGTTCTCGAAACCGCGCTCGACGACCTCTCGCCACAACTCCTGGCACACGCCGCCGAAACCGCGCTAGCCGCGGGCGCGCTCGATGTGATGATGACGCCCGTGCTGATGAAAAAGGGCCGTCCCGGCACGCTGCTGACCGTCCTCTGCAATCCCACAGACTCAGCAAAGTTCGAGCAGCTTCTGCTCCGTGAGACCTCGACCCTCGGCATTCGCATCCGCCAGGACCGCCGCGTCTGTCTCGACCGCGCACACGCAACCGTCTCCACCCTCTACGGCGAGATTCGTGTCAAAGTCGGTTCACGGGACGGCGAGACGCTGAACATCGCGCCGGAGTTCGAAGACTGCCGCTCTGCTGCGGCGCGTTGCAATGTCGCCGTGAAACTTGTCCAACAGGCCGCAATCTCCGCCTACAATCAGGCGCACCGATCATGACCCGCGATTCCGTGCTCCAGCTTCTGGCCGAAGTCGAACGCGGCGCCGTCACACCCGCTGCTGCTGCCCAACGCCTGGCCAGCCTGCCCTACGAAGATCTGGGCCACGCGCGGGTCGATCATCACCGCAGTCTGCGCTCCGGCCTGCCGGAAGTCGTCTTCGGCGCGGGCAAGACTACCGAGCAGGTCGTTGCCATCTTCTCCTCTCTCGCGGCGGATGGCGTGGATGTTCTCGCGACGCGCGTCGATCCCGCAACCGCCGATGCGCTGCTCACCCAGCATCCCGCCGCAGCCCACCACTCCGCCGCGCGCACCGTAGCTCTGCGCCAGACCGTACAAACTGCGGCGTCGGGTGGCCGCATCGCCGTCGTCTGTGCCGGCACCAGCGACATTCCCGTCGCCGAAGAAGCGGCCGTCACGGCAGAGACCTTTGGCGCATCGGTCAGCCGCCTCTACGATGTTGGTGTCGCCGGCCTGCATCGACTGCTCTCCGTGCATGACGACCTTCGCTCCGCGCACGCCGTCATCGTGTGCGCCGGGATGGAGGGCGCGCTGCCTTCCGTCGTCGGCGGGCTCGTCGGCGTTCCGGTCATCGCTGTGCCCACTTCGGTCGGTTACGGAGCATCGTTCTCCGGCGCGGCTGCGCTGCTGGGCATGCTGAATTCATGCAGCCCGAACGTTGTCGTGGTGAATATCGACAACGGCTTTGGCGCGGCCTATGCCGCGGTTTTGATTGCCCGCGCCGCGGCGCTGGACGGAAAGTCCGCATGACCAAAAAGCCGACACGCACTTCGCGTGAGCCAGGACGAAGCGCGGCCAACACACCACTCGAAGTCGTCGACCCGCGCTGGCTGGGGAAGGCGCTGGCGCTTTGTCTCGGAGTCGCGTTGCTCTGCGCTTATCTCACGGCGTGCCTGCTGTTCTATCAAGGCCTCTGGCAGCTTGTGTTGCATCCTTCGCATACGGTGGAGCGCACTCTTGCAAACGTCGGCATCGCCTTTACGCCTGTGCGCTTCGGTGACTTCGATACCGGCCAGCCGCACCTCACCGGCTGGTGGATTCCCGCGCAATCTGTACCTCGGACTGACTTAGCACCACATTCTGCGAACCTCACCGTCCTCTATCTCCACGGGGGTTCTGGCTCCCTTTCGGACACGCTGCCCGCGCTTGCGCTCCTCCATCGCACCGGTTTCAATATCTTTGCCATCGACTATCGCGGCTTCGGCGGAAGTGATACCTCGGTTCATCCCGATGCGGAGCGCATGCAGCAGGACGCTGAGGCCGCGCTGGATTATCTCGTCACCACGCAGCACACCTCGCAAAGCTCCATCATTCCGATGGGTACAGGACTCGGAGCGTCGCTGGCTGTTCAACTGGCTCGCGCTCATTCCGAACTACCGGGAATCATCCTGGACAATCCCGATCCAGATCCTGCGGGAACCGCAGCGGCGCAGTCCTCCCGCCTGATTCCTGTTCGGCTGCTCTTCGGCAGCCGCTTTGCCATCGCCGCGCCGCTCGCTAAACTCTCGACGCCGAAGTTGCTGTTCGCAGGCGGGTCGAACGTTTCTTCGGCGGACGAGTCGCGCATCGAGACGTTGTATCTCAACGCGGCCAGCCCGAAATACACCGTCGTCCTCCCGCCGAACTCAACCGATGCGGCCCGCGAAGATGCGCTCGACCGATTCCTCGACGACCTGCACATGCACTGACTTCGATTGCGACCGACTGTTCCGAACACTTAGGCGCGCACGGGTAAAATCGTGGGGCGGAGGCGCTTCGTTTTCATGTCCAGATGGCTCAATCGATTTCAGCCTTGGGGAGTTCTCCTGCTCCGTCTGGTTCTCGGCAGCTCCATGCTCTACCACGGCTGGGACAAGGTGATTCCGTCCAACTTTCCTCATGCCAGCCTGTTTTCCGCTGTCCACCACAATGCGCATTTCGTGGCGAACCTTGGCTTGCCGGCGTGGCTCGGCTATGTGTCGGCGCTTACCGAGTTCGTGGGCGGCATCTGCCTGATCCTCGGCCTCTTCACACGGCTTTTCGCCGGCTTGATCGCCATCAACCTGCTGGTCGCGATCCTCGCTTTCACAATCCACCATGGTTATGGCGCCTCGGAACTGCCTCTGGCGATGCTGGCGATCGCGCTGATGCTCCTGTTCAGTGGCGCAGGCAAAGCTGCTCTGGATCGCCGGACGGGGTTCGCCTGAACCAGCTTAATCCCCTGTGCGAGCTTACGTTCCAAGGGCATTCAGCCTTAAAGGCGTGAGGCCTCCGATGTTCTGGAGGCCTACATAAAGGTGGGGAGGGGTCTTGCGGATTGGGGAAGCCAGGACCGTGGGAGTTGCTGTCCCGACTATCTGTTTGCTACACCCAGTATGACGCGATCTGGGGGTAAAAGTTGCTCAATAATTCTGCAAAACATATTTTTCAGGATACGGTATTCAGAAAATAGAAGGCCAGGCACTCGTCGAGCGAGCGTATCTAATTGATTTCTATAGATACTTGGGCCACAGCCGACCGCATGTTTACCTTTGGATAACCACAGACGCAGAGATTCCCGGCCCGATTCCGCACACCCGTAAATCCTGAAACGTAGACCTAAGCTAGGAGGCTTGCTCGCGGCACAAAGATGCCTGACGGGTGCGGCTGAAGATCAAATTCGATCGAAAGCCAGCCCGATTCAGGTCAACGGAAGCCGCATCACCACTGCGTCATCCCCCGGCTGCCGGTAGTAGCCCGTCCGGCGAGCGACCTCGGTAAACCCCAGACCCGAATAGAGTGCGATGGCGCCGGCGCTTGCAGCCCGCACCTCCAAGGTCATCTCCGATGCACCATGATCCTTGCTCCACGCAATAGCGGCGTGGCAGAGCATGCGGGCAATGCCGACCCTGCGGACGGCGGCTGCAACGGCCACACTCTCCAGTTCTGCCGTGCCGTCCTGCATGGCGGCAACTGCAAAACCAACCAGACTGAAGGCAGCCGCGGCCGGATCCGGCTCGCAGCGCTCGGCCATCAGCAGGCACCGGCGCATGAGGAGGTTGTCCTGCCGGACTATCTCCACATAGGCTGCCCTGGACCAATGCGGCGCGGAATCCATGGCGCGTTCCAGAGCAACCACAGCATCCACATCCTGCGGCTTCGCCTGGCGCAGCTTGATCTCGGCATCTGGCCCGGTCACAGATAACTTCACGGGCGCCCGCCTGATGCTGCGGCCTGCGCCTTGACCTTTGCGAAGATTTCGAGGTCCGTGCGTCGCAGGTAGTTGGCATCGGCAGAGGCGATATCTTCGAAATCCCTCGTCCGGATGCGTGCCAGAGCCAGGGGAAGCGATGATGCCGCGTCCGGCTCCGCGACGATTTGCGGGGCGAAGCTACTGAGTGCGGCTGCCACTGACTCTTCGCAGACGACGAGCACGCGATCCTCCGGACAGTCGATGCGACCGCGAAGCCTATCGCTATCGACCAGTACTTCCATAAGCTTCACCCCAGCGAGATACTGGCCCAGATAGAACTCGCCGCGGCCGGCATCGAGTACTGGAAACACCTGGGTCCCGGGCTTCGCTTGCGCCGCTGCTGCTGCGAGCACCGCCAGCCGCGAGATTGCGATCAGCGGCACATTCAACGCCTCGCACAGGCCCTTCGCTGCGCTGAGTCCAACGCGCACGCCGGTAAACGATCCTGGTCCGTGGACGACGGCGATCGCGTTAAGTTTGGAGAGTGCGATGCCGGTCTGGCGCGTCAGCTCGCGCACGGCTGCGATGAGCTTTTCAGAAGCACTGCGGCCTGGCAGTGTCGCGCTAACGATACGCGGCGAATCACCGCCGGCATCAGCGATCGCGACGCTTCCCTCGGCGCCGCACGAGTCGATGAGCAGGAGTTTCATTGGCTGTCTGCTGCCGCAGCTGCGTCGCCAACGATCTCGACGAGCACACCGTTTGCGCTGGAAGGGTGAATGAAGAAATAGCGATGGCCACCCGCCCCGATGCAGATGCTGTCACTGGCGAGGCGCGCTCCCTCGCGCTGAAGTTTTGCGAAAACCAGGTCTATGTCATCCACGTGAATCGCGATGTGATGCATTCCTTCGCCACGTTTGGCGATGAACTTTGCGATGGTCGAGTCATCCGCAGTCGGCTCCAGCAGCTCCAGGCTCGTATCGCCGAGCGGCAGCATCGCGGTCTTTACCTGCTCATGCTCGACGGTTTCCTCTGCGGTGATGGGGATTCCGAGGGATTCGTACAAAGCATGGGCGGACGCGATGCTTTTGACGGCGATGCCGATGTGATCGAGCTTTGTTTCCACGATAGCGATGATACCGCCCGTTCATCCTGGCACGCGCGAGCCTCAACTAAGCCGCGTTCCTATTGAGCGTTGCTATGGCGCGGCTGAATACCCTGGGAATAGGTCGGAACACAAATAGTTCCTTTGGGCTAAGAGCGCTGCTCCTCCGCTACTCCCACTCGATGGTGCCGGGGGGCTTGGAGGTGATGTCGTAGACGACGCGGTTAATGCCGCGGACTTCGGAGACGATGCGGCTGGAGATGGTGCGCAGGACCTCATAGGGAAGCGCAGCCCAGTCGGCGGTCATGCCGTCTTCGCTCTCCACGGCGCGGATGCAGCAGGTGTAGGCGTAGGTGCGCTGGTCGCCCATCACGCCGACGGATTTGACGGGGAGAAGGACGGCGAAGGATTGCCAGAGCTTGCGATAGAGGCCTGCGGCTTTGATCTCGGAGACGACGATGTCGTCGGCTTCCTGAAGAAGCGCGACCCGCTCGGGCGTGATTTCGCCGAGGATGCGCACGGCTAGGCCGGGGCCGGGGAAGGGCTGGCGCTCGAGGATGTCCTCGGGCATCTGCAGGTCGCGGCCGATGCGGCGGACCTCGTCCTTGAAGAGGTCGCGCAGGGGCTCGATGAGTTTGAGCTTCATGTCGGCGGGCAGACCGCCGACGTTGTGATGGCTCTTGATGGTTTGTGACGGGCCTTTGACGGAAGAGGACTCGATGACGTCGGGGTAAAGCGTGCCCTGGACGAGCCAGGCGATGTCTTCTCCGGTGTGACGTTCGGATTCGAATATTTTCTTTGCTTCGTCGTCGAAGACAGCGATGAATTCATTGCCGATGATCTTGCGCTTCTGTTCGGGATCGGTGATGCCTTTGAGCTTTGTGAGGAAGCGGGTTCCCGCATCGGCGGCCACGACGCGGAGGCCGAGCTTTTCGCGCATGGTTTTTTGGACTTTGGCGAATTCATCTTTGCGCAGGACGCCGTTGTTGACGAAGATGCAGGTGAGCCGATCGCCGATTGCTCGTGCCACGAGGACGGCGGCGACGCTGGAATCGACTCCGCCGGAAAGCCCGCAGATCGCGTGGCCGGTACCGACCTGCGTGCGGACGCGCTCGACGGTGGACTGGATGAAATGTTCGGGAGTCCAGTCAGGCCTGGCGCCGCAGATTCCGATGACGAAGTTACGGAGGAGTTCCATGCCCTGTCGCGTGTGCGCGACTTCGGGATGGAACTGCACGGCCCAGATGCGGCGCTCCTCATTGGCGATGCCGGCGAGTGCGTTGGAGGTTTTGGCGGTAAGAGAGAAGCCTGAAGGGAGTGCCTTCGCTTCGTCGCCGTGGCTCATCCAGACGTGCAGTGACTGCGGGAGGCCAGCGAAAAGCTGCGTCTCGGCAATGACTTCCACTTGGGCGTGGCCATACTCACGCGCGGGCGCAGGAGCTACTGTGCCGCCGAGATGATGCACGATGAACTGAAGGCCATAGCAGATGCCGAGGACCGGAATTCCCAGCGAAAGCACCGCGGGATCGGCGGCGGGGGCGTCGGCGTCGTAGACGGAGGATGGGCCGCCGGAGAGGATGATGCCGAGCGGCTTGAGGGCGCGCACCTGATCGAGCGGCGCAGTGCAGGGAAGCACGACGGAGAAGACGTTGAACTCACGGATGCGGCGAGCGATGAGCTGGGTGTACTGCGACCCGAAGTCAAGAATTACGATTGTCGAGGTATCCACTGAGGCGATTGTAAATGCGCAGCGAGTCAGCGGATCAGCGAGTCAGCGGGTGAGGGACTCCGCTTAATAAGGCATTCGTCGCTCACTTCATCCCGGTATTGAGGGCGATGATGAAGATTCCGGCGCCAGTGGCGATGTAAAGAGCGCGCGGCAAATCCATCAGGTAGCCCGCGTACGTCATGCCGCCAGCGATCAGC
>Ga0134126_10008466_pt1 | contig 12949 bp, 9 predicted proteins | sample KB31752_FD_96881 | JGI IMG/M metagenome (GOLD analysis project Ga0134126, IMG submission 96881) | Terrestrial soil microbial communities with excess Nitrogen fertilizer from Kellogg Biological Station, Michigan, USA - KB3-175-2 | ecosystem: Environmental > Terrestrial > Soil > Unclassified ...
ACCAGCTCGCGGAAGTCGACCCGGTGCGGGGCGCCGAAGTAGATGGTGAAGACGTTGGGCTCGTCGAGGTAGTCGACGCCGATGACCTTCATGGGCAGGCCGTGCTCGCGGACCAGGCGGCGGGCGGCGGCCTTGGCCTCGGCCCGGCGCTGACGGTTGGACTCGTCCCGGCTCATATGCTCGTCGGTGGCCAGTCCCTCGCAGACGGGCAGGCCGGTGATGTCATCATCGACCCACTGGGGCCCCCAGATGCACTCGGCCACCTCGGGACCGGAGTCGGTGGGCACCAGCACCTTGGTTCCGACCGATGCCTGGTACGGCCCGGGGTCGAGGTAGTACAGTCGCCCGTTCCGCTGGAAGCTCACCGCCATCATCATGCCCATCGATCCAGGTTACGGTGCAGTCACGACTACCGGACGCCCAGGCTGCCCACAGTGGTCACCGGGCTGGATAACGTGGCATACCCCACCAGCACCACCAATCACTGGAGGTCGCCATGCCGGGCCTGCGCGACAGGCTTACCGACGCCGGTTACGGCCTGGGCTGGTCGATGGTCTGCCGCCTGCCCGAGGCCTGGGCGGCGCGGTGCTTTCAGCTGGGCGCGGACTGGGCCTGGCGGCGGCGCGGCCCCAGGGTCCAGATGCTGGAGGCCAACCTCCGCCGGGTGATCGGGGCCAGCGCTCCCGAGGCCCGGCTGCACGAGCTGACCCGGCAGGGCATGCGGTCCTACGCGCGGTACTGGATGGAGGCGTTCCGGCTGCCGGTGATGCGCCGGGCCCGGCTGACGGGCGGAGCGCCGCCGACCGGGCACTTCCAGGACGCGCTTGATCACCTGGCCGCGGGACGCGGAGTGATCTTCGCGCTGCCGCACATGGGCAACTACGACCAGGCGGGCGCCTGGATGGCGGCCCAGGGCGTGGCCACGGTCACGGCGGTGGCCGAGCGACTGGAACCGGAGACGGTGTTCAACCGGTTCGTGGCGTTCCGCGAGCGGCTGGGCATGGAGGTGCTGGCGACGAGCGGTGGCTCGGGCAACCCGTTCGGGGTCCTGGCCCGGCGGCTGCGGACCGGGAACATCGCGGTGCTGGTCTGCGACCGGGATGTCACCGGGGGCGGCATCGAGGTGGAGTTCTTCGGCGAGAAGGCGCGCATGATGGGCGGTGCGGCAGCGCTGGCCCTGCACACGGGCGCGGCGCTGATGCCGGTGATCCTGTGGTTCGAGGGTGACCACTGGGGCATCCACGTGGCTGAGGAGATCCGAGCGCCCGAGGAGGGCAGCAGGCGGGAGCGGACGGTCGCGATGATGCAGGATGTGGCGGCGGCGTTCGAGACCGGGATCCGGGCCCACCCGCAGGACTGGCACATGCTCCAGCCGGTCTTCTCGGATGACGTGGACGCGGCCGGGCCGCACTGAAGTACCGGCGGCGCTGAAGTACCGGCCGTGCTGAAGTATCGGCCGCTGAGGTGATCGGCTGCTCAGGCGAGCCTGCTGGCCTCAATGGCCTTGTCGGCCTTGAGGGCCTCCCTGGCCTCGCGCCGGAGCATGAGCCAGTCCGGCCTGCGGACGGTGACCGAGCCGCAGAACACGTCGCAGCGGACGACGATCACCGGAGCTCCGGGCCGCGGCTGGCCGCGCAGCTGGGAGGACTTGGCGCCGAGCACGGCCCGGCCGGTCATGCGCACGTCAATCCCGTCGGGCACGAAGATGGTCGTCGACCCGAACCTGACGGTCACGTCGATCGTCGTGACGTGCTGCCCGATAACCGCCTGCTGCATCTCGAGGTGACAGTCACCCAGCACCGACCGCACGGCCAGGTGCGGCGGCACGACCCACGGGCCCTTGCGCGACTCGTTGCCCAGCACCGCGGTGATCTCCTCGGGGACCGCCGTCGCGGTCGCGGGTGGCGGGGCCGCGGGCAGGTCGGCGGTCAGGCCGGCCAGGTCCCCGTGGGTGCGCGCGACGAGGGCGGCCTCGCTGCGCTGCGCGTACTCCTCCAGGGTGAGCCGCCCCTCGGCGCTGGCGGTGGCCGGGACCTCGATGATCTGGTCGCGATCGGTGTCGGACGCGCGGACCAGCCCGCCCGATGGCGCGGCCGGCGAATTGTCAGGACTCACGGTGCCTCCCGGCGGCGGTTAGCTGCTAATCGCTGTCACCTACAGCTACTGTAGGCCATAGCATATAGGCGATGGAAAGACAGGCGGCATTGCGGCAGCTCACGGCCGATCCGGGGTTCCTGCTGTCGCGGGTCGGGGCCATCGTCCGGGCCGGCTTCAAGCAGGTGCTGACGGGCTGGGGAATCCGCCCCCTGCAGTACGCGATCCTGCTGATCCTGGACGCCGGTGACGGGATCTCTCAGCAGGAGCTGTGCGTGGCCACGGGGGTCGACAGCGGGAACATGGTGGAGCTGCTCGACGGCCTGGAGGCGCTGCGATACGCCGAGCGGGCCCGCGACTCCCGTGACCGCCGGCGGTACGTGGTGACCATCACCCCGCACGGGCGGGCGGCCCTGGCCGAGCTGCGCCAGGCGGTGGACGAGTACAACCGGCAGGTTCTCGGCCCGCTCACCGGGCCGGAGCAGCAGCAGCTGGCCAGCAGCCTGGGCAAGATCTACGCGGCTCGAGAGCGGTCGCTGACGGACGGCGGTTAGGCCGGACGCAGGCCGTCGACCAGGGCGATGGTCATTTCCTCGACCGCCAGCAGGGGCGCTACCGCGACGGCGATCCGCTCGCGGGCCTTGAGGATGGCCTGGATCCGGCGCACGGTGACCTCCGGGCCGGAGGCGACGGCCACGTCGGCGACCTGTTCGCGCTGGCCCGCGTTGGCCAGCTCCACGTCGGCCCCGAGCTGGACGGCCAGCACGTCGCGGTAGAACCCGGCCAGGTCGAGCAGGGCGCGGTCCAGGGAGTCGCGCTGGACCCGGGTGGCCCGTGACTTCTGGCGGCTCTCCAGGTCCCTGAGCGCCCCGGCGGCGCCGCGCACGGCGGTGGCCACGCCCTTGCCCGTCGAGCCCTCGCCGAACGCGCGGCGCATGGCATCGCGCTCGGGCTCGTCCATCTCGCCGGTGACCGCCTCGGCGTCGGCCTTGGCCGCCTTGACCAAGGCGTCGGCGGCGGCCAGGGCGTCGCCGAGCCGGCTGACCTGGAACGGCACGGCCAGGACCTCGGACCGCCTGCGGGCCGACTCGGGGTCGGTGGCCAGACGCCGAGCCCGGCCGATGTGGCCCTGGGCGGCCTGGGCGGCGGTCAGGGCCTGGGCGGCATCGACGCCCTCGGCCTCCAGCACGGCCGCCACGGCGGACGTGGGCGGGGTGCGCAGGGTGATCAGGCGGCACCGGGACCTGATGGTGGTGGGCAGGTCGTCGGCATAGGGAGCGCACAGCAGCCAGACCGTTCGGGGGGCCGGCTCCTCAATGGCCTTGAGCAGGGCGTTGGCGGCCTGCTCGGTGGCCCGGTCGGCGTCCTCGAAGATGACCACGCGCCAGCGGCCGCCGACCGGGGCGGTCGCGGCCTTAAGGACCAGGTCCCTGGTCTGCTTGACGCCGTAGGACAGGCCGTCCGGGCGGACCAGGAGCAGGTCAGCGTGCGAGCCGACCTCGACCTGGCGGCAGGCCGGGCATTCGCCGCAGCCCTGCCGGTCGCACAGCAAGGCGGCCGCGAACCCGCGGGCGGCCACCGACCGGCCCGAGCCGGGCGGGCCGGTGAACAGCCAGGCGTGGGTCATGCCCGCCGACCCGGACGGGTCGCCTGCGGCGCGGACCGCCCGGCTGAGCTGGTCCACGACCGACTCCTGGCCGATCAGCTGACTGAATACACCAGACCCTGAACCCATTTGTTAATCCATCAATCTCGGACCGCCGGGAAGCTGCCGGTCGTCTCCTCGGCGGTCATGGGGACGGGGTCGGGCAGCAGGTCGCGCACCTTGGCCTGGATCTCCCGGCTGAGGTCGCCGGGCGGCCTGGTCGCGTCGAGGACCAGGTAGTGCTCTGAGTCGGCCTGGGCCCTGGTCAGGAACCCGGCGCGGACCCGCTCGTGGAAGTCCATCGGCTCGGACTCTAGCCGGTCCGCGGACCGGACGGCCCGGCTCAGCCCCTCGGACGGCGGCAGGTCGAGCAGGATCGTCAGGTCAGGCGTCAGGCCGCCCGTGGCCCACTTGTTGACCAGGGCGATCTCGTCGGTGGGGAGCCTGCGGCCCGCGCCCTGGTAGGCGACCAAGGAGTCGACGTACCGGTCGGTGACCACGATGGAGCCGCGCTCCAGGGCCGGCCGGATGACCGCGGCCACGTGCTCGGCCCGGTCGGCGGCGTACATCAGCGTCTCGGCCCGCGGGGCCAGCCCGGCCAGCGACCGGTCCAGCAGCAGCGCGCGCAGCCGCATGCCGACCTTGGTCGCACCCGGCTCGTGGGTGGACACCACGTCGTAGCCCTGCTCCCGCAGCCAGATGGCGAGCAGCCTGGCCTGCGTGGACTTCCCGGCGCCCTCGCCGCCCTCCAGGGCGAGGAGCAAGCCCTTGCGCTCCGGCGGCATGTCAGTAGGGGTACCCGGCACCGGGGCGGGGGCATCACCCCGGAAGGCCGCGCTCAGGTCGCCCAGCAGCGGCATGCCGCGCCGGTCGTCCATCTGGCGGTAGGAGGCCCGGCCCAGGGCCAGGGCGACCACCGCGGCAATCAGCAGGACCAGGTTGTCTCCGACCCGGCCGTAGGTGACGTGGGCGATGGTCAGCGACTGGCTGCCGACGATCCCGGCGACCAGGGCGCCCAGGCCGCCCGCGAGCGTGGGCGAGACCGCGATGACGGCGAACAGGATGACCCGGGTGCCGGACTGCAGGAACGAGAAGGTCCGGCCCCTGGTGTCGTCGTCGACCGACAGGCCGATCACGGTGTAGCCGGTGACGTAGGCCACGCCCGCGCAGGCGCCCAGGATGAGGACCAGGATCGCCACAATGACCAGGTTCGGGATCAGGCCGATCAGCGCCAGCGGCAGCGCGGCGAACGCGATCGACAGCCCGAACAGCCGGCGACGGCTGAACCCGCGCAGGATGCGCAGGCCAAGGAACATACCGGCGGCCAGCCCGAGGAAGATGGCGGCGAACACGACGCCCCAGCCCGCGCCGCCGCCGTGCAGGACATTCTGGACGTAGGGAGCGCCCAGGCCGACGACCACGCCGCCGGCCGCGAACGCGCCGGACATGCCGATGACGATGCCGCGGACGATCCGGTTCTGGCCCAGGAAGCGCCAGCCGTCCCAGATGGACCGCAGCACCGACGGCTGGGCCGGTCCCTCGTCCTCAGCCGCGTGCGGCCGGGGCAGTTGCAGGGTCATGACAGTCAGCGCGGACACCACGAAGGTGACGACGTTGAAGTACAGCGCCAGGTCCACCGGCTGGGCGGCGAAGTAGTGCGAGAGCGAGCCCAGGAACCGGCTGAGCAGCGAGACCAGGGAGAACAGCAGCCCGGCCACCGGCGCGGTGCCGTAGGTGGTGAACAGGCTGAGCTGGTTGGCCTGCTCCAGCTTGTCGGTGGGCACCAGGTTGGGCACCGAGGCGTCCTTGGCCGGCGTCCAGAACAGGGACGCCGTGGAGGCCAGGAACTGAGCCACGTAGAGCCAGGTCAGCTTGTCGACCACGCCCAGGCTCAAGTTGATCGGGATCGACAGGTAGAGCACGGCCCTGACCACGTCGCCGATGATCATGATCGTCCGCCGGTCGAACCGGTCCGCGATCGCACCCGCCAGCGGCCCGAACAGCAGCGCCGGGAGGAGCGAGGTCAGCCAGACGCCGCTGACCGCGTACGCCCCGCTGTGCTGGCCGCCCAGATCGGTGGCCAGGATGGACAGGGCGAGCAGGCTGAGCCAATCCCCGAGGCTGGAAAGCGACAGGGCAATCCAGAGCCGCCGGAACGGCTTGATGGACAATACGCCGTCCCGGCGCGCGCCCAAAGGGGACTTAATGTTCACTGCGCCAGAGTATCGGCACGACGCCTCCGCAGCCGGCTAGCCACCGAAGCCGGAAGATCAGCTGTCTCCCGCCGCCTTGGCCTTCGGCTTGGCCTTGGCCCGCCCGGTGCCGCTGGCCCGCGAGCCGCTAGCCCGCGAGCCGCTGGCGCGGGTCCCGGTGGCCCGCCGCTTGGGCGCGGGGGCGGCGGCCCGCCGCTCGGCCAGCAGCTCGATGGCCCGCTGGGTCGTAATGTCCTCGACGGTGTCGCCCTTGCGCAGGGAGGCGTTGGTCTCGCCGTCGGTCACGTACGGCCCGAACCGGCCCTCCTTGAGCACGATCGGCTTGCCGGTCGCGGTGTCCTGGCCCAGCTCGCGCAGCGGCGGGGCAGCCGCCCGCGCCGCGCGGCCCCTGGTCTTGGGCTGGGCGAACAGCGCCTGAGCCTGGTCCAGGGTGACGGTGAACATCTGCTCTTCTGACTCCAGCGAACGGCTGTCCGTGCCTTTCTTGACATAAGGCCCGTAACGGCCGTTCTGGACCGTCACCGGCTCGCCGTCCAGCTCGCCCAGCGTCCGGGGCAAGGTCAGCAGCCGCAGCGCGTCGTCCAGCGTGACGTTGTCCAGGTCCATGGACTTGAGCAGCGAGGCCGTTCGCGGCTTGGCCGAGGCGGGCGCACCCTCCTCCAGTTGCTCGGTCACGTAGGGCCCGTACCGGCCGTCCCTGGCCACAATCGTCTTGCCGGTCTGCGGGTCGGTGCCCAGGATCTTCTCGCCGCTCGGCCGCGACAGCAGCTCGTCGGCGAACTCCGGGGTCAGCTCGTCGGGGGGCGTGCCCTCGGGCACGTTGGCCCGCTGCCCGTCCCGCTCCAGGTACGGGCCATAGCGCCCGACCCGGACCACGATGTCGGTGCCGTTGAGCGGGAACGAGCTGACGTCCCTGGCGTCGATGTCGGTCAGATCGGTGACGAGCTCCTTGAGCCCCTCTTCGCCCTCGGCGCCGAAGTAGAACCGGCGCAGCCAGGGCACCCGCTCCGCGTCGCCCTTGGCGATGTCGTCAAGCGCGTCCTCCATCCGGGCGGTGAAGTCGTAGTCCACCAGCTGGGTGAAGTGCCGCTCCAGCAGGGTCACCACCGCGAAGGCGACGAACGACGGGACCAGCGCCGTGCCCTTCTTGAATACGTAGCCGCGGTCCAGGATCGTCCCGATGATCGACGCGTAGGTGGACGGCCGGCCGATCTCCCGGTCTTCCAGCTCCTTGATCAGCGACGCCTCGGTGTAGCGGGCCGGCGGCCGGGTCGCGTGCTCCGCGGCGGCCAGGTTCAGCGCGTCCAGCGGGTCGGCCTCGGCCAGCGGCGGCAGCCGGCGCTGGTTGTCGTCCAGCTCCGCGTCCGGATCGTCCGAGCCCTCCACGTAGGCCTTCATGAACCCGTAGAAGCTGATGATCTTGCCCGAGGCGCTGAACTCCGCCGTCCGGCCGGGGATCGTCTGCGGGGCCTGGTCACCGGAGCCGGTCACCGTGATCGGCTCGGCCTCGCCGACCCGGCCCTCGACCCGGACCGAGACCGACTCGCCCGTCGCGTCCTTCATCTGCGACGCCACGGTCCGCTTCCAGATCAGCTCGTACAGCCGGAGCTGGTCACCTGACAGCCCGGCCTGGGCCGGGGTCTTGAACGAGTCGCCGGCCGGGCGGATCGCCTCGTGGGCCTCCTGGGCGCTCTTCACCTTGCTGGCGTAGGTGCGCGGGGTGTCCGGCACGAACTCCGCGCCGTACAGCTGGCTGGCCTGCCGCCGGGCCGCCGTGATGGCGGTCTGCGACAGCGTGATCGAGTCGGTACGCATGTAGGTGATGTGGCCGTTCTCGTACAGCCGCTGGGCCAGCTGCATCGTGTACTTCGTCGAGAAGCCGAGCTTGCGCGACGCCTCCTGCTGGAGCGTCGTCGTACGGAACGGGGCATACGGCTGCCTGCGATATGGCTTGCGCTCGACCGACTTGACCGAGAACTCGGCGGTCCCCAGCCGGGACGCCAGTGCGGCCGCGGCGCCTCCGTCGAGATGCAGCACCGGTGCCGCGGCGTCGCCGTCCCGCAGCGACCCGGTCGAGCTGAAGTCACGGCCCTGGGCGACCCGGCGCCCGTCCACCGACACCAGCTGGGCCGAGAACGGGGTCCGCTCGTCGGCCGTGGCCTTGGCCACGTCCTCCAGGTGCTTGGCGAACTCGGCCTCCAGGTCCCAGTACTGGGCCGGCCGGAACGCGATGCGCTCCCGCTCCCGGTCCACCACCAGGCGGACGGCCACCGACTGCACCCGGCCCGCCGACAGCTGCGGCATGACCTTCTTCCACAGCACCGGCGAGACCTCGTACCCGTACAGGCGGTCCAGCACCCGGCGGGTCTGGTACGCCTCCACCATGCCCAGGTCCACGTCACGCGGGCTGGCCACGGCCCTGGCGATCGCCTCCGGGGTGATCTCGTGGAACACCATCCGGCGGGCCGGGACCTGGGGCTTGAGCTCCTCGAGCAGGTGCCAGGCGATGGCCTCGCCCTCGCGGTCCTCATCAGTGGCCAGCAGGAGTTCGTCGGCGTCCTTGAGCAGCATCTTGAGCTTGGAGACCTGCTGCTTCTTGTCCGAGTTGACCACGTACAGCGGCTCGAAGTCGGCGTCCACGTTCACGCCCAGGCGAGCCCAGGGCTCCTTGCGGTACTTGACGGGGATCTCCGCCGCCCTGTCAGGCATGTCGCGGATATGGCCAATGCTGGACTCGACTACGTAGCCGTCGCCCAGGTATCCCGCGATCGTGCGCGCCTTGCTCGGCGACTCAACGATGACAAGCCTTCTGCCGCCGTCACCGCGGCCACCGCCATTGGCCTGGCGGGCACTGCCATTGGCGCCCGCCTTGGCGGTGCCTGTGCCCTTGCCCTTGCCCTTGGCGGACGTTCCCGTCCTAGCTGCCACGATCTTCACCCTCACATCCCCGGTCGCCCTGGAGGCTACCGCAGGCGCCCAGCAACCACTGGCGCTCTGGTCACACTACGACCCCTTGGACTAGACCCCCGGACTAGCGGCGGCAGTTTAGCCATCCGGCGAGTCCAGTGCAGTCTCATCCCGCATAAGACAACTCGTCTGGCCGGGGTGAGTGTTCCCTAACCGCCCGCTGCGGATTTCCTCAAGGTGATTGAACCACCGCCGCCAGCGCGCACAATAAAGGTGATGGCCGAGTACTCCTACCTGGTGCTCAACCTGCCGCGCGGCATGTCACGTGACGCGGCACGACGCTTGCTGACCGACCACGCCGAGTACGGCCGCTGGGAGCTGTCCCGGATGCGACTGTATGCCGACGGCAGCCGGAAGGCGACGCTGCGGCGCAAGGTTATTCGCGCTGTTCGCACGCAGTTACCTGCCCCGTTGTCACCCGGCTACCCGCCCGGACCGCTGATCCCGCCGCCCCGGCTGCCCCCGCTCGGCTAGTCGCCCGCGCTCACTGGGCGGAGTTGGCGCAGGCCGAACATGCGGCTTCTGGTCCCGGAGCGGGCCGGCGACGCGGCCGCGTGCCGCGCTCCCCGGCGGTGGTTGTCCGGCCACGGCTTGCTGTCGTTGCGGCCGACCAGGCGGTGCTTGCTCTGGTACGCCGGGGACCGGCGGTGGTGGCCTGATTCTTCGGCCAGGTCGGGATCGGCTGAGTTATCCGAGTTATCGGATGAGGTGACGGTGGCCGGGGGTGCCGCCGGCGTGACGGGTACGACTGCGGTCGGGGCCTCGGCGGCGGCCACAGCGGCGGGCACGTTCGCGGCTAGCACGGTGTTGGTTGGATCGGCCGTGACCGGCTCGGCCGTGACTGGCATGGTCATGGCTGGCGCGGTCATGGCTGGCGCTGTTGTGGTGAACGTTGTGGCGACGGGGGCTGGAGTTGCTTCGAACAAGGACGCGGACGCGGGCACTGCTGCGTTGGCGGGGGTGCGCTTGGGCAGGCTCGGGCGTCGCATCTCTCCCTCCAGCCACTCTTCGAGGCGGACGCCGGGCTGGAGCACGACCTCGTTGGCCGCGTCCGCGAACGGCATGAACCTCGCGGGCGCGCTCGCCCCGGCCAAGGGGCTGACGTCGGCGTACGGGTGAGTGCTCAGCGCCGGGCCGATCTGGTCGCCCGCCTCGGGAACCTCGAAGCTCGCAGTCAGGAACGGGTCCGTGAGTGGCGCTGGCAAGTCCCCGAATGGCGCTGGCGGGCCCGCGAGCGGTGCTAGCGGGTCTGCGAGCGGTGCTGGCAGGTCTGCCTCCACGGGCGCGGCCAGGACCGGGGCCGCCAGGACTGGGGCCGGGGTCGGGTACATGCCGAGCGCCGAGTCCTGGGCCATAGCCGGCCCCGCGTGCGCCGACCCTGCATGCGCCGACTCCGCATGCGACTCCGCGTGCGCCGACCCGGTCGATGCCGCCGAGGCCGGCGGTCCTGCCGTTGTCGCTGTTGCCCTGGTTGCCGCGCCCGCGCTCGCTGGACGCCGCAGCGCCCGGCGCTGGGCCAGGATCAGCAGGAACACCACGCCCGACAGCAGCATGCCCGCCGCGAAGCCGTCAACCGTGCCCGTTCCGATCGGAGCCGTCAGCGGCGAACCATGTCCGGAGGCGATAGAGGCGGCCTCCTGCGCCGCGATCAGAGCCAGCATTGCTCCAGGGCCTTTCTTCCTGAGCCCCGGTCAGCCGTCCGCTCTCCGAAGCTCTGCGTTTTCATTTGATGACTGAGAGTTACTTCGATGGGCATGGGTCGGGCCCGCTGATCAGTCAGCAGGGCCTAGCTCGGTAAGCAGTGGCGCCGGGCCGCACCGCGCGGTCCGGACCGGCCGCATCGCCTGGCCCGGCTCAGGTTCCCAGCCCGTCCGCAGCGGCCGGCCGAGAGGTGGGTGGCGGCCACGGCCGCGCGCAGCGCGGAGGCCGCGTCGCTGAGCCGTGGCCGCCGGAGCGGGCGTCCACCCGAATGACTAGCCGCGAGGATCCAGCAGCCCAGGCGCCAGGCCCGCGCACTGACCGCGGTTGCGCGCCACCCTGTCATGGCGCGCCCGCGAGCCAGCGACCCCGGACCGTGAGCCTGTTCCGGCAACACAGGCGACCCTCCTCGACGACCAGGCGTTGCGGTCCCGGGAGAGTCCCCCGGAACCCGCCGAGCGTGAGACCGATGACCGGAACGCCGCACTAGGACCCTACGCACCGGGGGTTCAGCCCCACACAATGCGTCACGTTACCACTACTGACCGTGCGCATACGACATTCCGCTGGAACGGCTGCCCATCCGGACTCGTCCGTGTGCTCCTATTGGCCCGGTAATGGCCCTCTGACCTTGGCGAATGGCTAGCAGCGGTCCAGGAAGTCGTCCAGCACACGGACCCCGAACCGGAGCGCCTCCACCGGCACCCGTTCGTCCACCCCGTGGAACATCCCCGCGAAGTCCAGGTCCGCCGGCAGCTGCAGGGGCGCGAAGCCGAAGCACCGGATGCCCAGTCGGCTGAACGACTTCGCGTCCGTGCCGCCCGACAGGCAATACGGCACCAGTCGCCCCTCCGGGTCCTGGGCCAGGACCGCCTCGCCCATCGCCGCCACCAGGTCACCGTCGAAGGTCGTCTCCACCCCCGGATAGTGCCGGATGAACTCCCGCTCCACCCCCGGCCCCAGCAACTCGTCCACCGCGCCGAAGAACTCGTCCTCGTACCCCGGCAGGAAGCGCCCGTCCACCTCGGCCGTCGCCGTCTGCGGCACCACATTGACCTTGTAACCAGCCCGCAGCACGCTCGGATTGACCGTATTGCGCGTTGTCGCCCCCACCATGCGCGCGATCGGGCCGAGCTTTCCGAGTAGGTCGCCCACTGCGTTAATCGAAAATTCCACGCCCAAGGCCCCGCTTGCTTCCCTGAGGAACTCGAACGCGGCCTCGGTCTCCCGTACCGGCCACTCGTGCCGGCCCAGCCGTCCGACCGTCTCCGCCAGCGTGGTCACCGCGTTGTCCGGCTGGACCATCGAGCCGTGACCAGCCGTCCCGCGGGCCGTCAGCCGCATCCAGGCGATGCCCTTCTCGGCCGTCTGGATCAGGTACAGGCGGCGCCCGCCGATCGTCACACTGAACCCGCCGACCTCGCCGATCGCTTCCGTCACACCCTCGAACAGGTCCGGATGGTTGTCCACCAGCCAGCCCGCCCCGTAGTTCCCGCCCGCCTCCTCGTCGGCCAGGAAGGCCAGCACGATGTCGCGGCTCGGGCGCCGGCCCTCGGCCAGGCGCTGGCGGACGACCGCCAGGATCATCGCGTCCATGTCCTTCATGTCGACCGCGCCCCGGCCCCAGACGCAGTCCTCGGCGATGTCGCCGGAGAAGGGGTGGACCCGCCAGTCGCTCGCGTCGGCGGGGACGACGTCGAGGTGACCGTCGATCAGGAGTGCCGGCCTTGATGGGTCGGTGCCGCTGATCCGGGCGATGACGCTGGCCCGCTTGTTGCCGGTCTCGAGGATCCGCGGCTCCAGGCCGGCGTTGGCGAGGAGGGTGGCGACGTACTCGGCCGCGGTCCGCTCGCCCGGACCGGAGTTGTCGCCGGGGTTGCTGGTGTCAATCCTGATCAGTTCGCTGGCCAGGGTGGCGACCTCGTCCTGGGCGGAGGTGCCCTTCGCGGCTGGGGCGGCTGGGGCGGCCTCCTCGGAGGAGTGGTGCTGGCCTGCGGCGGCAGAGTTCTGGGTCATCTCGTCATGGTCGCATTTTGGGAGCCTGGCTGGCGGGCTGGGTCGTGGCTGGGTGGTGGGCTGGGTGCTGGGCTGGGTGGTGGGCTGGGTGACTGCTATGCCCCCAGTCAGGGGCAACTCGTCTCGCCGTCAGGGCCTCATGTTTGCTATCGTGAGGCCGGCCCGGCGTGAGCCGCGGCCCACGTCCGGGTGGCGGAATAGGCAGACGCGCTAGCTTGAGGTCCTAGTGCCCCAAAAGGGCATAGGGGTTCAAGTCCCCCCTCGGACACGACCCGTATCCCCATATTGCTCCGCATGCTCTGCATAGTTCTCCGGG
>Ga0134126_10008468_pt1 | contig 12947 bp, 10 predicted proteins | sample KB31752_FD_96881 | JGI IMG/M metagenome (GOLD analysis project Ga0134126, IMG submission 96881) | Terrestrial soil microbial communities with excess Nitrogen fertilizer from Kellogg Biological Station, Michigan, USA - KB3-175-2 | ecosystem: Environmental > Terrestrial > Soil > Unclassified ...
TGGTTGATGAATATGCAGCAGCAGCCGGTTTTGCTGATGGTGCCTGTCAGCTTACGTAAAGCCTGCGACATTAAGCGCGCCTGTAAACCCATTTTCGAGTCGCCCATTTCGCCTTCAATTTCAGCTTTGGGAACAAGGGCGGCAACCGAGTCGATTACAAGAATATCAATAGCCCCGGAGCGGATCAGGTTATCGGCAATTTCGAGCGCCTGCTCGCCGTTATCTGGCTGCGAGATCAAAAGTTCCTCTACATTAACGCCCAGTTTTTTAGCGTAAAAACGGTCGAAGGCATGCTCCGCATCGATAAAAGCGGCTATGCCGCCCATTTTTTGGGATTCGGCAATGGCATGGATGGCCAGCGTGGTTTTACCCGAGGATTCCGGGCCGTATATCTCGATTACCCGTCCTTTTGGCAAACCGCCTACACCCAAAGCTATATCAAGGCCAATGGAGCCGGTTGATATTACCTCGGTAGCCTCAATTGCGGTATCCCCCAATTTCATAATGGTACCTTTTCCGTACGATTTTTCCAGCTTATCCAATGTAAGCTGCAATGCCTTTAATTTGTCTGCGCTGCTCATGTTTCAAAAATTGTGAAAACAAATGTAAAAAGTATTTTTGATAAATGCTAATTTTTTTAGTAAATTTTCTCTCTGATCGGGGGAACCGGGTTTCTAACAGTTGAACATACGTTGTTGTTCAGTAAATAATATGCTAACTTAGTTAAGTTTATCAAGCAAATCAATCAATGTTATCAACAATAAAGCAACTAATGGTTATATTTATCTACCCATACCATAACTTTCGGAATTATGATCAATCGCTTTTTTCCGCTAGCCATAATATTCAGTTGTTGTTTTTTTTTATGTAAAACGCAACAAGAAAGCAATAAGAGTTATATAGATTTTATACTTACGGATAACAAATTATTTGCTTTAACGTCAGACCATAAAATCGATATTTTTAGTACTAATACGTATGACATTATCCAAAAGGGAATAAGCGCTAAAAAATCCATAACAAAGTTGGATACTGATAAAACGGGAAATGTCATAATAATTGAAGATAATCATCGCATATCGATTGTTAATAATAAAAAACCACCTTTCAAACGATTGTATTGGTCAAAAAACAAAGTATACGATATTGTTTTCAACAGCGCAGGCGAGGGTTATCTTGTCACCGATAAGGGGATTGACGATTTGACAACAGGAAAACTCTTTCTACCAGATACGACGTTTCGTCTGAACCATCAAATACATGGCTGGAGTACACCGTCGGCGGTGTTTATGGATAGAAATGATAATATTTGGTTGGGGTTTGGGTTCGGAGAATGGGGTGGAGAGCTTTTTATATTCAATACAGCTGTAAAAAAATTTATCAAACCCGTTTTAAAAGGATTTAAAATCACTTTGAATCCAATTAAGTCAATATTTGACGCACCAAACGGTGTTTATATTTCGTGCGGTATGGACCACATGGAGACTTCAGGTTGCATAATGCAATTTAAGAACTTTAAATGCTATCCTATTTTCGATAGCGAAACTCATTTTGTAAACGGTGCCGATATATCGCAGAAACCATTTGAAGGTGAATATATTGGCCCTGCAACCTATAATAAAAAAGATAGCTGTATTTATTTTTATAGCCAGAATGGCCTGTTCAAAGGAAATGCAGACAAGGACTTATCGCAAATTAACAATTGGACAAAAATCGCCTCTCCAAAACTTCATTGGACGAACGGACAGCCGGATGCCGTCGGTTCGCCGATGAATGTGCTAAAAATGGCTTTTGCAGAAAATGGGAAATTATTCCTTGTTGCCCCGAATGATGGAATAGGCGTTTACGACGGAAAAACATTTCATTTGCTCAACTAATTCCTATCAATGCTCCGCTTCTTTAACTCCTTACTAATCTTATTTAAAGCATTTTTCTTTTTTTGCTCCTTCGCTTTCTTAACCTTCATCATTTCAGCCTTTTTTAAAGCAGTTTCGGTATGCGTTTGTTCGTAGTATTTGCAAAACCAGCTGATGGGGCAAATTTCGCATTTGGGGTTGCGGGCCAGGCAAATATAGCGGCCATGCAATATCAGCCAATGGTGCGCAATGCGGGGCACATCTTTGGGCAGGTATTTCATCAGCTGTTTTTCAACGGCAAGAGGAGTGCGGGCGTTGGAAGTTAAGCCAATGCGGTTGGCTACCCTGAAAACATGTGTATCAACGGCAATGGCCTGTTCTTCAAAGACTACCGATGCAATTACATTGGCAGTTTTGCGGCCAACACCCGGCAGTTTTTGCAGGTCCTCTAAACCAGATGGCACCTCACTGTTAAAAACTTCAGTCAGCATTTTGGCCATGCCTATCAAATGTTTGGCCTTATTATTAGGATAGCTAACGCTGCGGATATAACTAAAAACTTCCTCCACACTTGATGCTGCCAACGCCTCGGGCGTAGGGAACCGTTCAAACAAGGCCGGTGTAACCTGGTTGATCCGTTTATCGGTGCACTGCGCCGAAAGAATAACCGCTGTCAATAACTGAAACGGTGTTTCATAATGCAGCTCCGTCTCGGCATCGGGCTGATGGAGGGAAAAATATTCGACAAAGTGTTTGTAGCGCTCTTTTTTGTTCATTGGTTCACTGGTTCATTAGTTTATTAGTATTTGCGGCGCGGAGATGTAGGCAAGGTTCATTGACCGATCATGCAATAATCTGCAATAAACAGCAAATACAAAAGAGCCGCGAATAATTTTACAAATCGTTAGCAACAACCGAACCTTGCACCAATGAACTAATGAACTAATGAACTAAAAGAAAATAGAAAGGTTCACAAACCGAAATCATTAAAAAAACAATTACGATCTGTGAACCAGTAAGTTGAGATACTTTTAACGAAAGCTCTTCGAATAGTCGAGGATATGGTGGATAGTTTGAAGTTTTGGGTTCTTCTTCAAAAGGTCCAGATCAGCACGGATTGAATGATAAAACATTAATTCATCGCCTTCCAGGTTCTCCTGTAATTCCTCGTTCACCTTAGCTTTGTTAGTAAGTAAATTTAAAGTACTTGTAAAAGTTTCATCCATAAGCTTTTTATAGTTTGGTTTACATTTACAACGAAAGCTTAATTAGAATATTTTATGAAGATGAAATTTTAATGAAATTTTTTTTGTGGATAGAGACTAGAGGTTGGAGATTAGAGGTTAGGCAGAAACAACTAATCTCTAATCTCTAGCCTCCAATCTCTAATTCTTCAAACTCATTTCCTTACTCAGCATCATTTTGCGCAGGTTATTGAGGGCATAGCGCATGCGGCCGAGGGCGGTATTTATGCTTACTTCGGTAATATCGGCAATTTCTTTAAAGCTCATATCGCCAAAATGCCGCATTATCAGCACCTCTTTTTGTTCGGCGGGCAATAAATGGATCAGGCTTTTAAGGTCTTTATAGGTTTGTTCGCGCACCATACGGTCTTCGGTGCTCTCGTCGTAATTTCCCAAAACTTCAAAAATGTCAAAGTCGTCGCCGTTATTGATCATAGGGGCGCGCTTTTCGCGGCGGAAATGGTCGATCACCAAATTGTGGGCTATACGCGTTACCCAGGGTAAAAACTTACCTTCCTCGTTATATTTTCCTGCTTTAAGGGTATTGATCACCTTAATAAAGGTGTCCTGGAATATATCTTCGGCAAGATATTCGTCTTTTACCAGTAAATAAATGGAGGTATATATTTTTGATTGATAACGGCGTATTAGTTCCACCAACCCAGCTTCGTCGCCCGAGACATAGAGATGGATTAAATCCTGATCACTCTTCAATTGAAAATCCATAGAAAACTACTAAGTTTTAATTAATTAAAAAATCTTTAAAGTAGAGTTCTATCGATATATTCTCTGTTAGGGTTAAGAAATTGTTATCCCAAATAAAACAAATAATCGGTACAAAAACAAATAATATCCACGGCCCCAAGGGTAAAAAAGTACTATTTAACATTTTTTAACATTTGCTTTTACAATACATAAGCAGCCTAACCGTTGCTGCACACCAGATTTTCAAGCTGATATATAGCTTTCGCCGTGTGTTTTTTTGCCATGCCGCCGACGCTTAAATTCCCCGATCGGTTAATTGTCACGCCATTGCAAACTATTCAGTTTATCGCGGTATGCTCCCGTATATTTCTCAAACTCATTTGGATTCTGCTAAATATTTTAGGATTTTTGCGGTTTGGGAGAAAAGTCCATAGTCCATGGTCGACGGTCCATGGTAAAAATGGTCACTTAGCCTTCCCGAAAGAGATATCAGTCATTAAAAAGTCCATGGTCGATAGTCCATAGACCATAGCAAATATGACTACTATGGACTATCGACCGTGGACTATGGACCAAAAAAACTACATGGAAGCAGAAAAAGATCCGCAAAAGCATATCATCATAAAAGGGGCAAGGGTACACAACCTTAAAAATATGGATGTGGCCATACCCAAAAACAAGCTTGTTGTTATAACGGGCATGTCGGGCTCGGGCAAATCTTCGCTTGCTTTTGATACGCTTTATGCCGAGGGGCAGCGGCGTTATGTGGAGAGCCTTTCATCATACGCCCGGCAGTTTTTGGGCCGGATGAACAAGCCTGATGTTGATTATATAAAAGGCATCGCCCCCGCCATCGCCATCGAACAAAAAGTAATTACTTCAAATCCGCGTTCGACAGTAGGCACCTCAACCGAGATATACGATTACCTGAAACTGCTTTTTTCGCGTATCGGGAAAACAATTTCTCCGATTTCGGGCGGGGTCGTTAAAAAGGATTCGGTTACTGATGTTGTCAATTTTATTATGACACTTCCGGACGAAACGCAGGTAACCGTTTTGTGCCCGCTTTACCCGCATAATAACCGCAGCTTAAAGGAAGAGCTGGCAGTGTTGATGCAAAAAGGCTTTGTAAGGGTTGAATTCAGGGGGAAACTATCAAAAATAGAGGACCTGCTGGAGGACATGAGCATCGTTGATGATGGGTCGTGGCTGGTGGAGGAAATAGCCGGGGAGGTAAAAGGCGAAAGGTTAAAGGCGAAAGGTGAAAGCGGAAAGACCGGGGACGAAAAAGACCATGGACCATGGACCATGGACCATGGTCAAAAAGCAGCTGCATCTCCAACCTCTACCGTGCGCATCGTCATCGACCGCATCTCAAAAAATGAGGAAGACGAGACCTTAAGCCGGCTTGGCGATTCGATACAGACCGCATTTTTTGAGGGCAAAGGCGATTGTTACGTGCGATACCAGGAGCCGGATGCTGATAAGGAAAAAGAAAAGTTTTTTTGCGACAGGTTTGAGCTGGATGGCATCCGGTTTGAAGAGCCTACGCCAAACTTCTTCAGCTTCAATAATCCCTATGGCGCCTGCAAAAGGTGCGAGGGATACGGAAAAGTTATCGGTATTGATGAGGACCTGGTGATACCCGATAAAAGCAAAAGCATTTACGAAGGCGCGATAGCACCCTGGCGCGGGGAAAAGATGCGCGAATGGAATGACCTGCTGATAAAAAATGCCCTAAAGTTTGATTTCCCCATACACCGGCAGTATAATTTCCTTACAGAACAGGAACAAAGATTATTATGGACCGGCAATAAATACTTCCGCGGGCTTGATGAATTTTTTAAGGAGCTGGAGGAACAAACCTATAAAATACAGTACCGGGTGATGCTATCGCGCTATCGGGGCAAAACCACCTGTCCCGAATGCAAGGGCAGCCGCTTAAGGCAGGATGCGTCCTATGTAAAAATAAACGGGAAATCAATAACCGATGTGGTATTAATGGCCCTGGATAAGGCGCTCGATTTTTTTAAAACCATCGAACTGAACGATACCGATGCCAAAATAGGCAAGCGTTTGCTGATGGAGATCACTAACCGGCTGTCGTTTTTAAATGACGTTGGCTTAAGCTATTTAACGCTAAACCGTTTATCAAATACCCTTTCGGGAGGTGAGTCGCAGAGAATTAACCTTGCTACCTCGCTTGGCAGCAGTTTGGTAGGATCAGTTTACGTGCTGGATGAACCCAGCATCGGCTTGCACCCCAGAGATACCCAACGGTTGATTGGCGTATTGAAATCACTGCGCGATGTTGGCAATACCGTACTGGTTGTTGAGCACGAAGAGGAGATCATGAAGGCCGCCGACCATATTATCGACATTGGCCCGGAAGCCGGTACGCATGGCGGCAACCTGATGTTCACCGGTACTTATGACGAAATTATTAAGGATGAAAAAAGCCTTACCGGCCGCTATTTGAGCGGCAAGGAAGAAATTGCCATTCCTAAAACCCGCCGCAAATGGAACGATTTTATCGAGATAAAAGGTGCACGCGAAAACAACCTTAAACATGTAACCGCCAAATTTCCGCTCGGTGTACTTACTGTGGTTACCGGCGTTTCCGGCTCAGGTAAAACAAGTCTGGTAAAACGCATACTGGCCCCGGCTTTGCAAAAAACGCTGGGTAATTATAATGCGGAGCAGACAGGCTCGTATGATAGTATTGACGGCGATTTTCAAAAAATAGAACAGGTAGAGCTGGTCGACCAAAACCCGATTGGGCGTTCGTCGCGTTCAAACCCCGTTACCTATGTAAAGGCCTGGGACGAGATCCGCAACCTGTATGCCTCCCAACCAAGGGCGAAAGCGGCGGGGCTAAAACCATCAGCGTTCTCTTTTAACGTCGAAGGCGGGCGCTGTGACGTTTGCCAGGGCGAGGGTGAAGTGAAGATTGAGATGCAGTTTATGGCCGATATTTTCCTGACCTGCGAAGCCTGCGGCGGCAAACGGTTTAAACAGCATATTTTGGATATTATCTACCACGATAAAAATGTATCCGAAGTGTTGAGCATGACGATAGAGGAAGCGCTTGAGTTTTTTGCCAAAGAGCCGAAGATCATCGCCAAAATAAAACCGCTGATGGACGTTGGTTTGGGATATGTGCAGCTGGGGCAGTCATCAAACACGCTATCAGGCGGCGAGGCGCAGCGTATTAAACTGGCATCGTTCCTGGTGAAAGGAAATAACACCAGTAAAACCCTGTTTATTTTTGACGAGCCCACAACCGGCCTCCATTTTGCCGATATAAAAAAGCTGCTGAAATCGTTTGATGCATTGCTCGACCAGGGGAATACGATTATCGTCATAGAGCACAACATGGATGTAATAAAATGTGCCGATTGGGTGATTGACATCGGCCCCGAAGGTGGCGATAACGGCGGTAAAGTAATCTTTGAAGGCCTGCCCGAGGATTTGATAAAGGAGAAGGATTCGTATACGGGGAAGTTTCTGGCGCACAGATTTCACTGATTTTTTCTATGATTTCACCGATTTGAAAATGATTTCACCGATTTTATGATATGTGCGTAAATGTTCCCGTATAGTTTTGTAACCATTCGGAGCTCTCAATAATCCTTCTTTATTTTTTCTGCGGCAAATATGCTGTCAGCCTGCTGGCGGGTGATCGTCTGGGTAGTATCGCCACCATAATAACTAAAAACCATCGAATCCACACCCTTTCCCCTTGCATACTTGGTTAAAATCGACAGGTCGCGCGATTTTTCCCTGACGCGTTTAAGGTAGTACTCGTCATACTCAGCAATTAATGCGCAGTTGGAATCAATTGTAATGTTTTTGCTGTGGTGGCCGGCAGTGCTGTCTTTTTGTTCCCAGTCGACTGAATGCTTGTATGCGTAACCTTCATGCCATTCCGCAGGGATCAGTGGTACGCCCAGGCTGTGCCGCCTTGCATTAAATTCCGGGCCAAATTTATCAAAGCAATGGTTGGTGTTATATTTAGCGATTTCGCGATAGCTGTAATATCCGCACCAAAGGAGCCAAAAAATAACAGGCCAAATAGAAACCCATTTGCCATTTTCTTTTGTCTTGATGGCCTTGTGAAAATGGCCGAACAAAGCAATCACGAAAAAAAGGAGCTCAAACACTAACCAATAAGCGGAATGGGGTTCATAGCGGATCCCGACGTATATTATTACAGCGGCGTATAAAATAATAAAGCATATAAAAAAGATATTGAATTTTTTCACTTCAGGCGGTCCGGCTACGGTTATGGTATTTCAAATTTAAGCAATTAAATATTAGGAATCCAGGCTTACCATTTAAACCCTAACAAATTTAAATTCGTAAATCGTAATTCTAAAATCCAGCTATATTTGCCCTTCATCCAACAAAATGAAGAAAATACTAACCACCCTCCTTACCTGCTCAACCATCATTGCAGCTGCACAAATAAAATCTGCTGATAATTTAGTACAATATGTTCATCCTATTATCGGCACACAGCGCATGGGGCATGTATTTCCCGGCGCTACGGTGCCGTTTGGGATGGTTCAATTAAGCCCGGAAACTGATACGGTTAGCTACGAGCTCAACGGCAAGTACAACCCGGATGTATACAAATACTGCGCGGGCTATCAGTATGATGATAAAACGATAGTCGGCTTTAGCCATACCCATTTTAGCGGTACGGGGCATTCGGATTTGGGCGATTTTTTAATTATGCCAACGGTTGGGGCACTGAAACTTAATCCCGGCACCGCCGACAAACCCGGTAGTGGTTACCGATCGGGCTTTTCGCATGACAACGAAGTGAGCGAAGCCAATTATTATAAAGTAAAGCTGGATGCCGGCGGTATTATAGCCGAAATGACCACCAGTACCCGTGTGGGCTTTCACCAGTACACTTTCCCGAAATCGGACAACGCACATATTATTTTGGATTTGATGGCGGGCATCTATAATTATCCTGACAAAAACGTTTGGACCTACCTGCGCCGGGTGAACGACAGTACCGTTGCCGGTTACCGCATCACCAACGGCTGGGCGCGCACCCGTACGTTGTATTTCGCTATGACTTTTAGCAAGCCTTTTATACAAATGGGTTATAAGAACTTCAGCAAGCGCGAGGTTTACGGTGGTTTTTGGGGCAAGTTTAACCGGGAGAAGAATTTCCCCGAGATAGCTGCTCGCCAGCTGCGTACCTGGTTTGATTTTAAGACCGAAGAAGGCGAAAAGATAAAGATCAAGTTTGCCATATCGCCGGTAAGTATCGACGGCGCGTTGAACAATATGCAGGCCGAAATACCGGGCTGGGACTTTGACAAAGTAAAAAACGACGGCCAGCAGCTATGGGAAACTGAATTGCATAAAATTGTAATAGAAGGCAGCAAGGATGACAAGGAGAATTTTTATACCTCGATGTACCATGCCATGATAAACCCTACCGTTTATATGGACGTTGACGGCCGGTACAAAGGCCTTGATCAAAACATACACCAGGCCGAAGGCTTTACCAACTATACTACCTTTAGCCTTTGGGATACGCACCGGGCGCTGCACCCGTTGTTCAATATCATCGAAACAAAGCGGAATGCGGATATAGTGCGAAGTATGCTGGCCCACTTCGACCAAAGCCCGGAGCACATGCTGCCTATCTGGAGCAATTCGGCTAACGAGAACTGGTGCATGAGCGGCTACCACAGCGTATCGGTACTGGCAGATGCCGTGGTGAAAGGCAATGCGCCGTTCGATGCCAATAGGGCGCTGGATGCAGCCGTTACCACCGCTAATCACCGCAGCTATGAAGGCATTGGCGAATATATCGACAAGGGTTACATTGCCGACGAGAACGACGGCAATTCGGTATCATCAACCCTTGAGTATGCCTATGACGACTGGGCCATCGCTCAAATGGCAAAAAAACTGAACAGGATGGATGTATATGCCACTTTTATGAAGCGGTCGGAAAACTGGAAAAATGTGTACGACCCGAAAAGCGGCTTTATGCACCCAAAACTGGCAAACGGGACATTCCGTCCGACCAAATTCGATCCCTTTACTACCATCGGCATGGGCTTTATTGAAGGCAACGCCTGGAACTATACACTATATGTGCCGCATGACGTGCCGGGATTGATAAATGCAATGGGCGGCAACAAGCGTTTTGTAACCTATATTGACAGCCTGTTCAGCTACGACCTGCCGGATAAGTATTTCGCCGAAACAGAGGATATTACCAAAGACGGCATCATCGGCAACTATGTGCATGGCAATGAACCATCGCACCAGATAGCGTACATGTACGACTGGACCGATAAGCCCTGGAAAACGCAGGATAAGATCCGCATGATCCTGAAAAAGATGTACAAAAATACGCCCGATGGTTTAGGAGGTAACGACGACACCGGACAAATGAGCGCCTGGTACATTTTCAGTTCTTTGGGCTTTTACCCCGTTGCCCCGGCATCTGATCAGTATGCTATTGGCAGTCCGGCGGTTTACCATGCGGTGATCAATTTAGAGAACGGCAAAAGCTTTACCATCAACGTAAAAAACCAAAGCGATAAAAATGTTTATGTGCAAAAGATACTGCTTAACGGGCAGCCGCTAAACGGTTATTTTATAAGCCACGCCGATATTATGAATGGCGGAGAGATGACTTTTGTTATGGGGCCGAAACACAGGTGATCTCCATTGCCAATTAGTGTTACCGGCGTTAGGAGACCGGGATTACCAAATAATAACCGCAAACAACAAAGCCGGCAATATCCAAACTTGCCGGCTTTGTTGTTTTAATGGCCTGCTTAATTTCCTATTGCGTTATCATCCGTATATCGCTGTTGCCGGTGTCCGTCACGAATACCCTTCCAAACTGGTCGACTGCTACGCCCTGCGGACTATTGAATTTTGCTGAAGTTAACACGCCATCGGCATTCCCGGCTACGCCCGTGCCTGCAAGTGTTGTTACCGTGCCATCTGGCGCTATCTTGCGGATCACGTTATTGTTTGAATCGCCCACATATAAATTTCCGTGGCTGTCAACCGCAATTCCGGCGGGCGCATTAAACGATGCTGACGTACCGACGCCGTTTTCCGAGCCTGCATGGCCGCTGCCGGCAATTGTAGTAACTAACCCATTCGACGCAACCTTGCGGATGAGGTTATTACCGGCATCGGCCACATATACGTTCCCGCTCGAGTCGATGGCTACCGCTGTCGGCTGGTTAAATGAAGCCACGGCGCCAAGCCCGTTTGCCGAACCGCGAAGGCCGCTCCCGGCCAGGGTAGTTACAGCGCCGCCGCGGGTAATTTTACGAATAAGGTTATTGCCGTTATCAGCTACATAAATATTGCCTTTGGCATCGGCGATAATACCTGTGGGCACATTAAACCTGGCGGCAGTATCGTTGCCGTCTTTTGCGCCGGCGCGGCCGTCTCCGGCGAAAGTAGTAACTACGCCGGTGATATCTATCTTGCGGATCACGGAATTGTCCTGGTCGGCGACGTAAACATTGCCGCTTCCGTCAACCGCTGCGGCATTAGGGAAATTGAAGGTAACCGATCCGGGCGTATTTGAAAAGCCGGTTTTACCCGTACCCGCAATGGTGTTTACAGCCCCCTGCGGCGATATCAGGCGTATCGCATTATTTTGCTTGTCCGCCACAAACAAAAAGCCATCGGCGTTTATGGCTATGCCGGTAGGGCCGGAAAACGAGGCATGTTGTTTAGTGCCGTCCACACCGCCCGGCAACCCGGTGCCGGCATAGGTTATCACCGTTGGTGTGCCCGGCGGAATAACCTGGTTGTTATTGCTGCCGGGATCATTTTTTTTGCTGCAGGCCGAAATGAACAATGCAAGGGTAAAAAGTAAAGTAAGCGATCTTTTCATAATTTTAATAAGCTGTCGAAATAAGTTTAACTCTTTTTCAGGGACTAAAATCCCGCCCTTAAAAAGTATTTACAATAATACTATGTTTATAGATTACGCAGCTAACAGATTAAACGTTACAGCTGCTAATAGTACGTTTAAAACGGCAACTTGCAAAAAATATTTTTAATCGGCGCAGAAATGGCAGGCGCTTCTTTTTCACCTAACCAACTGATGTTATTACCTGTAACGGCCTGAATGATTATATTTGAATTCAACAAACATCAGCCATGCTATGAATAACGAACTTATCACACTTATTGCCAATGTAGCGCTAACCTTATCATTCATTGTGGCGCTGGTATTTGGTATCGCCCAGGTTAATGCAGCCAGCCTCGACCGCCGTGAGCGGCTTACGCTCGAGACCCTGCGAAGCTTTCAAACACGGGAATTTGCCGAACTGGCACTTTATATCACAAACCACGAAATGCCTTCGAGCCGCGCCGGGATGGCAGCGCTTCCGGCTAATGAACAGGCGATGCTGTTCCAGTTCGGGCAGCAGATGGAGTCGCTCGGCATATTGGTTGCAGAACGGCTGATCAATATCGACCTGGTGGATAAAACACTGGGTTCATTCGTCACAACCTCGTGGGAAAAATACAAGCCGTTGTTCACTGAGATACGCGTAAACCAGCCTGACCCCTTCCTGGGCGAATACTTTCAATGGCTGGCCGAAGAGATACACAGGCAAATGAAGGAGAACCCCCGCAAGCCGTTTTACAAGAAAAACGGGAGGAGGAGGAAGTGAAATTGGATGGGTTGGGATTTCTTTTTTAGTTGGGCTTTCGCCGCGGTTCATGTTCATGCTTATCACGCCAGTGTTTTTGGAGATGCCTTATTTACAATGTTTTATGAAAATTTTCTCGCAAAAAACGACCCCTTCATGGTGACAGGATTTTGTCACCACGCTGTCCGGCGGGGAATTGCTTCAGGCCTTGCCATGCCGCTTAAGGTAGCGCTCCCGGCCATGGCCCGGGCCATCAGGCGGTTTGAATTTTGCGGAAAATAAAAATGGAAACTTGCCCTGCCGGGAATAGTTTTTATCGCGGCCTGCAGGTGTAGCATGAGATGTGCGGGACTACACCCGATACACCATTGATGGTTGAGATGTATCGATTTAGCCGGACAGTAAACTCTCTTAGTTCAAAGATAAATAATAATTACTTGTGGCTTGTTTGGCGGGTTAGAATGTGGGAA
>Ga0134126_10008470_pt1 | contig 12945 bp, 8 predicted proteins | sample KB31752_FD_96881 | JGI IMG/M metagenome (GOLD analysis project Ga0134126, IMG submission 96881) | Terrestrial soil microbial communities with excess Nitrogen fertilizer from Kellogg Biological Station, Michigan, USA - KB3-175-2 | ecosystem: Environmental > Terrestrial > Soil > Unclassified ...
AACCTCGACGAGGTCATGGCGCTGGCGGCGCTCATGACGTTCAAGTGCGCTATTGTCAATGTCCCGTTTGGGGGCGCCAAGGGCGGCATCAGCATCGATCCCAAGAAATATACGCCGTATGAGCTGGAGAAGATCACGCGGCGGTATACTTCGGAACTTATCAAAAAGAATTTTATCGGCCCGGGCACGGATGTTCCCGCTCCGGACTATGGTACGGGCGAGCGTGAGATGGCGTGGATCCTGGATACCTATATGAGCATGCGGCCGGGCGAGATCGATGCGCTGGGTTGTGTAACCGGTAAGCCGGTGAGCCAGGGTGGTGTACGCGGCCGTCGCGAGGCTACGGGTCTGGGTGTCTTTTATGGTATCCGCGAGGTATGTCATATGGAAGATATGATGGCCAAGCTGAAGATAAAGCCGGGTATCGAAGGCAAGACGGTGGTGGTACAGGGTTTGGGCAATGTGGGTTATCATGCCGCCAAGTTCTTCCGGCAGGGTGGCGCCAAGGTCATTGCGCTGGCGGAATTCGAAGGAGCCATCATGCATCCGGACGGGCTCAATGAAGAAGAGGTCTTTCAGCACCGAAAGAAGACAGGCAGTATCCTGAACTTCCCGGGAGCAACCAATATCGAAAATTCGGGGGCAGCGCTGGAGCTGGAGTGCGATATCCTGATCCCTGCCGCGCTCGAGAATGTGATCAACGGGAAAAATGCGCCCAGGGTGAAAGCGAAGATCATCGGGGAGGCCGCTAACGGGCCGCTGACGCCGGAAGCAGATGAAGTCTTTGCGGGGAAGGGGACGCTGGTCGTGCCGGATATGTATCTCAATGCAGGCGGTGTTACGGTATCTTATTTCGAATGGCTGAAGAACCTGAGCCACGTGCGGTATGGCCGGATGGACAAGCGGTTCACCGAAAACATGAATACACATATCCTAAGCCAGATCGAAGGGCTCACCGGCAAGAAGGTAAGCCAGAAAGAAAAAGAATTCATCGCACATGGTGCGGATGAGGTCGATCTCGTATACAGCGGTCTCGAGGATACCATGATCGCGGCTACGCGCGAGATCATGGAGGCCTGGCAGGCCAATCCGAACATTCCCGATATGCGGACGGCGGCGTATGTGGTGGCGATCAATAAAGTCGGGACGTCCTATGCAGAATTAGGAATATTTCCGTAGGTTATGTGTCGCCTCCATAAGCCTGGCCATGCGTCGGGGGGTTGTCTGGCGGACACCGGACGTATCGAAAGCGAACAGGCAGCGGCCCGACCCTGCGGCGATTTGGTTGATGATCAGCGGATTATACTTATGGCATTCTGTTGGGAGGGGTATGAACCATGATCACCAACTTTTTCAAAATCGCCATTCGGAATCTTTGGAAAAACAGGGGCTATAGCTTCCTGAATATATTTGGCCTCGCGATAGGTATTGCCTGCGCGGGGCTTATTTTTTTATGGGCCGAGAACGAGCTGAACTATGATCGGTTCCTGGCGAAAAAGGACCGGCTTTACTATATCATGGAAAATCAGACCTACCAGGGAAAGATCCGTACCCTTGGCAGTACTCCATGGCCGATGGCCCGGGCGATCACCAACGAAGTGCCGGGCATTGCGGCTGCCTGTCGTGTCCGGAAGGTGGAATCTCTTTTCAGCGTAGGCGATAAGGCGATCTATGAAAAAGGTGCGTACACCGATCCCTCGTTTTTCGAGATGTTCGGTTCGGCCTTTGTAGAAGGGAATGCCCGGGTGGCGATGCTGCATCCGAGAGATATCGTGATCACCGAAACGGTGGCTCATGCATTCTTTGGCAATGCCCCGGCTACGGGAAAGCGGTTGAAGATGGATAACCAGCGGGAATACCAGGTATCCGCAGTGCTCAGGGATTTTCCGGTGAACTCCACGATCCAGCTAAACTGGATGATCCCGATATCGACCTATATTGCCGATAACCAGGTGCAGATGAATACCTGGGGGATGAATGCCACCAATACCTATGTCGAGCTCGCGCCGACGGCAAATTCTGCTGCGGTTGGCCGGCAGTTATTGAATTTTATTTCAACGAAGACGGGTCAGGCCGGCAGCCCCCGATGTGTTCTTTTTTCTGCGAACGACTGGCATCTACGCGCGGACTTTGAGGATGGAAAACAGACGGGCGGGGAGATACGTTATGTGCATCTGTTCGTGATCATTGCCTGGATCATATTGCTGATCGCGTGTATCAACTTCATGAACCTGGCAACCGCGCGGAGCGAGAAACGGGCGAGAGAGGTAGGCGTGCGGAAGGTGCTCGGAGCGGAGAAAAAGGGGTTGGTTGGCCGGTTCATCGGCGAGGCGTTGTTCCTTTCTGCAATATCGGTGGGTCTTGGGCTGTTCCTGATCTCGCTGGCGCTTCCGGCTTTTAATTTGCTGACGAATCATCCCGTGTCAATGGGGCTGACACGTCCCGTGCATCTGGCCGCTATCGTAGCGGTGACGCTGATCTGCGGGCTGGTGGCGGGAAGCTATCCGGCGCTGTATCTTGCTTCGTTTAATCCGGTGTTTGTCTTTAAGGGTATCGGCAAAGGTGGCGGTGCTTCTATGGTCCGGAAAGGGCTTGTGGTCATGCAATTTTCGGTGTCGATCGTCCTCATCCTCAGCACGGTGATCATCTACCAACAGCTTCAACATATTCTGACCCGTGATCTGGGATATGACAAGGACAATTTGATATCGATGGCCGTCCGGGGAAATATCAAACCGCATTTTGACGCGATCAGGGCGGACCTGCTGGGTACGAATGTAGTCGAAGATGCGGCTATGAACAGTTTTAACACGATGAGTGTCGGTAATAATGGGTCCAACGCCAGTTGGGATGGAAAGGATCCCAGCCAGGACATTCTGATCTCTTACCGGGGAGTGACGCCCGGCTTTTTTAATACAATGCATATGAAGCTGCTGGAAGGCCGGGATTTCCGTGCCGATCTACCGGTGACGGACAGCAATTATGCCATTATCACCAAGGGATTGGCCAATATGATGGGGAAGGGCAGCGCGATCGGCAAGCGGATCACCTTTAACTGGGGACGCTCGGTGAAAGTGATAGGGATAGTTGCTGATTTCGTGTACGGAGATATGTATGGCAGTCCCGATCCGGTGATGTTCACCTATGATAGCTCCGAGTTCAAAACGCTTTATATCCGCTATAAGGCCGGGGTCACCCCGGATGCGGCACTGGGCAAGATCGCCGCGGTGATGAAGAAGGATAATCCCGCCTATCCTTTTGCGTATAGTTTCGTGGATGAGGAATTCGACAAACTTTTTACGAGCGAGACACTGGTGGGGCAGCTGTCGCGGCTTTTTGCCTGTCTGGCTATCTTGATCTCGTGCCTGGGGCTTTTTGGCCTGTCCGCCTATACGGCCGAGCGGCGAACCAAGGAGATCGGGATACGCAAGGTCCTGGGTGCGAGTGTGAGCGGGATCACGGGGCTTTTGTCGCGGGAATTTCTTGGGCTTGTGTTTTTGTCCACACTCATTGCTTTTCCAATAGCATGGTTGACTATGAGTCACTGGCTGCAGCAGTATCACTACCGCATTTCGGTACAGTGGTGGGTACTTGTGGCGGCTGGTTTTATGGCTGTGGCCATTGCGTTGATGACTGTAAGTTTTCAGTGTGTGAAGGCGGCGCTGATGAATCCGGTGCGGAGTCTGCGGTCAGAGTAGATTTTTGTGTATTTTTAGGATATGTCCGATAACACTACGCGTTTCAGCGACCGGGTGGAGGATTATGTCAAATACCGGCCGCATTATCCGGGATCGATCCTCTCCTATCTTCAGCAAACTTATTCTTTTAATGCTTCATGGGATGTGGCCGATATCGGGTCGGGCACGGCCATTTCGTCGGAGCTGTTCTTAGGGAATGGCAACCGGGTCTTTGCCGTCGAGCCCAATGCGGAGATGCGGGGGAAGGCGGAGGAGCTGCTTGGGGGTAATCCCCATTTTTTTAGCATCGATGGAACGGCGGAGGCGACGGGGCTGGCTGCGGGGTCGGTGCGGCTTATCGTAGCAGGGCAGGCCTTTCACTGGTTCGACGCGGTGAAGAGCCGAGCGGAGTTCGTGCGTATCCTGCAGCCTCATGGGGTCGTGGTCCTGGTGTGGAATGAGCGATTGGCCCAGTCGCCCTTTGAAGCTGCCTACAATGCCCTGATCGAGCGGTATGGAAAGGACTATAAGGCGATCAATCACCGGAATATTTCGGATGAGCTGATCGACAGCTTTTATCAGCCGGCATCCAATGTGCTGATGGATTTTCCCAACGAGCAGCGGTTCGACTTCGAAGGGCTCACGGGGCGGCTGCTCTCTTCGTCCTATATGCCCAAAACCGGGCCTGTTTTTGGGCCCATGATCGAGGAGCTGCGGCGTTTGTTCGACCGGTATCAGGATGGCGGTCGGGTCCGCATAGGTTATGACACCAAGGTCTATTCGGGTATGCTAAAGCCATAAATTTATCAGCCGATGTTATTTTGTCTTTTACTTGCGTTTGGGCTCCACGAGCCGAAATTTTTTCCCGCGAACGATGCGCACATCCAATATATGGGGCGGGTAGATCTTAGCGATCCAAGGGCGCCGCGGTTCTGGAGTCCGGGTGTCGTCGTGCGGTGGCGGTTCGCGGGACGTTCCTGCCGGGTTGTCCTGCGGGACCAGGTGTTAGGCGGCAATGATCACAATTATATCGAGATCGCCGTGGAAGGCGAGCTGCCCCTGAGGCTGAAGCTCAGTGGCGCCGATACCACGCTGACGATCCGGGCCGCCACGGATGGAGAGCATGTGGTCTCGCTGTGTAAAGACACCGAGTCGGGGATTGGCTGGTTGGAATGCCGCGGCGTTTATGCTGAGGCGTTGCTTACTCCTCCTGCCCTACCCGAGCGGAAGATCGAGTGCATCGGCAATTCCATTACGGCGGGGACGGGCATGGACCTTTCGGTGATCCCCTGTGGCAAGGGGGAATGGTATGACCAGCACAATGCGTGGATGAGCTATGGCGCGCAAACGGCGCGGATGTTGAACGCACAATGGCATCTTACGGCCGTAGCCGGCATCGGGCTGATCCACAGCTGTTGCAAGATGGATATCGTCATGCCGCAGGTCTTCGATAAAATGGATCTGCGGGACGACAGCGGCTCCTGGGATTTCCGGCGTTATATCCCGGACGTGGTCACCGTATGTCTGGGGCAAAACGACGGGATTCAGGATTCGACGGTATTTTGCAACGCCTATGTCCGGTTCATTGGCGACATCCGGCGCCGGTATCCGGCTGCGCAGATCGTTTGTCTCACCAGTCCCATGGGTGACAAGACCCTTACGGATGCGCAGAAGCGTTATCTCACGGGTATCGTGGGAGCGTTACGAAGTTCGGGCGATCTCCGGGTCAGCTCGTATTTCTTCTCGCGACAGTTCTCGCATGGATGCGGCGGACATCCAGACCTGCAAGAGCACGGCGTCATCGCGGCTGAACTCGCGGGTTATCTGCGGAAAATAATGGGCTGGGAGCCTCACTCGCTGTAAGCCGGCAGGGCGGTGAGCTCGTCGAAGTCCTTTTCTCCGCGAACAAACGCGTGGCACTGCCCGCCGTTGGTGATCACGATAAATTTCACGGGAGTGGCCATATTGTAGCGCAGGACCTGCCAGAGCACCCGGCTGTCGAGCTTTTCATCCATCGCTTTGCATTCGATAAGCATCCAGGGTTGTGCCGCTTTGTCGAAGACCAGCAAATCGAACCGTTTGTTGAGCTCACCCAGCTTCATCCTTCTCTCCACGGCAATATAGGCGGCAGGATAATTCTTTACTACGAGCAGGTATTGGACAAAGTTCTGCCTGACCCATTCTTCCGGGGTCAGACGAACCCATTGTTTGCGGAGTTCGTCCCAAATCTCTTCCTTGTCTTTTTCGGGTTCGCGTATCTTAAAAGGGTAGCTTGGATAGTAGATCTTGATCATAGCCCAGAACTATTTGTTAAATTTACGGATAAATGAAAACTAAAGAAGAGATCGTCAATAACTGGCTGCCCCGATACACCGGGGAGAAATTGGAGAACTTCGGCAAGTATATCCTGCTGACAAACTTCGACAACTATGTACATCTTTTTGCGGACTGGCATAATGTGGAGGTTATAGGCGAACACAGGCCGATGCAATGTGCTACGGCCGGGGATATCACCATCATCAATTTCGGGATGGGCAGCCCGGGTGCGGCGACAATCATGGACCTGTTAACAGCCATTCAACCCAAGGCAGCGCTTTTTCTTGGCAAATGCGGCGGTCTGAAAAAGCGGAATAAGCTGGGAGATCTGATCCTGCCGATCGCGGCGATCCGGGGCGAAGGTACGTCGAACGATTATTTCCCGCCCGAGGTGCCGGCATTGCCGGCCTTCGCCTTGCAAAAGGCCATCTCCACCACCATCCGCGAATATGCGGTGGACTACTGGACGGGAACGGTCTATACCACGAACCGCAGGGTTTGGGAGCACGACGAGAACTTTAAGGAATATCTGCAAAAGATCAGGGCTTACGCCATCGATATGGAGACCGCAACGATCTTTTCCGTGGGTTTCTATAATAAGATACCCACGGGAGCCTTGCTGCTCGTAAGCGATCAGCCAATGACGCCGGAAGGTGTAAAGACGGCGGATAGCGACCTGAAGATCACTGCGGAATACGTCGAAAAGCATATCCGGATCGGCATCGATTCGCTGAAACAATTGATCAACAACGGTCTTACGGTAAGGCATCTGCGTTTTTAATGTACTATTCCCGGGCATGCAACGGTTGGTGCCAATTTCTTGTCAAATACGGAAAGCAAATGATATGGCAAACCATAAAGGTTTTCAAGTTGCAATGTTATTAACCAGCGCAATGATCATCCTTGCAGGGACCTCCTGTCGCCGGGAGCATCTGACTCCTGACCGGATCGTGGGAAAGGTGGTGATCAATGGGGTGTGCGGGAACTACGCCGTGCAGGTGATCTCGGGAAAGATCGATTCCTCAAGACTATTGGCATCATGGCTCGATGGTGATACCACTTATACGAATGTATTCACCGTAGCGAACAGGTGTAATTTCGGTGCGTACGGGCTTAAACAAGGGCAGGAGTTTAGCTTTCAGCTGAGTGACTCGGCGATCGTACAGAGCTGCGCGATTTGCGATATCTATGTCGCAGTACCCAATGTCGCCAATACGGTTATCGACGTACAGCCGTTGCCCTGAGAAACCGCCCAAAATCCTTATTTTTAGGTTTGCATGGCGGATCTATTATCTATCGAAAATTTGGGGATCGGGTTTGAAAGCGAGGGGCGGTTAACGCCCGCCATTACCGATCTCAGCTTACAGGTCAACCGGGGCGAGATCCTGGCGCTGGTAGGCGAATCGGGTTCCGGTAAATCCATTACTTCTCTTTCCATCTTACAGCTACTCGCTTCACCGCCGGCGAAGTATACGTCGGGGAAGATCCTTTTCACCGGAAGGGATGGGCGAACGATTAATTTACTCGAGCAAGCGCCCGGGACGCTGGAGCACATTCGCGGCGCGGAGATCGCGATGATCTTCCAGGAACCGATGGCCTCGCTGAACCCGGTGTTTACCTGCGGGCACCAGGTGGCGGAAGCCATCCGGGCGCATCATAAAGTATCAGCCGAAGAGGCCCGGGAGCAGACCATCGCCTTGTTCGGGCGGGTACAGCTACCAGACCCGGCGGGGATGTATCACCGCCACCCACATCAGCTCAGCGGCGGTCAGAAACAGCGGGTGATGATCGCGATGGCGATGAGCAGCCGGCCTTCGCTGCTGATCTGTGACGAGCCCACCACGGCATTGGATGTTACAGTGCAGAAGACGATCCTGGAGTTGATCAAACAGCTCCAGGCCACTGAAGACATGGGCGTCATCTTTATCACGCATGATCTGGGTGTGGTAGCAGAGATTGCCGATAAGGCCCTGGTCCTGTATCATGGGAAGGTGGTCGAAGAAGGGCCGGTGCGGGAGCTGTTTCGGAATCCTCAACATCCTTATACCCGGGGGCTGCTGAATTGCCGGCCGGCCTTGCATGTGAAGGGCGAGCGGCTGCCGGTGGTCAGTGATTTCCTGGAGGGGAGAGAACCGGAGCCGGCGGCACCCATAGCGAAGCCGGCGGCTGGCCCTGCCGAGCTGATGAAGGTGGAAGACCTCCGGGTATGGTATCCCGCGGAGAAAACATTATTGGGAAAGGTCTTGCGCTATACAAAGGCGGTAGACGGGGTGAGCTTCGATGTATTTACGGGCGAGACGCTGGGACTGGTGGGAGAGTCGGGTTGTGGCAAGACAACACTCGGCCGGGCGTTGTTGCGTTTGGCGGCCCCTACCGGCGGACGCATCTTTTTTGAAGGCCAGGAACTGACTGCCCTTAAGGGTGACGAGCTTAAGCCCTATCGGAGCCGCATGCAGTTGATCTTTCAGGACCCTTATTCCTCGCTGAATCCCCGATTGACGGTGGGCAGCGCCATCTCGGAGGCCATGAAGGTACATGGCATCGGCGGCACCACCGGACAACGGAGAGACGAAGTGATCGCGTTGTTGGAAAAAGTGAGTCTGCGGCCGGAGCACTATGACCGCTGGCCGCATGAATTCTCCGGCGGGCAGCGGCAACGGATCGTGATCGCGCGGGCGCTGGCCTTGCGACCCTCTTTTATCGTCGCCGATGAATCTGTGTCCGCGCTGGACGTCAGCGTACAGGCGCAGGTGCTCAACCTGCTGAACGATCTCAAAGCGGCTTTTGGATTTACCGTGGTCTTCATATCACACGATCTTTCCGTGATCCGGTACATCAGCGATCGCATCGTGGTGATGAACAAGGGCCGGATCGAGGAAGCGGGTGATGTGGAGCATATCTACCGGCATCCCCAAAGCGAGTATACGAAGAAGCTAATCGCGGCGATCCCGAGCCTTCAGCGCCTCGCGGGCTGAGCCGGGCGTTATTGATCGTCATCCTGGCGGAGCGCGTACTCGTTATCCTGGAAGAAATTGGCGGCACTTTTACGGCGGGACAGCAGCACCCGGCGCCATTGTTCCTGGAATTGCTGGACCTCGGGGGTGTCGTCATGGATCTTTTTGCCGGTGACCACCACGAGGGATGGTTCGGTGCTAATGTGATCTCCCGGCTGGATACCGCTAAGCCCCAGCATCCACGGGTCATCTTTTGTGATCTTATATCTGAAGAAATAGACGGTCCCTTTGTTTTGTTTGAACTGGGTGGGTTGCTTCGCCACGAGCTCGATCGCAGCGAAGTCGTCGACGCCGTGCCCCGCTACAAGCAGGCTGCGGGCGATGTCTTCCTGTGTCCGGTACTTCTTTGGGAATTTGTCCTGCTGATGGATATCGGTGAGGCCCTGAAAGAGCGCGGCGCGGGTCGCGTCGTTTGCCGCCAGCGACTGGAGCAGCGAGTCGGGCAGATCGTGGTGACGACGCAGCAGGAGGAGACTTGTCGTCAGCCGTAACGACGCATCACGGCTTTGCAGCAGCTTATCGAAGAAATGCGGTATGGTAGGATTCCGGTTATAAAAAGGCTCGAGCAGAATGGCGTAGTCGCCGAGCGCGTTACTCTGGTTATCGTCGTCGGCATCGCTGTTGTCGTCGCCGGCCTCTTCCGTCTTCTGCCATTTTTTTTCGTCTTTTCCCTCTTGTTTTTTCCAGGCGATCTTGGCGTCGAAATAGATCTGGCTGAAGTACGACGTGTAGTCGGCGGCATGGAGGTAGCCGCTGTCGACCAGGTCGGCCAGCAGGGATTGGATATTACTTTTGTAGTCGTCGACGCTGGCCAGCTGAAGCAAACCGGGGAAGAGGATGCGGGCCAGGGCGAGGGAGTCGCCGATATCGCGAAAAAGGTAGTTGTAATCGGAACTGTTATCGAATACGGGCGGGTCCTCGCTCATCAGCTCACCGAGCAGCCTATACGCCGCGGTGGTCTTATGATGCGCGAGCGCTTTCAGGACGGCATTCTGGAAAATGCTGGTGTCGCCTGCCTTTTCGTAGACGTTTTTGAGGCCGGCTACTACACCGGGAATGGCAAGGGAATCGTTGATGTAGCCGAGCTCGTTGATGAGCTTTGTCCTGGTCTCGAAGTAATCCTTATCGTTATAGGGAAGACTGCCTATGGCATTCAGCAACAAAGGGACCCCCGCGGCGCCAAAGTAGACATTCGGGATCGCTTCGCGCGCTTTTCTTGCGACGAGAGAATCTTTGCTATAGAAGTCGCGGAAGAAGGTATCCAGCTTACTGGTGAAGAACCCGGCGGCGGCGCCCGTTTGGCCTGCGCCAGATGGCCCGCCGAGCCCCACCGGTCTCAGCGTACTATAGAACTTATCCAGAAAGGCACTGCTGTCCCGGAGTGAATCGGTAAGCGAGACGACGCGAAAGAGATATTTTCCGTCGAGGAAAGCCCATATGTTGAGCCGGCGGGTAGTATTGGTATCGGTGAGGCTATACCGGTAGCCAAAACGGGTACCGTCGTGATAGGGCCGGCGGTCACCCACGACGAGATCGCGGCGGAGTCTTTTTTCGCTTGTCTCGTCGCGCCAGAACGTGGCAGTATCCTTGGGATAATAATATTTCGGGAAAGTTTCTACGGAGACGTAGACGGCCTCGCCGGTGGAATCGTCCTGGAAGAGGGCGGTCTTGGGGCGTGGCCAATAGTTGATATAATCCGGAAGGGAATTGAGGAACTCTTCGCTCGATGCGCGTTCTACAATGCGGCGCATGCCGGCGTCGACATCGGGGACCATGGGAGTGGTCACGCTGATGTGCATGAACGAGTCTACATAATCCCTGAAATGAGGGTAGTTATAAGGCGTAAAGGCAAAGGAGCCGAAGAAATCGGCGAAAGTTCTTTCCTTCCCGTGGCTGTGGGCGGCGAGTACGTAATAGTCCGCGCCGCGGAGGATGAATTTCGCGCGGATGAAGGAGCCGTCCTTCCCCTGATAGGTCGCATCGATACAGGCATGCTGGTCGAACCGGTCGGCACGGCGCGAGAGAAGGTGGTCGATGTATTCGGAGCTGCGGAAACTTTGTTCCATGAGGGCGAGATCGGCGGTGTCTTCTTCCAGGAAGCGGTAGTTCTGCACCGTGGACTTCCAGAGGAGGTAGGAGTCGCCGGTGAGCGAGTCGGCGGCTTCGTATTCCCAGCGGACGAGGCCGTCGGTCCCTGAAAGGTCCTTGTTCTGTGCCGGGGTGCGGGGCCAGCGGATGGTAAAGCCGCCGCGCGCGGGGGTAAAGCTGTTCCAGCCCCGGGTGTTGTCGTTGCGGATGTGGATGGAATTGAAGAACTGGTCGGCTTCGGCGCCGTCGACATAATTGTTATTGCCGCTCATCTTGAACACCCAAACTTCGTAAGGTGTCACCAGGATATTGTAGCGTTGAATATCGCCACGACGCGTGCGGGCGGTGATATCGAAGCCCTTGTAGCCGTTGCGGATCACGGATGTCCTTTTGAGTATTTTTCCCGGGATATCTTCGTAGAGGAGACTGTCTACTTTTTTCAGCAGGGTCTCGTCTTTCTGGCCGAAGAAGGAGGCGTGGGTCTTGACCCTGTCGATCATATAATAGGCTCCGTTGCTCATATCGGCATACTGCCAGGAGTCGGGAGAACGGCTGTCGGTACGGCGGTAGAGCTTGCCCGGCAGCTGAACGGAAAAGGCGCCGTCGGGTGAGCTGAAGAGCGAGAAGCTCACCGGCACCCTGATCTTGTCGATGTCATCGCGGTGGGTAGCGTCCTGATCCGGCATCATCACGGGGCGGAGGGTATATCCTTTGCGGCGTAACAATTCGATGTCCCCGCGTTTGCCCGGAAGATGGGCGGCCCCTACCCCTACGAATAGCGAATGGCGCCGGACGATGCTATCGATGGAGGCGGCCTGGATCTCGTTGCGCCGGTAGAGGAATTTCTCCATATAGGATTCGGACGGTTCCATGAGGCGTTCCAGTGAGTCGAGCAGGTCGAGATCTCCTTTGCGGTAGGCTTCCTGGGTCTTCCGCTCGATGTCGTAGGAGGTTTCGCCGTCGTTGTCGTTGGTCGTTCGTTTCTTTTTGTCCTTCATCATGTCCTGGGCGGCTTCCATGATGAGGCGTTCGGTTTGAAAGTAATTCTCTACGCCGGTGGCTTGTTTGCCCAGTTTGCGCCCCGTTTGGTAGATATAGAGATCCAGGTAGGTGTCCTCTTCGAAATCGGCCTGGCTGCGGTAGGTGCGGTAGAGGAGGCCGTTGATCACGGTGGGCTCGTCGCTGAGGGCGCTGCGGAGGGGGTCCTCGTACCTTTCGAGCTGAAACGAGTGCTCGTTGATAAAGTCGGTGGGGGCGCCCTGGGTATAGAAGCGCAGGTTAGACTGCAGTCTCTCGAAGCGAAAGAGCTGGTCCTGCCAGAGCTGGGGGTCGAGCTCGAGGGCGACGACGTCGGCATTTTTGATGTCGAGATAGAAGGAGTCGCTGAGATGGAAGACCAGCTTGCTGCTGACGTGCATGGTCCCAAAGAGGTAGGAGGGTTTTTTAAGCCCGTTACCGGTGATCTCCCACAACAAGGCAGGGTATTTTTTTTCTATATGTCGCTGAGCACCGGCGGAGAAGGCGAAAGATAGAAGGAGTATACCAAGCAGGGTCGATCTTCTCATTAGTGGAGGGTTACTATACAAGTTGCATAAAAGACGTCAATATGGGAAAATTATTTTGCTGTATAGACGTTAATTCGATCCGCAGGGTTGCCGGATGGGGAAATGAAATTTGGAGATGCGGGCTTTTTGTTGTACCTTCGCCGACTTGCAAAATCATGCCGTAACATGATAATAGCGGATAGAATTATCATGTGCGAATGTTGTAGCCGACGAGCTTAGCCGATAACACAATTAAAATTTTCATTCCACATGAAGCTTTCACAGTTCAAGTTTGATTTACCTCTA
>Ga0134126_10008472_pt1 | contig 12944 bp, 7 predicted proteins | sample KB31752_FD_96881 | JGI IMG/M metagenome (GOLD analysis project Ga0134126, IMG submission 96881) | Terrestrial soil microbial communities with excess Nitrogen fertilizer from Kellogg Biological Station, Michigan, USA - KB3-175-2 | ecosystem: Environmental > Terrestrial > Soil > Unclassified ...
AGTTCCGCCATCGTCTCGGCGAGTTCGGTCTCGCGGTCGCGTATCCGCTGCGCGTAGATATCGGCGGCGCGGCGCCACAACTCGCGTCGCCACTGCCGGCCCTGGTCGTGGATCGGGATGATCCTGCGCGCCAGTTCCTCGGCCACTACATCGTGCAGCGTGACGTACTGCCGGTTGGCCCGCGGCCTGATCCACGGCGTCCTTAGCAGTATCGGCCACGCGTCATCCAAGGTCGCGACGCCTTCTGGCAGCGGCCGGTCATCCATGAACCGGCGCCAGATCGATAGGCTCACGCTCTCTCTGGCCACCGCGAGCCGCTTGATCGCCTCATGCCAGAAATCCGTTTCGCGGTAGCTGGCGACCAGGCGTCGATTGAACGCTTCTCGCAGGTTCTGTCCATCCCTGGAGGCTTGTCCAAGGTAAGGCAGGTGCCGTTCGACATAGTCGAGCGTAGCGTTTTCAGCCTCTTCGGGCAGCCCCTTCACCCCGAGATAAGATATCGTAAATGCCAGCCAGAGTGGATGGCCATGGGTTAGATGTACTAGCTTGATCTTTTCCTGATCGGTCAGCCCGGCGGCGATCCCGCTATTGTTCAGATAGTCGAGGGCAGATTCCCTGGTAAAATCGTCGAGCTTGATTGACGTCACCTCGATTGGCTCATGAGGGTCTTCAAGCTCTCGCTGGATCGGGTCCGGCCTGGAGTCCGTCGATTGCTGCGGTCGGCCCGTCAGGATGAACAGGGTGCCAGGCAGCGCCCGCATCAGCTGAGTCAAAGTGACCAGAAGGCTCATGCCGCGTATGGCTTCGACCGTGTCGAGTATGATGACAACTGTCTTGTTGTTATCCTCGATGAATTTGCGGTAACAGTCAATAAATATATGCTTGATCTGGCCGAGATGGTTGATGACCGTCTCGTGGCCTACCAGCGGTCTTGTATATCGCGGCAATCGTGACAGATGGTCAAGATAAGGACTAAAATAGTTGCCCTGATTTCCGGGATCGAGCCTATCAGCCAGATGCTTCTCAAAATTCGAGAGCAGCCAGAATTCCGAGTCATCGATATCGATTGGACCGACCCATACCGTCGATGAGTCAGTCCCGTTTTCCCGTGCCAACTGCCGAACGAGCCAGGTCTTGCCTACCCCGCCCCGGCCGTAGAGCAGGACCGCGCGACTGGCGCCGTCGGCTCGGACTCGTGCGGCGACGTGCCTGACCTGGCCTTCCTCTGCGCGCGGTATATAGTGCGGAAAGAATGTTTCTTCTGTCATGTCATAGCTCCGGCACTGGGCGGAGGATTTCGGACTATTTCAACGAGTCTGGCAAAAAGGCCGTCAATATGCTTTACGCTCTGCCTAAGCTCGTCGTCGCTGCTCATCCGGTCGGCTGCGTACCGACGCAACTCGGCAACTGTGTAGAGCATCGAGGGCTTGAGGTCAAGTGACAGGGCTGTCGCCGCCGTGATCAATTCTCGATCGAACGCCGCCTCGTCAGGTTCACGACGGGCCGTCGCCTGATGCCAAAGACACTCGATAAGGCCCACCACTTGTTCCTTACCAAGCTGCTTCTCACTCCAGACCTTTATGAATCTGAGAGCCTGCTCCTGCGCCTCGGCTTGCTGGCCGGTTGTCGCGTAGAAGTAGCGATAGAACAGTCGGCGAATCGCCGGATGAACAATCTGCCACGGCTCGTCAAGGGGACGAAGCTGCAACGCGGAGCCGCTCACTGCGTCCCAGAGATCTTCGATTGACCATCCAGCGGCTTCAACGACGGCGCTGAAGGTGCGATTATTTTCCAGATGGTTGCGCAGATGGGATTGCGTGAACAGCCTGTAGGGCGCCAGAATCCGGTAGGCAAGCGCCAGCGCCTCAAGGCGAGGGTCAGCGCTCTCGCATGTGCGCTCATCGTCGCCGGAGCCAGGGAAAAGACTACCGCGTGCGAGCAATTCACGGTTTATGTAAGGTCCAGCCAGTTCTTCGAAATGCTGCCTGCTCTCGATGCTTTCTGGCCTTACCGCTTGCCTGTCCCCGATCCAGGCAAGGCAACGTGCGAGCAGGGCGGGCAGACCTTCGGTCACTTCATAGATGGTGGCAGCGGTTTGCCGCCAGTTAACCCTGAGAAGGTCCCTGCCAAGCCTGCGCACCAGATCGAGAAACGCGCTCTGGACAATGCCTTCGCTGAACTCGCTCAGCGAGAGCACCGACAGACGTGGTGACTCGGTAGCGGCCCGCCACTTGTCCTCAAGCCGGGACGCGACGATGAATGCCAGACGCTCACGTGTCGCGCCATCGACAAGATGGTAAATCTCGCTCAGGCACGACCGCAGCATGCGGGCGGCATCTTCGTCAAGGAGCTCGGCGGCGTCCAGAACGCACAGGTGGGGCCTGCGGGTCTCGAATATGCGGACGGCGATATCGTCGCGGGCCTTCTGGTCTGCCGTCACCGGCACCACGAGGCCAAACAGGCCGGCCAGCAGCGCGCCGGGGTTGGCGCGGGAATCAGGCGAAACCTTCCGGAGATCCAGCAGGTTGGTGACCCAGCCTTGCCGAGCCGCCTCCCTGCATATCTTGGTGACAAACCAGGTCTTGCCCATCTGCGGCGGCGCGGTCACCAGCCAGAAGTGCGGGCCGCCTGGATTGGTGATTCCGCGCAGCACCCTTTCAAGCTCGTCATCGCGGTTGCGAAACGTTGAGTCATCGCCAGCAGAGCCGCCAGAACCGTCGGAGGAAGGGGGGTCGCTGCCTCGATCTGGCTTGCGATGCCGGTTGGACTTGGCTGACTCCTCGTGCCGTCCGTTCTCCTCATGCCGGTCGTTCGACGCTTGCTCGCTAGCCATGCGAAGGCCAGCCGGGTGTTGCGTTCTTTCCAGTTCGGCATAACTCATAAATGGCACTACCTGCTCGCCCCACAGACATCCTTGCCTACTCGTACCAATATCCGGTCAGATCATTCGAGCCGCCTCCGCCGCAAAAGTACGACCGGCAGCGCAGAGCGCGAAATGCGCGGATCGCAAGCTCGAATACGCGATGGCGAGGCAGCCGGGTACCTAGCAGCCGACGTTCGTCACCGCACCGTGCACCCAGCCTCGTGATGGCGGCTCCGTTGCCGGTCACTGCGGTGCTCCCATGCCGAAGACGGCCTGCTCATGGAGTCCGACCGCACCCCCCGACTCCCAGTCCGGCCAACTCCGGCGTCCCCTGCCGATCCGCAACGCGACCGCGAGATTTCGCCAAAACCGAATATACGATGAGGAAGTTGGATGAGGCAACCAGATCAGTTACCGGTGTATTGCCCTAAAGATGACAGATACACGACAGCTAAATAGTCCAGCTACAAGACCAGCCAAGTGGCGTGGGCCATTATCGCTGAGGTTCCCAGTCAGGGCGGAGCGGGAAGCCTGAGACACCGCCATCACGTAGCTTCACGCCAAGTACCTGGTGGAGCTGGATGTCGTTGCGCTCGAAACCTAGGCGGGAGCCTGCCATGTACAGCCGCCAGACCCGCGCTATCGGTTCACCGACTTCGGCGACTGCTTCGTCCCAGTGCGCTTCCAGGTTGGCGCACCAGGCGGCTAGCGTCATCGCGTAGTGCTCGCGCAAGTTCTCCTCGTGCCTGACCTCGAAGCCGTTGTCGTGCATGGTCGAGAGGATGTAGCCGGGGCCCTCAAGCTCCCCGTCTGGGAACACGTACCTGAAGATGAACCCGCCGCGCACGCTCGCCCTGCCCGAATTGTCGGGTCTGGTGATGCAGTGGTTGAGCAGTCGCCCACCCGGGCGCAGCTTGCCGGCCAGGAATCTGAAGTAGCCGGGAAGCTGAGCCTTGCCGATGTGCTCGGTGAGGCCAATCGAGCTGACCGCGTCGAAGTCGGTCTCCTGGACGTCGCGGTAGTCCAGGTGGCGCACCTCGGCGACCTCGTCCAGGCCAGCCTCCTTGATGGCACGCTGCGCCCACAGCGCCTGCTGCGCGGACAAGGTGACACCGAGTGCCTTGACGCCGTAATGCCGGGCAGCGTGCATGACCATGCCGCCCCAGCCGCAGCCGACGTCGAGCAGCCGCATGCCGGGCTCAAGGCCGATCTTGCGGGCGACCAGGTCGAACTTATATTCCTGCGCCTGCTCGAGCGTCGCGTCCGCGGTCGGGTAGCAAGCGCAGGTGTAGGCCATGGAGGGCCCGAGCACCCATTCGTAGAACGTGTTCGATACGTCGTAGTGGTGCGAGATCGCGTTCGCGTCCCTGCCCATGGAGTGGCGCCTGCCGCCCAGCCAGCTTCGGTTGACCCGCACCTCCTGGGCAGGCGGCGGTATCCGGGGGAAAAGCAGCTTTGGGCCACCGAGCGAGCGCAGCATGGCGAGCTTGTCCGAAGCGCTCATCGCGAGTCGCTGGGCGCCGGCCAGCCTGCGCAGCGCGGTGTACATGTCACCGTTCACGTCCAGGTGCCCTGTGACGAAGGCGCGAGCCAGGCCGAGCGCGCCCGGCGACTGGGCCAGGTAGGACACAGCGGTCTGATCGCGGACCGTCACGGTCACCGGAGGCGTACCTGGCGAGCCCGCGGAACTGCCATCGTAGGCGCGGAACTCGACTGGCGTGTCAGGGCCAGCTACCTGTTCGAAAACCTCGGCTAGCGTCATTGTGTGCTCCTTCACTTCCCGCGCACGCACTTGTCGTACAGGTCGGCGAGCCGGCCGTCGGCGTCGTAGCGATGCTTGAGATCCGCGTACGCCGCGCCGTTGTATAGCCGCCAGAACTCATCCGGCGAGTAGAACGAGGTCGAGTACAAACCCTTGTGCCCGTCCAGCCCGGTGACCTTTTCCTCTATCTGCTTGTTGAAGTAACCGTCGGTGGCACCTGCGGGAAGCGCCACGTTGCCCCAGAAACCGAAGTTCACGTACACCCGGCCCGGGGCGAGCGGGTATAGCGGCCAGGAGTTGTCGCCGCGCAGCCGCAGCGGGCACAGCCAGACCGGACTCATGCCGACCCGATCGGCGAAGAACTCGTAGAACTCCGCCGACCGCTCGACCGGGATCTCGACGTCCTGGATCACCGACTCCTGGGCGGCCGTGCCCATCCGGGCGCCGAGCTTGCCGGTCAGCCCGTGGCGCTTGTCGAAGGCGACCAGCTTGCGGTAGACGTCAGAGCGCCGGTAGCGGCTCGGCCACAGGTGCCTGACGAGCGGGCGCTGCACTCCGAAGGCGCGCGAGCACCAGAACCAGTCGGTGTCCCAGCGCCAGAGGTAGTCGCGGATGGTCAGGAAGTCTTCCGCCGGGCCGCGGATCGACTTGTAGTAGATCCGCTGGCCGGTGTAGTCGCTCAGCCACGGGGCGACCTCGCTGTACGCGCCGACGGTGAGATAGATCTCGTCCGGGCTGAACGCCGTGCCGTCGACGAAGTCGGCGCGATGACCGCGGTAGCTGCCGGCGACGGCGATCTGCGCGACGGCCGCCATGGCCTGCGCGGCGTCGGCGAACCTGAAGTGGCGCAGATGCACGTACGGTGCGACTGGCTCGAGCTCGATCGTCAGCCAGAGCGCGTAGCCGAGCGTGCCGTAGGAGTTCGGGAACCCCCAGTAGAGCGCGTCATGCGCGGAGCCCGGCGCGGCGGTCACCACCCGGCCGTCGCCGGTCAGTATGTCCATTTCGAGCACCGACTCGTGCGGCAGGCCGTTGCGCAACGAGGTCGACTCGATCCCGAGGCCGGAGACCGCGCCACCCAGCGTGATCGTCTTGAGCTGCGGCACCACGAGCGGCATCAGCCCATACGGCAGCGTCGCGTCAACGAGATCCTCGTAGGTGGTCATGCCGCCGACAATCGCGGTGCGCGCCTTCTGATCGACGTCGAGCACGCCAGTGAACGCTGACACGTCCAGGGAGGTGACTGACCCAGACCCGCCGTCGCGGAACCTGAACAAATTGGAAGTCGACTTGGCGAGCCTGACTGGTGTGCCTGGCGGGATGGCGGCGTACTGATGCCTGAGCCTGGCGGCGGCCGCGTGCCTGCCAGCTAGCCGCGGACTAGCGACGCTGGCATGGGGACTACCCCCGGAGCCCCCGGCCTCCACGCCTCGTTGCCTGCGCTCGTGATCGGCGAGTTCGGTCACGCTGCCCTCCCGTGGCCGTCGGCACCGGACGGCACCACCAATGACGCCGCGGAAGGCGCCACCCTGCCGCTGTCCGGTATGCAACGCATCGATCTTACCGTTCGGTAGGCCGCCGTTCTTTCTGCCGCTCAGATGGCTGTCACGAGGTCGGCGATCGGCTGATCGAAGTGCACGCCGGGCCGGGCGGGGCTGGGTCGGGCGGGGCTGGCGCCTGGCATGGCGGACAATAGACATGGAGGAAAAATGGCGGCAGTTTATTCCGAGCTGGATGAGAGGCTGATCAAGTTCATCGCCGGTCAGCCGATGTTCTTCGTGGCGACGGCACCGTGCCTGGACGACTCGGGTGGCGGGGGTCATGTCAACCTTTCGCCCAAGGGGTACCGCGACACCTTCGCTGTACTCGATCCGCTGACGGTCGCCTACCTCGACCTGACTGGCACCGGCGCGGAGACGATCGCGCACCTGCGCCAGAACGGCCGGATTACGATCATGTTCTGCTCGTTCGCTCGTGAGCCGAAAATCCTGCGTATCTACGGGACCGGACTCGTCGTCGTGCCCGGTGACCCGCGCTGGGATGAGTTCGCCGGTTCCTTTCCCTTGCTCTTGGCCGACGCTGGCGCTGGCGGCGGTGACGGCGAGCTGGTACCGGCGCGGACCGGCCTGGGAACTGGAACGGATCGGGGCCAACGCCGGGCGATCATCGTGGTGAACATCGACCGGATCGCCGACTCATGCGGCTACGCCGTGCCCAGGATGGAACTGGTCGAGGAGCGCGACCTGCTCGACCGGTGGGCTGAGCGCAAGTCGCCAGACGACCTCGCCGCCTATCGCGTCAAGCACAACAGCGCAAGCATCGATGGGCTGCCCGCACTCGGCTGACCAGCCGAGATCACGCGCCACCCGATATTTTCGCTTATGCAACTTATACCGGCCGTTTAACCTAGCTTGCTCCAGGCATCTCCTATCGTTGGCTCATGCGATTCGCGCTGATCAACTCCGGGCTTGGCCTGCTAGCCACCGCCACCGAGCTGCACAAGCTCCGCCCGGACGCTGACTTGGTCATCGCCATGGATCCCGACGGGATGCCATGGGGGCCGCGCACCCCGCAGGACATCGCGCAGCGATCGCTCGCACTCGCTCGCGCCGCCGCCCGCTACGAGCCCGACGTGATCATCATGGCGTGCAACACCGGATCGGTGCACGCCCTGGAGGTGCTGCGGTCGCACTTCGAGCCGGACATCCCCGTCGTAGGCACCGTCCCCGCGATCAAGCCGGCCGCCGCCGCCGCTCGTTCCGTCGCCATCTGGGCGACCGTCGCCACGACCGAGAGCGACTATCAGCGCAAGCTCATCGACGAGTTCGGGAGCGGGGCCGAGGTAACCCCCGTTGCCTGCCCGGGCCTCGCCACCGCCGTCGACGCCGGCGACAGCCAGGCGATCACCGCTGCCATCGCCGACGCCGCCGCCCGTACTCCCGCCCGCTGCGGCGCGCTGGTGCTCGGCTGCACCGAGTACGAACTAGCCGCCGACCAGATCGCCGCGGCCGTACCAGACGCCATCCTGTTCGGCTCCGCCGCCGCAGTCGCCACCCAAGCACTGCGCAGAGCCAACCAGGCACCCGCCACCCCGGCGAACACGGCGACCACAGCGAGCACAGCGAACGCGGCAGCCGGCACAGCGAGCACAGCGAACGCGGCGAACGCGGCGAACGCGGCGAGCACAGCGAACGCGGCAGCCGGCACAGCGAACGCGGCGAACGCGGCGGTCGGCACGCTCACGGTGTTGCTCAGCGGACGCCAGGCCAGCTTGCCTCCGGCCGCCCTGCGATACCGCCAAGGTCGTGAGCTAGCCAAGCTCGACGCCCGCCGCAACCCAACACCCGGACTCGCGGTCTAGGACCACCTGACACGCGGCGAACCACCCCGCTGACACGCGGCCCACCACCTCGCCCCTCACCCCGCCTGACACGGGGCCCACCACCTCGCCTGACACGCGGCCCACCGCCTCGCCTGATACAGGGGCTGCCACGCGGCCTCACTCCGCCTGACACGCCGACTGGGAGCGGGTACTCCGGATGATTGCCGTGTGGTGCACGGAGATCGCCGTGCGCTGGCTGTAGTTGTCGGGTGATCACGGATGATCGCCGGGTGCGTGGCGGAAGCTTGCCGTGGGCCGGAGAGTTTCCGTGCTCTGCGCGGAGTCTTGTCGTCGGGATCACGGATGACTGTCGCTTTACGGATAGTTTATAGCGCTATCACACGAAAATCATCCGTGACACGGCAACTCTCCGACGGACACCCGTCAACCTTCCGTCATGATCATGTAGTCTTTTCCGTCGAGGTAGGCTTTTCCGCAAATAGCGCGGCAAACTCTACATCGACGGAAAACTCTACGTCACGATTTTACGTTCCGTCTCAATTGTCACACCAGTCACAGTTGATCTTGCTGGACGTCGCCGCTTCGGGCGAAGAACCAGCCGCGTGGTTACACCAAACCTCCCAAACCGGGGCAATACGCCTGCTCAGGCCGCGCCACCCCGCGATGGATACGGCAAGCCATCGCGGAAACCGGGTGTGAAACCCCGGGTTCATCGCGCGGATCCATCGCGCCGCGCCGACGCAGGGTCTAGGTGGATCACCGGGGCGGTGGTCTGCGGCGGGTTGGGGTTGGGGTTGATTGCTTTCTGTGCTTGGCGTAGCTGGCCGCGACTTGTTTCGGTGACATTGACAGGCGGGCAGCGGACGGGGGCAAGCCCGCGTGTAGCGCGTCGGCGAGCAGTAGCGCCATCGAGTAGGTCGGGTCGGCGTCAAGCGCTCGTTCGATCGCGATGCTTGCCAGGGCGCCGTCTCCGGCCTGCCAGGCGACGAACGCGAGCAAGGACGCGGGCGCTGGGGTGAATTCCGCTGGCAGATGATGGAGCAAGTGCTTCCAGAGTCGCTGATGCGCCTCGTTGAACTGCGGGTCCATCCGAGCCCACGCGTCGTCGCGTACGCGCAGATCGTTTAGTGCCAGCCCCAACCAGGCGATCTCGTCATGATCCTTCATCTCGGCGCCGCGCCGGTATCTCGCCACAGCTTGCCGCACCGACTTGCGACCGGCGTCCGCGATAGCTTGCAGCGGGTCGGCGTCCGTTGTGACCGACAGGGATTCTTCGATCAGGCGCGCTGCCCTGCTCCTGGCCCGCTCGATCGCGGCGGTCATTGGTTCGATGGACTCGGGAGTCCTGGCGAGCGTCCCGACCAGCGCTGCCCTGTCGTTGCGCACGGTGAGCCCGGCGGCGGCGAGTACTGCCGCAGCCGGATGGGCGGACGGGTTGTAGGGCACGCCGTCGGGCGGGCAGCAGCGCGGATCCTGGCACAGATACGACCAGTAACGGCCGTCCTCCACCCGCAGAGCGTCCTGTACCGTGATGCCAGCTTCGCGCAGCGCCGGCGCCACCACATCGACCACGCCGCTGACCGCCGGGCCTGTCCCGTAGCCGATGACGACAGCCATTGTCAGGTGCTCGCGGCTCAGCACGGTCGTCGCGTGCTGGGCGATGTCCTTGCTCAGCGCTTCTTGCGGGGGATCGGGCAGGTCGTAGCGGAACGCGAGCCTGATCCTGGCGTGCGGACCGCCTATGCCGAGCACCACAAGGCTATTGGCCGGGTGGAAGCCGAGCAGGTGCGGAACGACGGCCAAGATGCCGTCGGCGGACCCCACCTTGACCCGGCAGCGCTCGGCAGCGGCACCTTTTTGCGGCGACTGGCCGGCGGACCTGGACCGGCCCGGTCCACGTCCGGCCGGTCCGGCCGGTCCCCGGTCGGCGGGTCCGCGACCGGCCGGTCCCCGGCCGGCGGATCCGTCGGCAGCTGGCCCCGGACTTGACGGGACCGCGCCTCGTCGCGGATCTGGATCCGTACCTTGGTGGGGGCCTGGATTCGCGCCTTGGTGGGAGTCTGAATCCGCACCGCGTCGCGGAGCTAAATCCGGGCGCTGGCTGGGATCTGGATTGGCGTGGTGATTTGCGTTGGGCTGGTGTTCATTCATGTGGCCAGGGTGGCCTGGGGCGGGCGGCACCACATGATCGGTTTGGGCGCTGTGAACAACGCGGTTTGGACACCACCGATCGGTCGGCCCTGTGGACAGATTTCGCGCCGGCGACTGCCTAGAGCTTGACCCCAAGCAACGCGTCGATCGCGTCCCTGACCAGGTCAGATCCCACTGAAACCGGCCCAGCAGGCGGGCCGTCGAGCACCGCGCCAGCCCACGCGTCGACGGCCGCCAACGCACCAGGAGCGTCCAGATCATCGGTTATCCGCTCGCGCATTGCCGCAAGCACGCCGTCCTGCTCGCCGGACGGCCGGCGCACAGCCTCGCGCCAGCGACCAAGACGCGCGATAGCGGTGCCGAGCACCTCACCGGTCCAGTCCCAGTCCTCGCGGTAGTGATGCGCGAGTATCGCGAGCCTGATCGCCATCGGATCGGTGCCTGACTCCCGCAGGGCCGATACGAACACCAGGTTGCCGAGTGACTTTGACATCTTCTCGCCGTCGTACCTGACCATCCCGGCGTGCACGTACCTGCGGGCGAACACCTCGCCATCGGCCACGCCGTGCGCTACCCGCGCATGCGACGCGCTCATCTCGTGGTGAGGGAAGATCAGATCGGATCCGCCGGCCTGCACGTCGAAGGCCGTGCCTAGCCAACGCGAAGCGATCGCCGCGCACTCGACGTGCCAGCCTGGCCTGCCTGGCCCGAAGCTGGAGTCCCAATGCGGCTCACCTGGACGCTCAGCGAGCCATACCAGGGGATCGAGCGCGTCCTTCTTGCCTGGCCGACCGGGGTCGCCGCCACGCTCCGCCGACAATTTCAGCATCGTCGGCTGATCGAACCCTGACACGCTGCCGAATCTCGCATCGGCCGATCTCGCCGCGTACACGTCACCGTCGAGGTCGTAGAGCGATCCGCGGCTGGCGAGCAGCCCGCTGAACTCGCCGATCACATCGAGAGCCTCGACCGCGCCGATCAGGTAGTCGGGCGGGAGCACCCGCAGCGCCGCCATGTCGGCGCGGTACCTGGCGATCTCGCGGTCGGCGAGTTCGCGCCAGTCATCGCCGTCCCTCGCCGCGCGCTCGAGCAACGGATCATCGACGTCAGTGACATTCTGGGCATAACGCACCTCGTGCCCGGCATCTAGCCAGCTTCTTACCAGAAGGTCCCAGGCGATGTACGTCGCCGCGTGGCCGATATGCGTCGCGTCGTATGGCGTGATCCCGCAGGCGTAGATCGTCGCCAGTTTGCCGCTCGCCGCTACCACGCGGGCCTTGCTGGCGGTGTCCCACACCAGCGGATCGGGCCCCCGCCCGGGCAGGCTAGGAATGCTCGCGGCGGGCCAGGTGTCCATGGCGGCAAGGTTATCTCTCTGCTTTGCGTGCTATCGGAGGGACCGCAGGAGTTCGAGTGCGTATGCCAGCCCAAGCAGCCTCGGCTCGCTCCAGGCCGGACCTATGAAGGAGACCCCGACGGGAAGTCCGCCCACGAGCCCGGCTGGCACCGTGATCGCCGGGTAGCCGCTCACGGCCGCGGGCGTCGATGTGCCGAACGTGTAGTGGTCGCCGAGCACGTAATCGGTGAGCCAGGCCGGGTTGCCGGTCAGCGTGAGCACCGCGTCGAGCCCGTGCTCGCTAAGCGCACCGTCGAGGCCGCCGCGTGCTAGGTTCCTCGCCTCGTCGCGAGCCGACCGCCAGTTCGGGTCGGCCCGGCCGCTCGTTGCCTCGGCCTGGACGAAGATTTCCTGGCCGAACCGAGCTAGCACGCGCTCTTCGTTCTGATTATTAAATTCAATGAGCTCGCTCAGCGACATCGGGTGATCGCCGCCGACACTGGCCAGGTAGGCGTTCAGGTCGTCCTTGAATTCGCAGCCAAGCGCGACGAATTCCGGCTTGTTGATCTCGTCGGATCCAGCCAGCTTGACCTCGTCAATGACGACGGCACCACGCTCGGTGAGCTTGTTCACCACGCTGTCGAGCAGCGCCGCGGCGCCAGCGACCGCTTCGGCGGCGCCATCGCGCCAGATGCCGATCCTGGCCCCAGCCAGCGCCGCCGCGTCGAGGAACTTGGTGTAGTCCGCGTGGATGGAGCGGTCGCGTGCCGCTGGGTCGGGCGTGTCGTCTGTCGGCGGATCGTCCGGGTCGGCGCCTGCGATGACGCCGAGCAGGACGGCAGCGTCGGCCACGCATCTGGTCATCGGCCCCGCGGTATCCTGCGCCGACGAGATCGGGACAATGCCAGCCCGGCTGACCAGGCCAAGCGTCGGCTTCAGCCCGACGATCCCGCAGTTGTTCGACGGGCTGACGATCGAGCCGTCGGTCTCGGTGCCGATCGCCAGCGGGGCGAGTCCGGCGGAAATGGCCACACCGGAGCCTGAACTCGAGCCAGATGGGTTGCGTCCGGTGCCGTGAGGGTTCACCGCCTGCCCGCCGAGCGTTGACCATCCGCTGGTCGAGTGCGTCGCACGGAAGTTGGCCCACTCGGACAAGTTGGCCTTGCCGAGTATGACCGCGCCGGCCGCGCGCAGCTTGCCGACGATGAACGCGTCCTTCGCGTCGGCGCCGAGCAACGCTGGCGAGCCAGCGGTGGCCGGGCTGCCTTCGGCCGCGATGTTGTCCTTGATCAGCACCGGAATACCGGCCAGCGGACCTAGTTCAACGCCACTGGCACGAGCCTCGTCGGCTGCGCTCGCTTGCTCGGCCGCGTCGGCGCTGACCGATATCACAGCGCCGAGGTCGCGGCCGCGCTCGATCCGCTCGGTGTAAAACCTGGTGAGTTCGGCGGCCGTGAGCCGTCCCTGCGCCATCGCCTGGGAAAGCGCG
>Ga0134126_10008473_pt1 | contig 12943 bp, 12 predicted proteins | sample KB31752_FD_96881 | JGI IMG/M metagenome (GOLD analysis project Ga0134126, IMG submission 96881) | Terrestrial soil microbial communities with excess Nitrogen fertilizer from Kellogg Biological Station, Michigan, USA - KB3-175-2 | ecosystem: Environmental > Terrestrial > Soil > Unclassified ...
ATAGGTGTCCATCACCTCTTCCTTAATATTGTTGTTCTTGCTCTTGTTGATATGATTCCAGTCTTTTTCTTTCACTCTTTTATTTATTGTGAATCCTAATAAAGTAGTAATAGAACAGTGGGGCCAGAGGGACTCGAACCCTCGACCGCCAGCGCCCCGGGCTTATACCCACAAATCATACATGAATATATATGCGTAAATGTGGATGGTATCCTACCAAGCTAGACGATAGCCCCTATGCTCTATTATTAATTATTACCTCTTTTAAACCTGTGCTTTTAATTTAATATGAATTATACATTCATCTATGGATAAAAAATTAAAGATACATTTTTATTAATTGATTGGGAGCATTTTAAATATATTATAATGCTAATTCATGAATTAGATAATATAGATAAACAGATATTAAATGATATTCAATGGACTTTCCCATTAGTTGAAAGACCTTTCTTAGAATTAGCAAAAGAATATCATATAACAGAGGAACAAGTTATTGAAAGAATAAAAAAATTAAAAGATATTGGAATAATCAGGCAAATAAGTGCTATTTTTGACACTAGAAAACTTGGATACAAAAGTGCATTGGTAGCTTTTGCAGTAAAAGAAAACAAAATAGAGGATGTTGCTAACGAGATAAATAAACATCCAGGTGTAAGCCACAATTATGAAAGAAATCATGAATATAATTTATGGTTTACCCTAGCTGTTCCACCGTATGGTGATATGAAAGTAGATCTTGAAAAAATGGCCTTGTTAGATGGGGTTTTAAAATACAGGGTGTTGCCAACATTAAAAATGTATAAAATAGGAGTAAAATTAGATATGGTAAATGATGATCCTGAAAAACCTAACCCCAGTGACGACGTTAAAAATTTAGAAACAAAAGCAGAAAAAATATCTGAATTAGATAGGGAATATATAAGACAATTACAAAAAGATATAGAAATTGTAAAAGAGCCATTTAAAATAATTACTGAAAATTTAGGAATTCCTTCAATAGATCTCTTTAACAAAATTAAAGAATATGAAAAAATTGGAATTATGAGAAGATTTGCTGCTATATTAAGGCATAGACAAGCAGGATTTACAGCAAATGGTATGATAGTCTGGAAAATTCCAGAAGAAAAAGTAGATGACAAGGGTTTAAAAATTGCATCATTTCCTCAAGTAAGTCATTGTTATAGGCGTCCTGTATATCCTGATTGGGAATTTAATCTTTTTAGTATGATACATGCAAGAACAATAGAAGCTGCAGAAAAAATAGCTAAAGAAATTTCATCAGTTATTGGAATTGATAATTATAAAATCTTATTTAGTTCAAGGGAATTTAAAAAGGAACGCGTTAAATATTTTGAATAAGACTTGTATCTAATAAAATAAAAAAATATATATGGATTAAGCTAATAGGTCAGCTAAATAAAAATTATTTTCATACATTTGTTCTATGTCTCTTTTTTCTTCAGCATTTAAATAATTCCCATCAGATAATTGAGCGAACATGTCTATCTCTTCTATACTCGTAACTGTTGGCAAAACAACAGAAATTTGTTCATGTGATAATATATACTTGATAGCTATTTCGGTAATATTCCAACCATGAGAATTAGCAATTGGTTTAAGTTTTTCTATTTTTTTCAATGATTGAATAATCCATTCCTTTTTTCTGATACTTCTATGATCATTTTTATCCATAACTGTATTTGCATCCACTTTTCCTGTTAAAACGCCAGATGCATCGGGAACCCTAACCATTACCCCTACCTTATTATTGTTTTTATTTATGGCATTAAAAAATGCACGCCCAGGATCCTGTTCTAATATATTATATACTGTCTGTAAACAGACTATATTTCTATTCTCAATAGCATAAATTCCTTCTTCTTTCCATCCTATTGCAGGACCCAAAGCAATACCATGACTTTTAATTTTTCCAATTCTAACTAAATTATCTAATTCATCAAATAATCCATCATTTTTTATTGCATTCATTTTGGGATTATGCAAACTATATACATCAATAAAATCAGTTTCTAGTCTTTTCATGCTCTCATTTAATGCAAAACCTAAAAAATCTACATTATGTTTTTGCGGAATTTCATTATGTCCAATTTGCTCAACATTATACATATCATAGCCCCATTTGGTAGAATAAATTACATCATTACGCATATCTTTAAATGCTTTTGATAATATCTTCTCACTTTTGCCTTTTCCATACATATCTGCAGTTTCATAAAAATTGATTCCTAAATCATAAGCATGTTTTAACATCTTGATGGATTCATCTTCTTCAAGTTTTTTTCCCCACCAATCCAAACCCAAAGTCCATGTTCCAAATCCTATTTCACTAGCTTTTAATCCGCTGTTGCCTAAATTACGGTATTTCATTTAAATATACTCCTTATTTCTAAAGTTAGGTTATTAAAGGTAATATCATCTATACAAGGCTTGCTAATTGATTTTAGATATTCTAAATGTTGAGATAAATCGTTTATTTGATTGCCTTTTATTATTACGTCTTTTAGATCAAATTGAATCCAAGATTTACAACCAGACCACTCGGGACTATTTTGAATTTCAATGGGCTCATTTAATTTATATGCTCGTAGTATCAATAGATATAGGGGTTTTTTAGGATTATAATTAAATCTCATTTTTACATAGTCAAGGTTCCAGATATGATATTTTTCTAATTTTTCTAATTTGCTTATATCATTTATTTCTATGAAATGGGTTATTTCTACAAATAAACTTATATTAATAATATCTTGTGTTACTTTGGAATTTTTTTCATTAGATATGTTGTTTTCTTTTTGATTAAGTGACTGTGTGTTATCTTTTTGTTGTTGTTGTTGTTTTAAAACTTCTAATTCTTCTCTATATTCACTTTGAATTGAATCAATGGATTGATGTTCAAATGTTGGAAACAGAAAAAAAACTTTATGCTTAAGTTCAAAACCATTGCGATATTCCATAATCCCTCCTTTTCTAAATAATAATACTTGTTTTCCATCTTCAATTGCTTTACATACAATAGCCCATTCTTTTAATGCTGGAGCAGAAATGAAATTTGAATCGAATGTTTTATCAATTGATGATAATGATGATTCGTTTTTTTTGTATTCTAAATTCGATGATGATTTGGATGAAGGAGGTATTGATGATGAATTAGGCGATGATGATACTGAGGAAGCCGCTACTTCTGCTGCTGTAGATATCACCATAGTATTAGGAGATATATTATTCTCAAATAAAATAAAAGGAGAAGAAAACATATAAAACAATAAATTAAGATAGTGTATTGTTATTATAAATATATTTTTAATTTAAAATAGAAAATTCTAATTTATTTATCCTAGACTTTTTATTATTTCATTCATATCTCTTAAAACACATGGAATCATTGGAGTATCTTTTATGATATATCTGCTAACTTCTGTTTCTCGTAAATCCATTATGAGATTCTGAAACATTGATAGATCATCGGTTTCAAAAGCCAACATAAAATCCTGATCTCCAACTCCAAATGAATATGTTGTATTTAATCGAATTTCTGGATATTTTCTTCCAACTTTTATATGTTCGTTCATCATTTGTTTTCTTTTTTCAAATGGTAAAAGATACCATTCTCGAGATTTTATAAATGGATAAACTATTACATATTTTAGTGGAGGATCACTTTCATTTTCAAAACCGAGTTTAACCTGATTTAAATAAATTGATTTTCTTGTTAGTGAAAGAAAGGTACAAGTAGGCTCTAGATATTTTCCTAATATCGTTGAATATATCTTTGTTGTTAAAACTTGAATATTTTCAAGCGATGAAGAAATTGACCAAATCATAAATTCAGAATCATGTCTTAAGCCAATTGTAGAGTATGTTCTAACTTTCATTTTTGTATTAGCTACTTTTAATAATTCTAGAAATTCTGTTGAGGACTCATCTTTGCCAATTTCATTTAACCATCTCCATTTCGGATCAACTTTGTAAAAAGTAAAACTAAAAATTTTTTCTGTTGTATTCCCTTTGTTTCTATTATCATCAGACTCATTGCTATTACTTTTGAAACTAGTAGAATCGGCAGCTTCTTCTGTGATATTCTTTAATGAATCAGAATTAACATCATTGTTTATATTTTTAACATTATTTAGGTTATCGTTATCTTTTTTTGGATCATCTGATTTATAGATATCATTAACTTTTTCAATATGGTCCATAAATTTATTGATATTTAAATTAATAAATAGTTTTAAATAATTATAATATAATAATTAACATCATTCTTTTATATCATCAGTCAATCCTAACCATGAATAACCTTTCACTTCTAATTCTTCAGCCAGCTCTCTTCCTGCCGTTTTAATGATTTTGCCTTTGGACATTACGTGAATCTTATCTAATTTACTTAGATATCTCAATATTCTTGCATAATGTGTAATAACAATTACGCCAGCTCCTATTTCAATTAATTTATTGATAGCTTCTGCAACTGCTTTTACAGCATCGATATCAAGCCCAGAATCAGGTTCGTCAAGAATTGCAATATTTGGTCTTAAGACAAGCATTTGCATTACTTCTGATCTCTTTTTTTCTCCTCCTGAAAAACCTTCATTAAGATATCTACTTAAAAAGCTGGGATCTAATCCAACATTATCCAAGTTCTTTTTTAAATATTCGTGAAATTCTTTTACTGTTATAAAAACCTCTCTGTTTTTTTGTTCATTCGCTAGACTTTTAGTTAATACATTGTAGGCATTACGTAAAAAATGACTATAACCTACTCCAGATATTTCTGTTGGATATTGAAATCCCAAAAATAATCCTTTTTTTGCTCGCTCATCAGTTTTTAAGTCCAAAATACTTTCATTATTAACTAGTATATCTCCAGAAACTACTGAATAGCGTGGATGACCTAATAAAACATTGGCTAATGTACTTTTACCTGATCCATTAAGTCCCATAATGGCATGAACTTCACCTTTATCAACATCTAAATTGACTCCATTAAGAATCTCCTTGTCATCAATATTTACATAAAGATCTTTAATGCTTAAAAATGACATAAATCTTTTAATAAAAGTACATTATTTAAATATTCTCTAAAAAAAAGCATTCTATTTTATAAAAATTATAATAATAGTAAAAAAAGAGACAACAATTAGATTTTTAATAAATATTTTGTTCAAATAATTGAAAAAAACCATAAATAAATAAAAATATTAGAAAGGCTTTAGGAAACTGTTATCTTGCCATGCATATATGGATGAACAGTACAATAGAATGAAACATCTCCCTTTCCTAATTTACTGGCTGGTACACTATGTTTAGCATTTGGGGTTATAATGCTTGAATCAAAGAGCTTTCCTGAGTTAGGATCATCAGGGCCTGTACCACTGGTTGCAGTATGAGGAACGTTATCTTGGTTAACCCATGTAACTAATGCATCGCTAGTAGCAGTAGCAGGATCTGGACCATACGCTGGATTTCCTTGAGTTGAAGCACCTTTTAATATATTTATTGTAACTTTTTTAGTAAATTTGGATTCATCTACAGGTGCAGAAGCAGCTGCCCCTGATTGACCAGAAGCAGCAGCACTTGCTGCCGATTTAACAGGAAGATCAACCCTATAAATAGAATTTACTACCCCTGGTATTGGAGTAACTTTTGCAAAAACGAAGAATAAAATTACTCCAGTTAAAACTGTTAATCCCATAATTGCTAAGAAAGCCGTTTTGTCAGTACTATCATAATTCATATGACAACAATTCTATTAAAAACCCCCTATTAATTTCTTTTACGGAAAAAAATAAATCTATTAAAATTCTTAAATAAAATAAATAAAATATAAAATGGATATTACATATGCAATTATGTCATGATTTTTATTTATGATATTTTAATGCTTCAACAGAGTGAAAATAGGGGAAAGCCAAATCAAATGCCAAATCTGTAACAAAGAACTTGAATATATTAAATATGTTCCTATGCCTGAATGGAAAATTTCAAAATATTTATGTAGTGCTTGTTATTCAAAGAAATTGTCAGAATATTATGTTGTACGTCAGGAAAAACATAAAGCATAATTTTTTTATTTATGATAGTATGTATATATTGTGAAGTCTGATAAAGTTAATTTATCATAAGGATCTCGATTGCTTTTTTATTTTCGATAATTGATCTAGCATTTTCAAAAGGCAAAATTGCAATATCCTCCTTTTTAAACGGCCCGTATTTATTCATGTTAATGCCAACAAATTGCTCCATTATATCTAAAAATCTTACAATCGTGCAATATTCATTTATTGAAGAAACAATTTTTTCTAATGTTTTAGGTTTACCTTCAAATAATGTGTTTATTACAATGTTAATTCTATTTTCTACATCTCTATTTCCATAAAAAACATATTTTTCTTCATCTGTTAGATTAGAATATTCAAAAGTTTCATTTGTTTTTTTATCTATATTAAAGATTTTTCTACATCTATATACAAATAACAATGTAACTGATTTCAAGTACAAATCCAAGAGATTATTTTTAATTTGTCCCGATATCTTTTCTCCCATAATTTTTATATTTTTTTCATTATCATTATCTTCCTCTTTTTCTATTGCATTATTTTTTAATTTTGATATTACATTAGCAATATTTTGGTAAAAATTAGTTGGAATAGCCTGAGGGCCACCTATAAGTTGTATCTCTTTTTTCAAGATACTAAAAACCTCATTAATGCTTATAATCTCATTTTGATTGTCAAAATCCATAATATTATTCAGGTTATATTGAAATGAAAGCTTAATTATAGGTTTTAATTTTATATTAACGAATATTCGTTTGCCATACAAGGTTATAGATGGAAAAATCGAGTCATTGACTTTTACAGCTAATCAAGTAATGGATAAGTTAAAGGATGAAGAAATAAAATTTTTAGATTTACAATTTACTGGATTAACTGGTAGATTTCATCATACAACAATGGCAGCAAATATGTTCAAAATAGAAGACTTTGAAGATGGATTGCCAAAATTAGATGGCTCTTCTATTAGAGGTTTTACACACATACATGAGTCTGATCTTATAATAAGACCAGATCCATCAACATATGCTATTATTCCATGGATAACAAAAGATAAGACAGCTAGACTTTTGTGTGATATATTAAATGGAGGACAAACAAGAGGGCAATATAAAAAAGATCCAAGAGGTATTGCTAAAAAAGCCCAGGAATATGTGAGACAACAAGGATTTTATAATTCATTTTGGGGCCCTGAGGTTGAATTTTTTGTTTTTGATAAACTAGAAGTAAATACTATGACTCCATATAGTTCTCAAAGTTATAATATAATATCTAAAGAAGCACCATGGTCTACAGAAGGAGTTGGATATGCATTAAGACTAAAGGAGGGTTATCTTCCTAGTGCTCCTGGAGATACTTTGATGGAATATAGAAATGAATGTGTAGATGTACTAAGTAATGATTTTGGAATTATTTGTGATGCTCATCATCATGAGGTTGCAACTGCTGGGCAATGCGAGATTGACATTAGGTTCGATACATTAGTAAATGCTGCTGATTCTGTTCAAAGTTATAAATATATTGTAAAAAATATAGCAAAAAAACATGGTATGATTGCAACAATGATGCCAAAACCTATAGCCTTAGATAATGGATCAGGCATGCATGTAAATGTTAGCTTATGGGATAAAGAAAAAAACCTGTTTTTTGACGTTAATGATACCTATGCTGAGATGTCTCAGATAGCTAGATATTTTGCTGCAGGTATTTTAAGTCATGCAGCTGCCCTTGCAGCAATAGTCGCCCCTACAACTAACTCTTATAGAAGGTTAGTTCCCGGCTATGAAGCTCCAGTATATATTGCATGGAGTACTGGTAACAGATCTGCAATTATTAGAAATGCTGCTCACTTTAGGGGAGAAAAGTTTGCTTATATGAAAAGAATTGAATTTAGAGCACCAGATCCTTCTTGTAACCCTTATTTAGCTTTTTCTGCAATAATTTCAGCTGGACTTGAAGGAATAAGAAAAAAGATGTCTATACCAGATCCAATAGATGAAGATATATTTAAAATGAGCCCTCAACGTAGAGCTGAATTAGGAATCAAGCAATTACCCGCAACCATTAGGGAGGCATACGAGGAGTTAAATAACGATCGAGATTTTCTAAAACCAATTTTTGATGATGAAATTATTGATTCTATTATTTTTCAAGAACAAAAGGATCATCAAGATGTAACTATTAGACCACATCCCCATGAATTTTCGTTATATGCAGATGTCTAATACAATAATATTTTTTATACATATATTAAAAAATTGACAAAAAATTTCAAAGAAGATTATTATTATTAAATATTGATTTAATAATTAAATTGGCTCTGTTCACTTAACAAAAAGCTATAGATTGAAGATGATCTCTATTTATTATATGACCTTCAGAAACAGAACACCTTCACAGTGTATATTGGTTATGCTCTTTGTATTTTTATTTTTCAGGATTATTATTAAGAAGGAGAACAACTGAAAAACTATCCTGTCTTCTTTTGTTATATCAAACGAAACCCAGTTTCAATCTGTGGAACTGATGATGGCTCCAGAAATACAAACCTAAAAGACTATTTTGCAGGAAAGCATGTATTGCAGAATTTATAATAGAGATGAAACTCAACTAAAAGTTGGTTCTGAATTGATATGGCTCTGATGGGTAGCTATTGAACCAACAAAAGATAAAGAAATTCTTTCAATAACTATCTCCAAAGAAAGAAGAATATGTTTAAAGCCGAACATATTTCTTATCAACTCTTTTAAAAGAATATGACTCTCATTCTGTTTCAACATCATATGGTGGCACATGGTGTCCACCACAAGCATGTCAGTTTCTGAAACTGCAGCATCACCTTCATTCTACGTTTGAAAAAAGCATCATTATTGAAAGGACCATGCAATACATCAGGACAAAACCGAAAGCTTTGATGATTATTTTCCATGCAAAAAAAGGAAATGTAAATTGAAGCATGTTCAACAATGGCTAATTTCCTTGTCTGATTATTATAATAAGGAAATAACAGCTTAACTTTAGATCTTTTTCACAATAAAGAAATATCTCATAAGTGAACATAGCCATTAAATTAAAACAAACGTTTAATAACTTTAGATCATTACAATTTTAAATAATTTTTTGGAGGGGTTGTCTAGACTGGTTAGGATACCTGCCTTACACGCAGGTGGTCATGGGTTCAAATCCCATCCCCTCCACTCTATTCACGGGTTATACATAATGCTTTTATTTTAAAAAATCGTGATTTTTTAATATAGGATTATGATGAGGATAAACAGGAAATTAGATAATGAATTCTGGCATGATTATGCTGATAATGAATCAAAGAATAAAGACAATAATAAAATCCAAAAAATAGATAACAGAACATCTGAAAAATCCTCATCATATACTTTAGAATATACTAGATCTCTTGCATAATTAGAATAAACATCTTTATGGCCATCGTCTTTTATTTGAAATGTTTTCAAATGCTCTCATATGATGGGTTATCCCAAAAACCATTGCTCTTTAAATCATATTTTCTTAGAATAGTGTTACCGTTATTTAGTATTCAAAAACAAATTATTATATAAATATTAATCGGAACCCATACCTTTTTTTAATATATAGAATAAATGTTTTGAACAATTACCCGTCATTACCGTCTACGCTTATGAGATTACTTTCCTCTAATACTTCAATCTCACTGTAGCATTCTCTTTGTCTAATTTATCTTCAATAAAGGTCTAAATCTTTATTATCAGAATATACATACAATGTAGGACCAATGATGATATCATTCGTAATTCATAATTCTACAAATGGAGAAAGAATATCAAGATTTTACATTTAACTACTTGTAATAAAAGTAAGTATGGTAAGGATCATGTGATTCAGACTTTTCGGATAGTCCAATTTAACCATGATATGTCATCTCATGCTTACATACAACATCTTTAAAGAAGTGCGTCGCTCAAAATAAGTCATCGTGAAAAATGCCTGCGGAGTAATTTTGATCATGAAAGAGATGGTAAAGCACCTTGTTTACATGCTATTTGTCAATGCTTTATTCATATTCATTGTTCACAAAAGAACAAAATCAGGAGCAGAGTACAACATCAAGTTAATTAGCCAGCCGACACAATACTTTAAATTTAGCGCGGCCGTCATTGGCCTATCGTCTGCGGTTATTGCAATTTTGATTGTAATTGTATTCGATCAAAACATAATGATAGTGATTGCTGCTGTATTCATTTCTCTTGGGACAGGGCGACAGATATTTGCCTCGGCACTGGATGTCATAACAACGAACCTAAACGACTTCTTGTCGTCTTGGGCATCAACTCTTTTATTGCTTGCAAAGAATAGGCCGATGGTGACGACGACAGATTGGTGTTCCATAGAAAGTCAAGTCGATCTTATACTCATTAGCACACGTAAGTATAATTTGCCTGCTAAACTTAAAGGAGTAAAACCAGAATCTCAGCAAATATTGTTAGAGTATTTGGATGAGCATAAATGGGAGTTAGAATATCAACAGGCTATTACATATGATGATTCTATCTGTCTTGCATTTGCCCAATACGCAACTAAACAGATGATAAAGAAGTTGCTGATATATAACGAACTGGAAAGTCTACAGGAAAGTAGTGGAGGCTTAAATGCAGTAGTCCTGATAGCATTGGGAACGTTGATTTGGTTAATTTCATAGTTTTATGCTACTACTATTATTGTCTATACATTAATTGAACAATAGAACCCCTGATAAGACTTTGTAAAACATAACAATCTACTGTATGGCGTTTCCCTAGCCATACTGTGCATTAGTGATACCGTATGTCTGAATTGCTTTGTTGCATGTTTGTTATTTTAATGGCAAATGGCCTTCAATTGATTAAAAAGATATTAATTTGTTATATAGTGATGCTTTTAGCATCATTCTTGTATCATGTTCTTAGATTTAATAGAATAAACATATTCTCCAGCAAACGTTCTTTTTATTGAAGAGAAAACGGTTTTAGCTATCCATCTATTTCCATAACTTACGCTATTGTATTTCCATTTTTGTAAATTGTTTTTCCTCTGAAATATAACTGCGATAGATTTCTAAAGATGTTATTGGTTTTCTTGTTGACTCTAGCATTTTTTCTTACTTTAATGCATGGCAAGATCCCATTGTCTGCTGCCAGACAATTAAAAACAGCATTACTGTTGTAGTAGGCACGGTCTGCAATTATTTTATCAAATGTAATATTTTTTGATTTTATAATATTACTTACTAATTCGGGTAATATATTGCTATTATGAACATGCTCATCATCAGTTATATTAATTAAAGAATTTTCTTGCTCTTTTGATGTTAACTGTAACATGAATCTTCAAATACCCTTTCCTAATATTCCATTTGTCTCTTAATCATTGACCTCTGTTTGTTATTTTAATACCTGTGTTATATATTGCAATTATAATATTGTTATTTTTTGGCTCTACTGCTACAGTCATCTTTTATTTTTATATCTAATTTGTTCATTCTTTTATTTATTGTTGTGTAATCAGGGATAAAAGTAGGAGCTTTTCCATTGATATGTCCTTATGCAATACCTTCGTTGGTTTGTCTATAAGGCCGATGAAAATATACTTTGGCATATTCCAATAAAAGGAGAAGAAATGTGTTAGGATATCGAAATGGTTGCTAACCACCCTTATCTTTATTCATCTGTTTTAGTTCTCTATATCCCTTTGTTGTCAATCACATCAAAACTAATTAGTACTTCACCACGTCTGACTAAAGATTGGTTGTAGACGGACCATTTCATACAATTTGTTAGTAGGTATTAGCTAAATGTATTTGGGATGAGGAATCATGCAATAAAGCAGATGACAACCTTTCTGTATCTCATATTTGTCATATCATTTGACTATCTTTTTGTTTTAGATGCCATCAAACTCTTTTATATTGTCAAACCCGTGAATGATTTGAAAAGTATTGGTTTTTGAGATAACCTATCATATTAGAGAAATGAAAGGACAAGGAATTGATGAATTGCTTATCAATAACTGTTTATTCCAATTATCCAAGAGATCTAATATCAATACATCCGATAACTTGATGATCATTTTCCTTGCAGTAGTAGTATCATTTACAACATCATCTTCAGCGGCATCCACAAAAGAAAACCAAAATGGAATCCGAAACATATTCATCCAATATAGATTAATCTTTTGTAGATTGTTATAATAGGGACCAATCATTTGAATACCGAGTCGTTTGACCTCGTATTTTCTTTCTTCCAATTTACAGCATCTATCAGCATCTCCCCGTCAATCTTTTTTTATGAAGATGATCGGGGTTTGAGTTCAACTAGTTTCGGCTCTGGTTAAGTCACTGTAATATATATGTATCGGTACTATTTAAACGTTGTGGTTGGAAAGTATAACTATCTATATGATCTATATAGCAGGACCGGACTTTTGGCTTCTTTTTGCTGACCGATAGCAGATCTTAATACATTTATAAGCAATTTATAATATGTACTTCATTAGAATTTATACATATAAATTCAAAGCAACATGTATCTCTGGTGAAACTAGAGATACACAAGACACAAAACCCCAAATTATTACCCCTAAATATATCTATAGTGAAAGCGCATAAAAATATAGATTATACCTTGATTTTATCTTTAAATATTTTCTAGATGATTTTTTGAATTTGAATGTATATAACCAATCTATTACCCCTGCTCCATTCAGATATAGACCTACTCTTCTGCTAACCACAACGTTTAAATAGTACCGATACATATATATTACAGTGACTTAACCAGAGCCGAAACTAGTTGAACTCAAACCCCGATCATCTTCATAAAAAAAGATTGACGGGG
>Ga0134126_10008474_pt1 | contig 12942 bp, 8 predicted proteins | sample KB31752_FD_96881 | JGI IMG/M metagenome (GOLD analysis project Ga0134126, IMG submission 96881) | Terrestrial soil microbial communities with excess Nitrogen fertilizer from Kellogg Biological Station, Michigan, USA - KB3-175-2 | ecosystem: Environmental > Terrestrial > Soil > Unclassified ...
ACAGGTCCGGGTGCTCGCGTGCGCAGACGGCATACCCCTCCTCCCCGTCTTCGGCTTCCAAGACAAGGAAACCACCGTCTTCGAGGCCGGCTCGCATGATGGTTCGGGCGATCGGATCGTCGTCGACGATGAGGATCGACGGACGCGCCGCGGCGGTTGGCGGTATCATGCCGGCGCCTCGCTCCATGCCCGCAGCGTCGAGAGCGCCGCGGCAATCACTGAATCTAGAACTGCCAATCCATGATCGGATGGCAATGTGGTCGCCCGGCGTGCGCGCGTCTCGATTTCTTCGCAACATCGCGCCAGATCGATCACGCCGAGCCAGGCGGCGCTGGACTTCAGCCGGTGCGCAGCACGCCAGACGGCCTCCAAGTCATTCTCCTCGGTCGCCCGGCGGATGACCGCGGAGGTTTGCAGGGCACTTGCGGTGAACTGCGGGACGAGGCGTGCGAGAACAGAGGGATCTCTGACCGTAGCGTCTCCTAGTCGGGCGCCGTCGGCCTTGTGGCCGGTGTCGCTGGAAGGGCCGTGCGTGGTCTCGTCTCGCCCCAAGCCCGCAGCCGGAAGCCATCGGGTGAGGCAGGCGCTCAGTTGAACCGCGCCGATTGGTTTGCCGATTGCCTCGTCAATGCCAGAGGCGAGACAACGCGCTCGCACCTCGGCTGGATCATGGCTGGTGAGCGCGATAATCGGCAAGCGCGAGCGCGACCCCGTCGCCGCGATCGAAATCGAACGGCGAATAGCGTCAGCAGCGGCGAAGCCATCCATCACCGGCATCTCACAATCCATGAGCACCAGGTCGAAGGTCTGTTCGCTGATGCGGCGCAGTGCATCAGCACCGTCGGCAGCGGTCGTGACTTGGCAGCCGCAGCGCTTCAGCATCCGCGCCGCGACATCCTGATTTACGACGTCATCCTCGACGAGAAGAATTCGCGCAGCAAAGCGGACGTCCCGCGTTCGAGAGATCGAGCGGAGGCGCTTCAGGAGTGTGTCAGGGGGATCATCCCGCATGTTGCACAGCCGGAGGCTTCACACGTGGCGTTACCGCACGTAGAGCGTGCGACAGAAAACTTAAATCTTCATTGCCCACAAACAAACAGAAATCAGTATCAATTTTAGATATTTTTGAAGTTACTAAAATTTAAGCCAAATAAACCAAATATTTAGATCAAGTCTGAGTTGTCTTTACTGGAATTTTTCTCTCTAAATGTCATCAATAGTCCCAGACACAGCACGCCCGTTGTCGCGGCAGTCAGAAGGGACGTCAGATGACCCGCAAGCCCATTCTGCCAGCTGATCCCGAGCAGGCCCTGACTGGGAGCATGCGCGATTTTCGCGAGCTCGTCGGGTCTAATCTCCTGACCCGCGTTGAGCCATTCTTTCACTGGCAAGAAACCCGGCGGGAGCATGGATTGTGGGCGTACTCGAAGACGACCCAGGAGGCGCCGCTCGCGGAATGTACCGCGCGGGACGAGATCGGCGGGAGCTACCAGGGCATCAATTTCGCATCTCAGGACTATCTTGGCCTCTCCTCCGATCCCGAGATCAAGGAGACGGCCAAGGCCGTCATCGACGAATACGGTGTCCATAGTGCCGGCTCATCGGCACTCGCAGGCAACACAAAATATTCGGCGCAACTCGAACACACGATCTCCGAGTTCCTGAACCTCAAGCACACGACACTCTATCCGACGGGATGGGCCGCGGGTTATGGCGTCATCAAGGGCCTGGTTCGTCCGCACGATCACGTCGTGCTCGACGGTCTCGCGCATGCGTGCCTGCAAGAAGGTGCGATGTCGGCGACTCCGAACGTGCATTTGCACGGCCACCTCAATCTGCGCTCCGCACGGCGGCAACTCGAGCGTATTCGCAGCCGGGATACGCAAAACGCCATACTCGTCGTGACCGAAAGCCTATTTTCCATGGATTCCGATACGCCCGATCTCGCGTCGTTGCAGGACCTCTGTCGCGAGTTCAACGCCACGCTCCTCGTCGACGTCGCTCACGATCTCGGGTGCATCGGAAAAGATGGACGCGGCTTCATGGCCGAGCAGCAGATGCTCGGCAAGATCGATATCGTCATGGGGAGCTTTTCCAAGACGTTTGCCTCAAACGGCGGGTTCGTATCGTCCAATTCACCGGCCGTCCGGCAATACCTCAAGTTCTACGGCTGCTCCGCGACCTTTTCGAATACCCTTTCACCGGTCCAGGCAGCGACCGTCGTCAAGGCGTTTGAGATCGTGCAATCAGAGCGCGGGCCCGGGCTGCGGGAGCAGCTGATGAACCGCGTGCAGCTGCTGCGTGACAAATTGACAGCCGAGTCTCTCGAATTGCTCGGCGTCCCCTCACCCATCGTTCCCGTCGTAGTCGGCAACGAAGCATTCGCTCGATTGGTCAGCCGTCAGCTGCCGGCCTGGAACGTTGTCGCCAATATGGTCGAATTCCCGGCCGTCGCGAAAGGCAATGCTCGCTTCCGTCTGCAGGTGATGCCCGGGCATAGCCACGAGCATATCACCGCCTTCGTCAGACGCTTCCTCGGCGCCATCGAAGCCGCTCGGGTCGAGTATGAGCGCCATCGCGCCCGCAGCTCGAGTCACAAGCGAGAACCGCAGCTGGCGCACGTCGCCTAGAGAAGCGGGGACATCATGGCAAAAGAGACATTCGTCAAAGCGATCGACTGGTTCATTCCCTCGACGCTGCGGACCGACACGGCAACGCTCTGGCAAGCGCGCATTTTCGCCATCAGCCACCTCGCGGGTCCGTGTCTCGGTGTCATCATCTTCGCCTATTTGTATATGGAAGATCCCGAGGTCGGCTTACCCTTCTTGATGCTTTGCGCGCTCGCAACCTTGTTCTGGACTTTGCCCTTTGCGATGAAACTTACCGGCCGACTCAAATGGGTCGCGCTTTTCTCCGTCTGCGATCTCACTTTCATCAGTGTCTTTGGATCATTCTTTTATGGCGGCGTGAGCTCGCCCTTCTTGCCGTGGTTCTTAACCGCGCTGCTGCTCGGATTCTTTTATCTCGGAAACCGTCCGCTGCTGGTACTGGCCATTTTCGCGCTGAATCTGGCGGGATTTTGGGCGTCATACATGCTGAACGGGGGTTTCCCTGCGCTCGTGCCCGTCGCAGCGCTCTCCAAAGTCGGCATCATTTCCGCATGCGCCGCCACGCTCTACACCTCGATGATGGCCGTCTACTATGCCAACGTCATCATGGCGCAATCCGATCTGAAGCGTGAATTCGATCGCCATCAGGTGACGTCAGCAAGAATGCGCGAAGCAAAGGAGAAAGCCGAACGCGCCAATGCGGCAAAAGCCGTTTTCCTGGCGAAAATGAGCCATCATTTGCGGACGCCGCTCAACGCCGTCATTGGATACAGCGAGATTCTCCTCGAAGACGCTCAAGCCCACGGTAACGACGGGCAAATGGCCGATCTCAAACGGATCAACGGTGCCGGCCGGCACCTGCTCTCCTTGGTCACCGATGTCTTCGACATTGCGAAGATCGACTCAGACAATATCGAACTAACCGTCACCCGGTTCGACCTCGGCGGCTTCGTCGACGATGTCGTCTCGACGTGTCGCAGACTTGTCGAGCGCAATGGCAACACACTGATTGTGCAAAGCGGCACAGACCTTGGCTTCGTTTCTTCGGACGAGACGCGGCTGCGTCAAGTGGTCATCAATCTCCTGAGCAATGCCGGAAAGTTTACGACCGACGGCCGTGTCTTCCTTCGCGTGGGCCGGGAAAAGACCTCGCTCGGAGAGGAGATCGTGATCGCAGTGGAAGATACCGGAATCGGTATTGCGCCGAAGAACCTCGAGCGTTTGTTCACCAACTTCAATCAAGCGGAGGCATCGACCGCACGCAATTACGGCGGAACTGGTCTAGGCCTCGCTCTCAGCCGAAACCTTTGCCGGCTCATGGGCGGCGACATCGAGGTGACGAGCGAAGTCGGCAAGGGATCTATATTCACCATCCACGCCCCGGCCGATAACAACGAATTGACACACCGCGAGCCGCAACACGCTGCAACGGCAGCATAACGGATGTGGGACGCGAGATTTCACCCAGAGGCGCTGAGGCGGAGCGGGCAATGAATCACCATCGCCAAAAGATCCTTCGGAATCGCCAGAAGATCCTTCAGAACCTCCTCCTCGCCGTCGAGTGGTTCATTCCCGAGAACTTGAAGACGAATGGAGCGATCGTGCAGGGCGCGCGAATGTTCCTGTTCAGCCATCTCTTCGGTCCATTTCTCGGGCACACCATTTCGCTCTACATTCTCTTCGTACAGGGCAAGCCAGATACGGCTTGGTGGATCTTCTTCGGCGCGATAACGGCTTTTTGGCCCTTTCCGCTCATCCTGAAGCTCACCGGACGTTACGTGCCGCTCGCGCTCATTTCGATCCAGAACTTGATCTTTTGTATTTTCTGGGGCTGCTACCAGTACGGCGGAAGCAGCTCTCCGATCTTGCCGTGGATGATTACGGTGCCGTTGCTTGCGTTCTTTTATCTGCCGACGCGCAGAACGCGGATCATCGTGTCGTTGCTGATCCTTTTGAATATCAGTGCGTTCAGCGCAGTCGCCATCCGCTATGGCTTCGCATCCGGCAGCATTCCGTTGGCTAAGCTCGCCGGCCTCGGCATGGTCTCGACGATGTGTGCCGGCATCTACGTGTCGATGATGGCGCTCTACTACGCCAATGTCGTCTCGTCGCAGTCCGCACTGGAGCTCGAAATCCAGCACCATCTCGCGACGACGCGCGCTCTGCGCGCGACCACCGAGGACGCCGAACGTGCCATGCGGGCCAAGTCCGAGTTCTTGGCGAAAGTCAGCCACGAACTCAGAACGCCGCTCAATGCCATCCTCGGCTATAGCGAGATGCTGTTGGAGGATCTGGCCGAAAGCGGGGCGAAATCGGCTGATCTCTTGCGTATTCATGAGGCCGGGAGAAACCTGCTCGGCCTGATTAACAATCTGCTCGACTTGTCCAAGCTCGAGGCGGGAAAGACCGAAGCTAGTCCGGAAGCCTTCCAGCTTAGTAAGTTCTTGGATGCGGTCGCCGCCGATTGGCGGCCGGCCAGTGCCGACGCCGGCGTTACACTTCATCTGCACCATCGCAGCACGCGCGACGTCATCGTCAATGATGCACCGAAGCTGCGGCGTGCGATCGACAATTTGCTGAGCAACGCGATGAAGTTCGCAAAGGGCGGGCTCGTAACTTTGACGGCTACAATCGATGGCGAATGGCTTGTCCTAACGGTGGCGGACACCGGGTACGGCATCAGTGCGGAGCGAATGGCGACGATGCTGGATAGCTTCGGCACGCATGGGAGCGAGACGGCGAGCAAGTACGACGAATACCCGGGCTTAGGGGTGGCTCTAACGCAGCGGCTCTGCAGCCTGGTGGGCGGCGATCTGGCCGTCGAGAGCGAAATCGGCCAGGGCGCGCGGTTCACCATTCGCATACGCAACGAGTTGAGCGCAGGCGTCGCCGTGACCGCCGAAGCGCCTCCCAGCGAAAACAGTGCGATCGAGCCGATAGGCCGAGAGAGCTCAGTTCTGGTCATCGATGATGATCCAGCCGCGCTTGATCTCATTGCTCGAATCCTGCACAAGGAAGGGTTCGCGACCGTGCTGAGCCGCGACGTCGTTGAGGGAATGTCGCGAGCCCGGGAAAGCAATCCCGCAGCCATCATCCTCGACGTCCGCATGGCGCAGCCCGATGGCTGGGAAGCCTTGCGCCTGATCCGTCAGGACGATCAGATCCGATCGACAAAGGTTATTCTCCTGACGGTCGATGACGATTTCGCCAAAGGGCGCGTGCTCGGTGCTGACGCCCACTTGTTGAAACCGATCGATAAAGACTCTCTGCTTCGCTGTCTCTTTCACCTGTGCCCCGCGCTGCGCGACCGCAAAATCGCTGAGAACGAGGACAACCAAGTGGCGACGGCGTATTACGGGCGGACGCATGGCGGAGATTGCTAGGTTCCCATAACCACACCGTCCATGTAAGAAAAGCCGAGCAAATGCGGACGGCGCGTGAGTTCCGGCGCGCGGAACGCAGGCGGTCCATCCGTCGCGGATGGAGGCGACGCATTTGCACGCAGACCCCACTGCTATCTATTATCCGCCTTCGCCGTCATCAGCACGTCCGCGAGCTGACGCGGACTGGCCTCCCGTTCAGATCGCCAAGACGCCTCAGTGCACCCCTGCGTGATCCACGAGGTTTTGTGGCGGACGGCAAGACGGAGAAGACTTCCGCTTCGGGTCAGAAGCGGCCATGGGCACCATAGCTTACGGCCAGGCGGCAGCCGTGGTCCGATGAACGGAGAAGGTGGCGGGCCGAGGTTCTGGTGCGTGCTTCTCCTGCGCCGTCCCGCCGCCGGTCTCGGCCCATTCACGCGATCCACCGCCCATGGCCACGAACAGCTGGATTGTGTCGCGATAGCGCTGCCCCTCCGCCCGGACCAGGCCGAGCCGGGCCTGGCTGAACTGACGTTGCGCGTCGAGCAGCTGCAGCAGGCTTACATTGCCGTATGAAAGTGTGGTGCGGGTGAGGCCAAGCGCCGATTGCGCGCTTTGCAGCGCGAGACGCTGCTCCCGCACCAACGCCGCGTCATGGGCCAGCGCATGGAGAACATCGGCCACCTGCGAAAACGACTGCAGCACCGTCTGCTCATAGGTCGCGAGCGATGCCTCAAGCCCGTATTCAGTCGCACGCCGTTGAGCCTCGAGCGCGCCTCCCTCGAAGATCGGTGCCGTCAGGTTGGCGGCCAGGCTCCAGACATTGGCCATCGGATTGAACAACATATTCGGCTTCAGGGATTGTTGCAGCGTGGACGCCGAAAGCACGATGTTGGGATAGAGCTGCGCCGTGGCCACACCGACAGCGGCGCTTGCTGAGTGAAGTTGCGCCTCCGCAGACAGCACGTCAGGTCGTTGATGGACGAGCTCCGAGGGAAGGCTGAGAGGCAGCTCTTTCGGCAAGTGAATGTCGTTCAGGCTGAGGCTTGGCGGCGTCCAATCGGACGGCGCCTTGGCGAGAAGCAGCGACAACGCGTCCCGCGCGAGATCGAGCTGCTGGAGCAATGGCGGGAGCAGCGTGCGATCGCTGGCGAGCTGGCTGCCGGCGGTCTCTAGATCGATCCGCGTCAGTTCGCCGGCCTTTGTTTCCGTCCGCACAAGCTCAAGGTTGCGCTCATCGTCTGCGATGATTTCATTCACGGCGTCAATTTGGTCCTGCGCCTCGGCGATATTCACCACCTCGTTCGCGACATTGCCCGTCAACGTCAGATAGGCGGCCGCGAGCTGATAGCGTTGCGCCTGCGAAAGTGCTTCCTCCTGCTCAACATGCCGTCGAGTACCGCCAAATGGATCGAGAGCGAAGCTCACCGAGGGGCCGATGGAATAGAGATTGAACTCGGTCGGTGGGGTCGGGATTCCTTGCGCGGCGAGGCTTGCCCTCTGTCGCGATGCTCCGGCGCTGAACGAGACCTGCGGATAGTTTGCGCCGCTAGCTTGTCGAACGGCTTGTTGCGCTTGTCCCAGCGTGGCTTGCGCGGCCGCCAACGACTGGTTCTTGTCGACCGCTTCGCGAATGAGCTGATCGAGCGGCGCCCATTCAAAAAGCCGCCACCAATCCGGCGCAAGCTTTTGTCCGATGACGATCGATTGATACTCCTCCGCCTGGTCACGGGGAGCTGTCTGCTGAGCATCGTCTCGCGTGTAGCTGGTGGTCTGCGGATCCGGCGGCGGCGAGAAATCCGGTCCCACCGTGCATTGCGTGACGAGCGAGGCGGTACTCGCTGCAGCCATCAGTCGCCGCAGCGCTTGGCCTGCCCGCGAGCGGCTTAACACTCGCCCTTGCTTAGCGCTGAGTATCCCAGACCTCGTCATCGTCGGCCTCGAGGCGACGCCGATTTGGCCGCCTCTTCAGCTGCGATAACACGTGGCCGCGTCGCCTGTCTCAATTTCCTCAAGGGAGCTTTGCATGCGTGTTGCGCTGCGACCACACCTCAGGAACAAACGGTGGTTTCCTTGATCGAAAAGAATGTGCACATTTCGCAATCATTATTTGCGCCAACGGGGCCGCCACGGAAAACGGAAAAAAATTGATCAATCCGGCCGCGACGACGTGGGACTTCTTGAAACGGCAATCGTTGAGGAGTGTGGCGGGCCGAGAAGGGCCTCGCCGACGTGCCCGGCGTCAGGCCGCGGCATGAGCAACCTGAAGAAGTCGGAGAGATCAATGAGCAACAATCACAGCTACGGCCAACAGGAACACGAAAAGCATGCTCAGCCAAGCAACACGGTCGATCACGGCTCGACGCAAAACACGAACCAGGAGCAGTTTGCGCTGATCGGCGTGCAGGCGAATGACAGCAACTTCGGAGTCCTGAACGGCAACGGCAACTCTTTTCATATTCTGTAGCCGGCCGTAAGCCAGAGGAGCTGGCTCGGCGCCAGCTCCTCTTTAGCTAAGTCGTCTTAGAGACGTTCCGCCGGTCGATACCCGGCGAGATCGGGCGGCGTAGTGTTGTCGTTGGGCACCAGCAATCCTCTCCGCGAATCCCTCGCTCGCTGCCGGCGCGCATTCGGCTTTGCCGCACTGTTCAGCTTTGTCAGCAACCTGTTGCTGCTCACCATTTCGCTCTACATGCTGCAACTCTATGACCGGGTCCTCACCACTCGCAGCACCGACACGCTGATTTTCCTGACACTCTTGGCGCTGTTCGCTCTTCTCACTCTGGGTCTCATCGAGATTGCGCGCTCCCGTCTCTTGGTGAATGTCAGCGCTTTCCTCGAAATGAACCTCGCGCCCGTCGTCTTCGAGCGCTCGATCAGCAACAGCCTCCAAGGGCATTCTTACCGCACGGAAGCTTTGCGCGACCTGACGGAGCTACGCAATTTCCTGACGGGCTCCGGCGTCCTCGCGCTTTTCGATCTGCCGTGGGGGCCTCTTTTCCTGGTGATGATTTTTTTCCTGAGCCCGATCCTCGGCGCGGTCTCGGCGGCATCGATGCTCCTCCTCCTCGCTTTTGCTTTCGTGAACGACCGGGCATCCCGGCATCGGCTGAAACGCGCTAATGAGATCGGCGTCGCCTTGATGCAGGAGGTCGATGCCTATAACCGACACGCGGAAATCATCGATGCGCTCGGGATGGTGCCGGCACTTAAGACTCGGTGGCTGGCGCAGGACCACCTCGCTCTCACGGAGCAGAAGACTGCCAGCGACCGCGCCGGAACGATTTTGGGATTCTCAAAGTTCTGCCGCCTTGCCGTGCAAATCCTCATTCTCGCGGCCGGTGCATTGCTCGTGCTGCGTCAGGAACTGAGTGGCGGCGCGATGATCGCGGCATCGATCATGTTGGCGCGCGCCCTGGCGCCGGTCGACTTCGCGATCGCGGTATGGCGGCAACTCATCGGCGCGCGTGCCGCCTTCGTCCGCCTGGACGAGTGTCTCAAGGCGCCGCCGCGCCGTCCCGCGAGTTTTAGGCTGCCGACACCGCGCGGCGACATCACGCTCGAGAATGTCACTTATGTCTCGGACGTCACGGGACGGAATATCTTGAGCGGGATCAGTTGTGAGTTGGCTGCGGGCGAGAGCCTGGCGATTGTCGGTCCGTCGGCCGCAGGGAAGACGACGCTCGCCCGGCTGATGGTTGGCGTCTTGGCGCCCTCGGGAGGCCATGTGCGGCTCGACGGCGCCGACATATTTTCCTGGTCTCGCGACGATCTCGGCCGGCACATCGGATATCTTCCCCAAGAGATTTCTCTTTTCAGCGGAACGATCGCCGAAAATATTGCCCGGCTGGGCGAGGTCAGGCCCGAAGAGGTCGTCGATGCGGCGCAGAAGGCGAATGTCCATGACATGATCCTTCGGCTGCCGCGCGGATACGATACCGAGATCGGCGATGCCGGTTGGCGCCTTTCTGGCGGACAGCGCCAACGGATCGGGTTGGCGCGCGCACTTTATGGTAATCCGTCGTTCGTCCTCCTCGACGAGCCCAATGCCAACCTCGATTCCGAGGGCGATATGGCGCTCGTGCGCGCCCTCGCCGAGCTGAAGGCGCAGAACGCCACGGTGATTTTTATTACGCACCGCCCAGGTCTCATCAAATATGCAGACAAGCTCATCCTCCTTCGAAACGGCATCAGCGAACTGTATGGCCCGCGTGAGGAGATCATCGACCGTCTCAGGCTACACGGCATCGGAACCGGTGCGATCCAGGACATCTCGAAGCGGCGCAGCTCAACGCAAGTCGGTGCCATGCCGCGCGGAGCGGCACGGTGACGCGCGGCCTGCTCGCGAGCGGCTCGGCCCTCGTCGAGTCGGCGCCGTTGGAGGATGGGCCGGATGAACGCGGACCGGTTCGGTTCGGCCTGATGGTCCTCGCCGTCTTTGCGTTGGGCTTTTTGGGTTGGGCCACTCTCCTCCCCCTCTCCAGCGCGGCTGTGGCCCCCGGCGAAGTGCGCGTTGAAAGCCATAGGAAGACCGTGCAGCACATGGAAGGCGGGATTGTCCGCGGGATTTTCGTGCGCGAGGGAGATCTCGTCCGGGCAGGCCAGCTCCTGCTGCGGATCGACGACACGCAATCGGCGTCGGCTCTTGCGGGCTTGCGCGTCCAATTTGCAGCTTTGAAGCTAAGAGAAGATCGACTCGTGGCGGAGCAGGACGGGTCCGCCTCATTCCAATGCACTGATCCTGCCGGCCGCACGGATTGCGTTGACGAGCAAAAAATATTTACCGATCGCCACAACGCGTTGCAGGGCCAGACCGATATCCTCAAGCAAAAGATCGAGCAACTCGGCTCCGAGATCGCCGGCCGTCGTGCGGAAATCACATCGCTTGACGCGCAACTCCGCACCATCTCGGAAGAGATCAAGAGCGTCCAATCGCTGGTCTCGATGCAATTGATTCCGCGACCTCGGCTGCTCGCACTTCAGCGCCAGGAAGCAGGTCTCCAGGGTACGCGCGGGGAAGAACTCGCGCTCATTGCCAGAGCCGAGCAGGGCATCGACGAAGCGCACATGCAGATCAGCGATCTCGCCAACAAGTACCAGATGGAGACGTCGAGCCATCTTCGGGATACGCGCGAGAAGCTGGCCGATATCAAGGAAAAACTGCGCGCCGCCGCGGACGTACAGCATCGAACGGACGTAATCGCACCCCAGGACGGCAAAATCGTCAATCTGCGAGTCTTTACCGTCGGCGGCGTGCTCAAACCGGGCGAGCCGATCCTCGACATCGTGCCGCAGAACGACAAGCTGATTGTCGAATCCAAGGTGAGGCCGATCGACATCGAGGCGGTACACGCCGGACTGAACGCGGAAGTTCGCATCACGACATACCGTCACGGGCGGGCGCCGACCGTCATCGGCACCGTCAAGGACGTATCGGCGGATAGCATCGTCGATCCGCGGACCGGACAATCCTATTACACCGCGCTGGTGGAGATCGACCCGCGTGAGCTGCGCCGCGTCGGAGATGTGAAGCTTTATCCGGGGATGCCGACGATGGTGCTGATTACGACGGGGCAGCGCACCTTCATGCAATATCTCTTCGATCCGATTCGCGACAGCGTCAGCAAGGCTTTCCGCGAGGGTTAAATGGGCGTCGCGCGAAGGCGCACACCACGAGACTGGCGCCGGCGGACCGATCGCAATCGCCGTGCCAGGACCAGCCAGATCCCGGAGCCCTCGCGTAGGCGCGCTGCAGCGAACCAAAGCCGACCGGCCGAGCAGTGGCTGGGCGGCCTGCTCTTTGGTCCCGAATCGCGGCCGGGCGCAGACCAGCTTCGCGTGGTTGTAGGAGAGAACGAGGCTACGTCTTCGATCGTGATGAGCTCGGCAATGCGCCGCATCTCGTCAGCTCTGAAGAACAGAATCGGCGCGCAGCCGGGTGTCTTCTTGCTGACCGGCGGCCGAGGATTGGGCAAGTCGCTTCTCCTCCGGTCATTGGCGCGAGAACTGCGCGCCGCCGGCCATCTGGTCATTCTTATCGACCGGCCTGACATCGACCTCGAAGACCTGCTGAATGTCCTATCGCAGGAGTGGAGCTTCTCGCCGCTTCCCACAGATTTGGCGGAGCTGGCCTCCTCTCTGCGTCTGATGCCGATGCCGGGCGGCGGACCTGGCCGAGCACCCGTGCTGCTGATGGACGACGCCGATCTCCTTGGGGATGCGATGCTCCTGGGCCTTCTGCCCCTCATCGAGGGACCGGCAGACCACAAGGCATTTCGCCTTGTGCTGGGGGGCCGTGCCGCTCTCGCGAAACGAGTGCAAGCGCCGGCATTAGCGAGGTTCCGGCGTCGCGTCGTCTTCAAAGGCGAACTCCTGCCGCTCGATCTGGGCGAGACGATCGACTTCGTGCGGCAACGGCGGAGCGCCATGTCGGCTACGCCGGAGATTGAAGCCGCGGCAAGCGCGATCGCCAAGCTCATTCGCGGACGGCCCGGAGATGCCACGCTTATTTGGGACGCCGCGCACAAGCTGGCGATTGAATCCGGCAGCGATCTCCCGACGCCGAATCATGTCGCGTCCGTCGCGCGGCGGTTCCAGCCTGCTCCGATGGTGCCGCAGGCACAGACGACCCATCCAGAACAGATCGCACCCAGCGGCGGCGCCCCTCGGCTCCCCAAGGCGCGTGAGCTGCGGCCAATGGCCCGGCCGTTGCGCCCGCGCCGGGACACGGCATGGCGCCTGCCGGCGATGGCGACGGCGGCGGCGCTTCTGCTGCTCGCGCTGCCACCCAAGACGATCGACCCCACGTCACCGGAGAGCAGGGGCGATGCGGCGCGGACGCGCGTTGTCGTCGCCATCGATAGCCAGAAGCCGGATTCATCCGAGCAGGCCGAGCGCCCAGCTCCTCCCGCACCGCCGACCGCTTCCTTGGACGCGGACGGCGGGACTTCCGTAACGCATCGGCCAGGGCC
>Ga0134126_10008477_pt1 | contig 12936 bp, 9 predicted proteins | sample KB31752_FD_96881 | JGI IMG/M metagenome (GOLD analysis project Ga0134126, IMG submission 96881) | Terrestrial soil microbial communities with excess Nitrogen fertilizer from Kellogg Biological Station, Michigan, USA - KB3-175-2 | ecosystem: Environmental > Terrestrial > Soil > Unclassified ...
CGAACACGGGCCTTGAGAGCTCGGAGTCAAACGTCGGCAGTAAGACGATCACGTAGGCCGCTGCTCCGCCCTTGGCCGTTTTCCTTGAGACCGCGATAGTCATCCTGTAGGCTCCCGGCACCATCCACTGCCGGCAGCTGTCGCGGACATCGGTAAAACCAAAGTGGACAGCCCGGATAGGGCCGGCCGGGTGCGCCGGCCGCCTACCATCATGCACGTCATCGAGACCGGTGAGGCGGGCGGCGCCGAAACGGTTTTCTGTCAGCTCGCGCATTCGCTGGAGCAGCGGGGCGCCAGATCGATCGTTGTCGTCCCGCGCGAGGGCTGGGTGGCCGATCGCGTCCGGTCCATCGGCATGCGGCCTCTGATCATGGGTCCCGAGCGGCCCATGAGTGCACGCTTTCTCCTGGGGCTCGTCGCCACGGTCCGAAAGAACCGCGTAGGACTGATCATCAGCCATCTTCCCGGAGCATCCGCCTACGCTGCCGCGACGGCGCTCATTACGGGCACGCCGGTCATTTCAGTGCTGCACGGTCCCACCGACCTGCGCGCGATAGGCAAATTCCCGGCGTTCAAGCGCTGGCTCCTCGAGAAGGGCTGCTCGGCGATCGTCGCGGTATCGGCGAGCACGCGAGATGCGCTCAGTGAATTCGGTCTGCCTCGTGACTCGATCACGTTGATTCCGAACGGCGTGGACACGGACGCGTACTCTCCCGGCGAGCGGGTCGGCAACCTGAGGGCGGAGCTCGGCGTCGCTGCCGGCGAGATGCTCGTAGGCGCTGTGGGCAACATAAGGCCGCCCAAGGCGTATGACGTGCTTCTCGCAGCCGCCGCGAAGGTCCTGGCACGCGTGCCCGCATGTCGCTTTGCGATCCTCGGCGAAGGGGACGAATCGTCGGTGCGGCAGCTCCACGAGTTGCGACGCTCGCTGGGGATTGAGGCTCGGTGCCATCTCGTCGGCTTTCGCCAGAGCTCCGGCGCTCTGTACCGCGATTTCGACGTCTTCGTGTCGAGCTCGCGCAGCGAGGGCCTGTCGCTGTCCTTTCTGGAAGCGATGGCCAGCGGTCTCGCGGTCGTCGCTACCCGAAGCGGTGGCCCACAGGAAGTGCTCGAGTCCGACGGATCCGGCATCCTGGTGCCGATCGAGGATCCCGACGCGCTTGCCGAAGGTCTCGTGCGGGCGCTACGGGAACCGGCTCTGCGCCACCGCCTCGGTGAATCCGCCAGGCGCCAGGTCGTGGAAAGCTTCAGCCTGAGGGCCGCGCTCGATCGCTACGCAGAGCTCTGCGAGGAAGTCGCGGGCGACTGCTCCTGGCAATCGCCCGCCGCAAGCTGACGAAACCTCAGTCCACCGTCAACGAGGATGGGGGATTGGGGAGGGCGACCGAACTCACTGCTCCGGGACCGAAACCACAGCCGATCCGGGTCACGACCCCGTCCCATGCTCCTATGTTGCACGGTGTGCCGCCGGACACGCCGCCCACGCGGCCGGCTTGGATGCCCTGCGATCCTGCCTGCAGCTGGTAGCCGGCGGGATTCTTCGTGGTCGCGCTCTGAAAAACAGGCTTTGCGGCGAATGAATGAGTGTCGAGCGGCATTGCGGTCAACGTGGTCAGCGAGTCGCGCACCAGTGTCCCCGCGGTGGGTGCCTGGACGAAGCCCATGGGCGTATCGCCGGGTTGCGTCGAGTAGCAGTTGTAATCGCTGAGTGTGACCGCGCCCCTCTGATACATCGTATCGATGCCGTTTCCGCTCGTGTTCGAATTATAGAATATGTTGTTGTATTGCTTCACGACGGCCGCCGGGGAAGTGCCGGATCCCGCAGACGGATAGTACACACCACACGGGCCGCTGTAAGAGCAGGTGTTATTGTAAAACAGCAGGCTTTGGGAGGATGGGGTCGTTATATCCTCGCCATCCGAGGTCTGTGGGCCGATGAGAATGTTGTTGTGAACGGTGACGACCTGGCCGGCAGACCCTCCCGAGCAGTCGACCAGCGGTCCGTAACCGGTACATTCGAGGTAGTTGTATCGGTAAGTGTGGCCGCCGTTCGGGGGATTCTTGTCGTAGATTCCCACGACGCAGTCGTAGACGGTGTTGTATTCGTAGATGTTCGAGCTGCAATTGAACGTCAGGATCGCGGCCGTATTGTGGCCCGCCTGGCCCGACGTCGCATGGACCTTGTGAATCAGATTGTTCTGCACGAGCGCTCCGGTGACGCTGTGCAGGTGAATTCCCGCGATGTTGTCGTTCTCGTACCCGGCAATGTCGTAGATCTCGCAGTTCCGGACGACAATTCCCGTCGGGCCGCCTTCCCCGGTGCCGGTGGCCGGGAACTGGATCGCCCCTTCGTACGAGCCGGTGAGGTACAGGCCGTCGATGATGCAATTGCCCAGTGAATTGGGGTTCTGTCCGATGATCGAGCACTCGACGGTCGGATACGCGCCTCCCGAGGGGTTGTGAGCATCGAGGATCGCCTTCCTCGGGTTGACTGCGGCAACGAGGGTGGGGGCGGAGGCTGACCCGGCGGCGACCGTCAGCGCGGGATACGCGTTGCCGCTCGTCGAGTTCTGGCAAAGCGCGTAGACGTTGTAGGTGCCGTCCATAATTCCGACGCTCTTTCCGGCGTAGATCGACCCGTTCTTGTTGAGGGCGGTGATCGACCACGGCTGCGAAAGCGTACCCGGAGCGGAATCGGATCCGGTTGGGGAGATGTAGAAGTCGAAGCTCGCGGTCTGGGCGAACACCCTGCGCGCTCCGGCCCAGGGCAACATCAGGGCGCCGGCCAACATGGTGCCCTGTTTGATCATGTCTCTGCGGGAAACCCCTGAGCGTGCGACCGACGGGGCCGCTGAACGAATATTGCGCACGAACTCTGTCTCCGAGGAATGCTGTCTGACTTGAAGATAGGGTATCTGACAGATTGCCGGCCGCAAATGTCTCTGTGGCACGACAGTCCGCATCGCGTTATATCGGCGTTGCACGCGTTGTGTCTCTCTTTCGGGCCGTGGCCTCGCGGGATGCAGCGAAAAGCGGGGTTCCGAGCCTGCCGGGACATTGAGGTTCCGCAACGGCGCCGTGTGTGTCGCAAACCACCGAATCATCGGACTGTGCAGGAGTTCACAAATCTGCCATGCGGGGCCGCGCGCGCCGGGGCATCCGGGGATCGGGCGGCAGCACGCGGGCGCACCTCCGGACGATGCGTTCGCCGCTGAAATACTGCCTGGCTCGAGTTGTCCGCGACGCTGGATTATGAGAGATTCGGCCACGAGCCGGTGGCAGGGCCGAATAAGTCATAAGAGGCCGGGGGGCGGCTGAATGGTCCATCAAGCATCTCACGATAAGAGATTGACGGGGGCGCTCGGCAGCTTCGGGAGCGACGCGCACGTCCACGAGACGATCCCTTTCGATATGGGCGGTCGCAGTGTCCTCGATGTGGGATGCGGCAACGGCAAAGACCTGATGCAGCCCGCATTCGCGGTGGCGGCCGAGAGATGGGGTCTGGACCCGGACCCGAGAGCGGTCGAGTTGGGGCGCCGCATGTTTCCCGCGCTCTCGCTCGTCCAGGGAACCGCGGAGAAGCTGCCGTTCAAAGCGGCGCGGTTCGATGTAGTCATGTCCCGCGTGGCGCTTCCTTACACCAATATCCCCATCGCCCTCGCAGAGATCGCGCGCGTCATGAAGCCCCAGGGATACCTGTGCCTCCTTCTCCACGACTGGAAGATGCAGGCCGAGTTCGCAGGCAAGGCCTGGCAGGAACGCGCCTGGAAACGACTCATCGACCTCGGGTACGTGACAGCTGCAAGCGTCTGTTACGCCTTTTTGAATTGCATCCCTGCGAAACCCTGGGATGGGTCCCGGGAGACGTTCCAGTTCCAATGGGTGATGCGGCGCCGGTTGGCGCGCCTGGGTTTCGAGGCCATCTGCTACGAGCGTACAAGCAGGCACTTTTTCATTACGGCGCGGTACCGGCCCGCGGCCTGATGCGAGACGGGCCCGCTGGCCCTCGCATGGACATCCCAATAGAATGACCGCATCGGGCGCTCAGCCCGAGAAGCGCCGGGCGACGGCGCGAGCGGACGGCGGGGCTCATGGTGAATTCCGACTATTCGAAGCCGAGTCGAGCCCGGGCGGGACCCAGACCAGGACGGCCGGGATCGGGACTACGCCGCTCCGGGGCGGCCTCTAGACACGGTGCCGCCTCGGGGGCCGCCGCGCCGCATCCGTCGCTCGCCCTGGCTACGATACTCGCAGTATACATTGCGGTCGTCATCGGCAGGCCGGGCGACCTGCTGCACCTCGGCTCGTTGCCGATCGCAAAGATCATCGGTGGCCTGGCGCTGATCGTCGCTTGGAGCAACAAAGACTCGCTGTCCAGGATTCGACTCAGGGATGTACCGCTGGCCAAGCTCACGCTGCTCTTCATGGCTTGGAGCACGAGCACCATCGCCTTCTCGATCTGGAGAGGCAGAACCATTGCCGTGATCACGGGTACGGTCGTCGCGACGATAGTGGCCGTTTTTCTGATCGTCAAGGCGGCAACGACATGGAGGGCCGTGAGAAGGATGCTGGCGGGGACGGTTGGGGCGGCAGTCGCGTTGTCGGCGACAGCGATGCGCACCAGCTTTGCGGGACGCGCCGGATTCGACGGAAATTACGATCCCAACGATTTTGCTTACGTTCTCGTGGGGCTCCTGCCGTGCGTTTGCGCGTTCGCTGCCACGTCAAAGGGCTGGAAGAGGGTGGCGTTCGCGGGAGCCGCCCTTTGGGCGGTGGTTTCGATCCTGCTCACCCAGTCGCGAGGAGGGTTGCTCGGCCTGGCACTCGACGTCCTGCTGATGGTGTTGTTCCTTCCGGTATCCAAGGCGGGGCGGGTATCCGTGGCGCCAACCCGCCGTGAGCTGATCGTGAGAGTGCTGGTGGTCACGATCATGAGTCTGGCGATCTGGTTTCGGCTTCCCTCGGATGCGCAGGGACGTCTGGAGTCGATAACGACCGCGGACACCGGATATAACGTGACCGATCGGCAGGGTCGGGTAGCCATTTGGAGCCGGAATTTGCCTCTTGTCGCGAAGCGGCCCTGGGGCTTCGGGGCAGGAACCTTCGAAGCGGTGGATCTCTTTTATGGGGGCGGCTCCTTCAGAGCACCTCATAACATATATCTTCAGGTGGCCATCGAGCTGGGCCTGCCCGGTTTCGGGCTGTTCCTGGGAATGCTCGTGATCTATTTCCGGGAGGTACGTTCTTTGACGATGTCCCGCGGAGATCGCCATCCCGAGTTCGCGGTCTTCGCCAAGGCTCTGGGCATTTCACAGGCCGGTCTTTGCTTATCGGGCTTCTTCCTGTCGGAATTGTATGCCAACGAGCTTTGGCTGACGGTCGCCCTCCTGTGTGCGGTGATCGTCTGGGTGCGTCCTCGCGCCGTGACTGCAAAAGCCGACCGGTCACGGTCCGCGAGAACCCTTGTTCCGAGCGACCTACCCGGGCGCTGAGGTGATCCCCAAGGCGATTTCCAGCGCCTTGTGAATCGTCGTGTGGTGATCGGTGTGCCCGCTGAAGTGCTGATCCAGCAGCTGCCGCAACCGCTTGTTCTCGAACAGCCCGGACTCCGCGACTTTCGCGGACAACAGCGTATCGCAGGCAAGCGATCGGAGCGGGCCGTGAAGCAGCTCGGGCCATGCAACCAGCGCGGACGGCCTTCCCAGCGCATGCGATAGACGAGCCGCCGGGCTCTTCAGGAATTTCACTCGCCTGCCCAGCTTGCAGGCCAAGGCATCGACGGCGGTGCGCATGGCATCAGGGGTCCAGCGCGGCGGGCCGCCTCGCGCGCGCCACCCCCAATTGATGGGGACATCATCGCCGGAGCGGTCGTAGCGCGCGAGCGTCGCCCGTTGGAAGGAATGCCGCAGAGCAGGGCCGAACAGCCTGTGCCGCATGTCGCGCTGACGGATGGATGCAGCAGTGGGGTTGCTGAATCGCGGGTCGCTGGAGATCGCGGTTTTCGCCATCTCCACCACAGCCACGTCCGCGTATGGGCTCAGTTGCAGCGCGTGTGCGCTGCCCAACATATAATTCGCGACGGACCAGTAGTGGACTTCCTGCTCGAAGAGCACCGGCGCGTAACCTTTCTCGGCCATTCTGCCGATGAACCAGGTCTCCATCGGCCGGCGTCGCAAGGCTGTGCGCAGATCTTCTGCAAATACCGAATCGGAAGGCCCCGCGGCGGTGATGCTCTCCACGCCTCCGCGGCCGACCTGATTGCCCAGATGCCCGGAGATCCTGATGCGGGAGCTGTCGGGGACTTTCGAGTACAAATAGAGATCGATCGTCTGGCTCAAGCAAGACACACCGCCGGTCAGGGCCGCCGACCTCACTGCGAGGTCCGGGAGGCGCCTCTCGTACTCGTCTCCGAACTCGACGATCTGGTGCGCGAGCCCATGGCTTTCGCAAAATCTGCGCGCGATTCGTGCGTCGAGAGCGTAGGGCGAGCCGGCCATCGAGACGCACGGTATTTCGCGCCCGCTCTTGAGGAGTGCCACGAGAGCCGTCCGTGAGTCGAGACCGCCGCTCAAACTGAGAAAGGCGCCGGTGGTGGGAAGGCGTGACGCCGCTTCGAGCAGTGCAGTGATCTGCGCTTCGAATAGCTGCTGTTGACTGAGATTCTCGTATGAAGGTGACGCAGGGGACTGGCCGGCTGGCTCCGAAATCGGCTGCCCGTCCGCGGACAGCGTCAGTACCGTAAGCGGAGGAACGATGCTTATTTCTCTGAACATCGTCCGGCCGTCGAGCGGATGTCCCCACCGCAGCGTGTCGGCGATTCCTTCGACATCGATCGCACTCGTAGGGCGCGTCCTCGGAAGCAAAGGGCAACTGAACGAGCTGGCCTGCGCGCCCCTTTGGAGTGCGATCGGGGGCAGGCCGACGAGCGAAGAGGTGGCACGCGCTCGCGCCGCGGGAAAGTCGAGTTCAACGAGCGCGGCGTTCGCGCACCGTCCGTCCTTGGCGGATACTCCCGGCTCCGTATAATCGCCGATCACCAGCCGGAGAACGCCGCTTGCCGCCGCCTTTTTCAATCGCGTCTCGGATTCAGGATCCCAAGGCGCCGGCTCGATGGCAGCGTGCAGCCGGCGGGTGGGGTCCGAGAGCCATACGCGCTGCCCATCGGGCGGCGCAGCGGTCTCAGGGGCGCGGGACACCGTGACCTCCACCGACTTGACGCAGATCCGTTCCGAGCCGTTCACGGTGCCGATCCCATGAAACAGGTGACGAGGGTCGGAAGTCCGCGCGATTCCATCCGGGTGGTTTCTCTGGTGCAGGCCGAGACCGTTACCGGCCCGATGAAGCCACTGCTCATGTTCGCCAAGACTATACAGATCGCACGCGAAGATCGCGCCCGGATTTCGCAATCGGTCGTGACGACCGTGCGCGCCCGCGGCAGGGGACCCATAGGTCAAAACGCCTTTCTGGAGGCCGCCGCCGAGTCCGGCGTGCCTGTCGCCGTCGTCCGAGAAAGGTTTCCCCTGGACCCTGCCATCGTGCCACAGATCGCACGCCATCTTGCCAGCAGCAGGGCGCACATCGTCGAGAGCCACGATTTCAAGAGCCACTTCCTGATATGGCTGATCGGAAGGACGGGGGCGCTGTCCGGCATGCGCTGGCTGGCATTTCACCACGGTTACACCAAGATGAGCGCCAGGGTCCGTGCCTACCAGCAGCTGGATCGGGTTTCGTTGCCGGCTGCGGACCGGGTCGTGACCGTGTGCAAGCCCTTCGTGCAGCAACTGGTAGAACGCGGAGTCGATCCCCACCGGATCAGGATCCTTGCCAATGCAGTCGAGAACCGTGCGCGTCCCGGGGCCGCCGACATTCCGGCGTTGAAACGGCATCTCGGGCTGTTGCCGGAACAGACCATTCTCCTGAGCGTCGGCCGCCTGTCCGTCGAGAAAGGCCACAACAACCTGATAGTCGCCTTTCGCTCATTGGAAAAGCGGTTGGCCCAGCGTGATCTGCGCCTCGTTCTGGTGGGAGACGGCGGTGAGGCGCAAAAGCTGCGCGCAGCTGCCGCAGATCTCGGAAATCGCGTACTCTTCGCCGGTCACATCGAGGATCCTTGGCCATATTTCTGCGTTGCCGATGTTTTTGCGCTGCCCTCGTATTCCGAGGGTTCCCCGCTGGTGCTCCTCGAAGCGATGACTGCCGAATTGCCGATCGTGGCGAGTGCCGTCGGCGGAATCCCCGAAGTCCTGACCGATGGCGTATCGGCGCTGTTGATTCCCCCTGGAGACGCGGAAAGCTTGACTCAGTCCCTCGAGCGCGTGTTATGCGATGGGGACCTCTCCAGCCGCCTGCGCAAGGCGGCGCGGGCGAGCGCGGCCGAATATTCGCCGGAGAGCTACACGCAAAACCGGGTTTCGATCTACGAATCCCTGCTCGGTCGCGGCGAATGAGGGGCTTGGGCGCAAATGGATGACAAGCGCGAAGGTGGAGCGGCGGTGGGCGGCTATCAGCAGGCCATTCGCGGTTTGCGTTGGATCGGCTCTGCGCGGCTGATGTCGCAGGTGATCACCTGGAGTCTCACGGTGCTGACCGTGCGACTCCTGCGGCCGGTGGATTACGGCATCGTAGCCACTGCCGGCTTGTTCACGGTGACGGCGGCGCTGCTGCTCGACAGCGGATTGAACGCGGTGCTGATCAGCTGGAAGGACATGACCGCCGAGATCCAGGGGGCGGCGGCGAGTATGGTGATGCTGCTGTCGCTCGCTCTCGCCATCGTCATCATGATTATGGCGCCCGCGGCGGGAAGGGGATTCAGGGATCCGGCTCTGGTCTCCGCTCTGCGGGTCGCCGCGCTGCAGCTGCCGGTCTCCGGCCTGACCGTGGTGCCGCTCGCCGCTTTGCTGCGCAAGATGAGCTTTCGCCGCATCGCCTTGTGTCAGTCCGTGTCGGGGATATGCCAAGGCCTGTTCACGCTGGCCATGGCTTATCTCGGGGAGGCGTACTGGGCACTGATCTGGGGGACGATTTTCGGCTACGCAATGCGCGCCGTCCTGCTTTGGATCAGTCTCGACGCGCCGCTGTGGCCAAACCTGCGATTCGGTGAGCTCCGGCCTCTCCTCGGCAGCGGCATCCAGATGCTCGGCCACAGGTTGCTGCAGTACGTGAGCGGTGACTGCGACATATTCGCCCTGGGATGGCTGCAGGGCGCAACGATACTGGGCCCTTATTCGCTCGCCAAGAATCTTTCACAGAGCATTCTGGATCTGCTGGCAGACACCGTGAGCCAGGTCGCCGTACCGTCGTTTGCGGCGAAGAGGGACGACATGGATGCTCAGACCAGCGGCCTGATACTCATGATATCCACGGCCGCCACGCTCGTCTTTCCGTCATTCTGGCTGATGAGCGCGATCTCGCAACTGGCGCTTCCCCTGATATTCGGCGCTCGCTGGATACCGGTCGTATTCCCCTTCGTTGCCTTCACCTTCATGCTGCCGGTGCGCAGCATTTATGGACTGCTCGACAGCGCGATCATTGGCCTTGGCGAGAACTCGATGGCGCTCAAGAACGCCATTACGCGCGGGGCAACCATGATTCCGCTCATCGCGACGGGCGCATGGTTTGGCGTGAAGTGGGCGGCGATTGCATGGGTCGTGGGCTTCCCGATCGTCTTTCTGAGCGCGGTGCTGCGCATTTCCCGACGATTCCGCGTCAAGCGACTGACCCTTCTGCGGCCCTTGGGTCCGCCCGCGCTCAGTGCCGGAGCTGCCTGGCTGGTGGTCGCCGGCGTCAGTGCTCTGCTTCAGGGAGCGCTCCCACCGGTGGTAGTGCTGGTGTTGGTGGGGTGCCTCGGCCTTTTGTGCTACGTGTGTCTGATCAGGCTGATCGGACGCAGTCACTATCTCCAGGTGGCTTCGCTCGCGCAGCAGCTCATACGTCGCTGATCCGCCCCTTGTCCTTCACAGCGTCGCAAGGCCTCCGCGCGCCCTGGAGCGCAGCGACAGGATGGATTCGATCAGCTCGCAGTAACGAGCGAGATACGCGTCAGGCGAGAAGTCGGTTTCGGCGCGTCTGTGCGCCGCCGTAGCCAGCCGTCCGCGCAGGTCGGCGTCGGACATGAGCGCTTCGAGGCGCGCGGCCAGCTCATCGACGTTCTCGCTCTCGAACAACATACCATCCACGCCGTCCTCGATGACCGTTGGAATACCTCCCACACGGCTGGCCAATCTGCATTTGCCCGCCGCTGCGGCCTCGATGAGAACTCTCCCCATGGCTTCGCTGCGGGAGGCAAGGGCAAAGATGGAGCAGCGCGACACCCATTCCGCGATTTTTCGCTGCGGCGCCCCAGGCAACAGAACGATGCGCGGATCGGTGAAGCCGGCAAGCCGGGCCTCATCGGGAATCCGGTGTCCGATCAGGACCAGATTCCACGCCGGAAATCGCGGCGCGACGTGGGAGAACGCGGTGCAGAGCACATCCACGCCCTTGGTTCTGAATGGGTAGCCGACGGAGAGGATGATCGGCTCTTCGGGTCCTGGATAGAATCGCTCGGTGTTGCAGAAATCAAAAAATGACCTTACGACGGAGCTCCGGGCCGGGCGCGCGAAGCGGTCGAGTTGCTGTGTGAAAAGCAGCTTCACACCCTGGGCGCCGGAGAGGACCAGTGAGCCCAGTAAACGCATCCGTCCGAGGCGCAGCCTGCGACGCAACGCGGAGTCGATGTCCGCGAGATTGTTCAAGCTTCCGTAAACGCCGTTGATCTCGCACACAAACGGAGCATCGAGTCGTGCGGCGACCCATCGTCCGAGCAGCCCGCTTCTGAAGGGATCATAGGCGGTGACGACCGTCGGGCCGAGCCGGCTGCGCCGAAGCTGGCTCGCGCGGCTGGAGACCCGTCGGGCGAAATCGATGAAGTTCTTGATCGGCGAGGGTGACTTCTCGCGGACTATGTGCAGGCGGAAGCGACCCATCGGCGCATCGGCTTCGAGGCTTCCGGGAACCCAGATCTCACCGGAGAATCGCGCCGATAACGTGCGACAGAGCGGTTCGAACTCCTCGACGCCATAGCAAGGCCCGGGTCGGATCACGACGAGGTGGGCCAGCGCTTCCCGCTCTCCAGAGCCTGCGTCGCTCACGTTCGTGAGCCGGCCGCTGTTATCGAGCCAGCCAACTGCACGATGAGATCTGTGAATCGTGCGCCAATCCTGTCAAACGAATACTCGCGCTCGGCGAGCTGCCGGGCCTGTCTGCCGATTTGCCGTCTTCTCTCTCGGTCCGCCAAAAGCGTGGCGATCTCCCGGCCGAAATCGTCCGCGGTGGATGCGAGAACGACGTCACGTCCGGGAGTCACGCCGATCCCCTCACAGGCGACAGGATGTGCCACGACACACTTTTCCATGGCGAATGCATCCAGCACCTTCAGCTTGGTGCCGCCACCGTCCATTATCGGGCAGACGAACACGGACGCGGAGTCGAGCAGGGGTCGCACATCCGGTATGTAGCCGTGTACGGTCACATCAGGCAGGGACCGCGCCAATTGCAGGATGTCGGGCGGAGGGTTGCTTCCCGCGATGTCCATGGTTGCCCCGGGCACCCGCGCCTTCAATCCTGGCCAGATCTCCCGCAGGAAGAACAGCATGGCCTGGACATTGGGATACCAGTTCATGGTTCCGACGAAAACGACCGAGCCCGGACGGGTCGCGGCGCCTTGGGGTGTGAAGTAGGCGCAATCGACTCCGTTCGGAATCACAACCGCATTCGCATCCGGTGCGGCCTCTTTGAGTCGCGCGCTGTCAAGCTCCGAGCAGGTGATGTGTGCGTCGAAGTCGCGGGCGGTACGCCTCTCGATGTCTAGCAACCGGAGCCCTTCGTGCTTGAAATAACGACGCGCGAGCGCGCTGTGGGAGTTCGCAGCGCGTCGCAGCATCATGTGCGACTCGATGTTGTGGTGGGTCAGAGTGGCCGGGATCCCAGGCGCGAGGTCCCTGTAGGGGGCGAGCCCGATCGTATCGAAATGGATCAGATCGTAGTGCCGGGCGCGGAGTATCTCCGCAATTGCGCTGCGCGCAGGAGAGCTTACCAGCCAAGTCGTCGTATAAGTCGATCCGCTCAGCAGTGCCGTGAGTCCGGTGAGCGCCTTGCCTCCCCGGCGTCGCAGCCGGTCGATGGGCAGGAATGTTATGGAGCGGCAGAACTCCCCCAGGGCGCGCCGCGATTCCTCGATGCCTTCTTCCAGGCTGGGAAACAGGGTGGTGACCCAGGGCTCCTGGACGAAGGCGACCAGATCCACGGTTTGCCGCCGTGCCAGAGCCCGCAACAAATTGTAGGAGCGTAATAGAAAGCCGGCCCGGGGCGGGTAGGGGATGGCATGCGCAAGCCAAAGGACATTCGGATTTGCGACAGCCAAGACCCACCCTTCATGGAGCGCCGACGCCGCTGGTTCGCGGATGCGCGGTAGAACTCGCCCCCTCAGCCGAGCCGCAGTGAAAGGCGTCGCCAGGGGTGCTTTTTTCCCGTAAACTCTGGGAAGTAGCATAACAAAAATCGCGCACGGCGGCATGCCGCGGACGATGAGCGATTGATGGTGCAATCCCCGCGATGCGGTCTTATGCTCCGACCGCCTGTTTACATATGGCCGTGACGCCGCGCAAATCTCCATACATCGAGCCCGCCCGGGCGCAGCGGTATTACGCCGTTCGCCAGGTCAAGGAACATTTTCCGCATCTCGATGCGCAGACGATCGCTTATCGGCTCGCCTACGCGACCTTCGTCAGCCTGGAGCACAGGATCCTGTACATGGAGACGCCGAAGGCCGCATGTACCACGATGAAGCACTTCCTGCGCGAGCTGTGCGGAGCGCCGCAGATCGAATACCCGCTTGGAGAGCTGCGCGAGACACGGCGGGACATGTTCGTGCACGTCCGCTCGAACGTGCCGCTGCCG
>Ga0134126_10008478_pt1 | contig 12935 bp, 12 predicted proteins | sample KB31752_FD_96881 | JGI IMG/M metagenome (GOLD analysis project Ga0134126, IMG submission 96881) | Terrestrial soil microbial communities with excess Nitrogen fertilizer from Kellogg Biological Station, Michigan, USA - KB3-175-2 | ecosystem: Environmental > Terrestrial > Soil > Unclassified ...
AGCCTCGGAGCTTTGCGGACCCGTCTTTCGGCGGGGGTGCCTTTGTCGCACGCTTGGAGAGCGAGCGATCCTGCCGAACGTCTGGCATGAGGTGGGACGCGCCATCAAGGGCGCGACCATCGGACGCGACGATTGTAGGGACCGCGGCTCGGATCCGATAGACCAGGAAGCGTGGGGACGAAGGAAGGTGGCTAACCGTTCAGTCAGGTCGACAAGAAGCGTGATGATCGATGCGGCGGCGGCCTGGGGGCGCCGGCCAGCGGTTCGTAGTGCTGGTTGCCGGCGCCCCGTTGAATTACTTGCGTCAGGCTTCTAGAAGTGCGGCCGGTCGCGCCCCGGGTTTCCACTCGGTCGTGTGAACACGTCGGCGCCAAAGGTGACGAGGTCCGGCTGCGCCGCGAAGCCAAGGTGACCGAGGCCGAAGTAGTCTTCGACGCTCCGCAGCATCGAGTAGTGGTTGTAGGGCGTGTTCGAAACGGTGCCCGGCGCGATGAATGGCGACAGCGCCACCGCGCCTACGAGTCCGCCGCCCGGTCCGAACTGGCCGGCCAGCGGAACGTTGGGTCCGCTCTGCTCGTTGCAGCAGGCGGTGTTTGCGTCGGGACCCGTAAATCCGGATTCGTCGGTGACGATGAGCAGGAAGCCGTCCTTGCGGAAGGCCGGTGAGGCGAGGATGCGCGTCGCCCACGTGCGCAGGAACTGGTCGGCGGACACGAGCCCACCGGGCTCACCGCTCGCGCACGGCGAGTCGTGTCCGTCGTGACACGTGTTGGGCGTGATGAACACGAAGTTGGGCGTCATCGACGTGGCGCGCAGGTCTCTCGTTAGGCCTGTGAGCGGCACGACGTTCTGCCGGCAGATGCGGTGGTCGATGATCGCATGGAAATACACGAACGGGTTGTGCCGGTCTGCGTACGAGTCGTTGGGCAGGGCCGTGTTCGTGTTGTCGACGGTGCCGATGGGCACGTGCCCACAGGCGGCCGCCTCACGGGTTGGCACGTTCCCCATGTCCTCGTTGTACGAGCGCCACGTGAGGCCGGCGTCCGTGAGCTGGTTGGCGATCGTGCGCACGCGCTCCGGATAGATGCAGCCGTTGCCGATCGCTTGGCCGAAGGGAGCAGTGCCGGTCTGGACGAAGTTGCTATAGATCCCGCAATCCTGTTGCGTGGCGCCGTCGGGCGCCTGGCCGCTGATCATCGAGATGTAGTTGTCGAGGCTGAAGTGTCCCGTTCCGTAGTACTGGGTGAGGAAGGCGCCGCCCTTGACGAGCGCGTCGTTCAGAAAGGTGGCTGGCGAGCCCGGCCCGAAGGTGGTGGTGAAGTTCTCGTTCTCCAACACGATCACGAACACGTGTCCGATGCGGGGCGCTAGCCGATTGTGGCTCCGATCGGCGCTGATGGACTGGCTGCCCGCGATTGTTGGCGTGGCGGCGTTGTCGGGACCGGTACTCTGGTTGCATGCTGCCGCCAGCAGTGCGATCGTGGCCGCGCTCATGGCTGCGATGCGTTTCGATCTCCGCTCTCGATGCGTCATACGTCTCTCCGGTTGAGTGGTGTCGATGTTCGGGACACGCAATTCAACCGGCGCGACGCTGCGATTCGATCGCCGCCGCGTCGCGCTTCTGTCTCAGGGGCGATGCAATATTGGACGTTCGGGTATCAGCCAGCTCGACCGGCGTCCCGGCGGAGCTCGAACTCGGCGCCCGCGCCGCACGAAGGGGCTGGGACAGGGCGCCCGGCGGCATTCAGCCTGCCGGCACGACGACGTGAGGTGGCTGTAGCATGGCGCCGCATGGTGTTAGGTTTTGCTGACGTAGGATGCGGGGCCTGTAGCTCAGGTGGTTAGAGCGCACGCCTGATAAGCGTGAGGTCGGACGTTCAACTCGTCCCAGGCCCATTGAAGCGAATGCAATGCCCCGCCTGACGATAACTCGTTAGGCGGGGCGTCTTACATCGCCAGTTCGGCGGCCTGCTCTCCGTTCGTGCCCTCCGTTCGCAGCTGCCGGAGCGCTTGTCGCATCCGATCCAGCTCGGGATGCTGGTAACAGAGCTTCAAGGTCACAGGGGACTTCCAGCCGCCGAGCGCGGCCACGTCGACGTCCGGCTGCGACCGGAGCGCCGTCGCGAATGCGTGCCGCAGGCTGTGCCAGCCGAAGCGGGCTTCATGCTTCAAGCCAGCCAACCGCTCCGCCTGAAGCCACCAGTGCCGCCAGCGTGCGCGAGCGCTGTGGATCGTTAGGCCGCCGGCAGGGAAGAGCGGCGCATCGCCGATGCCGGCGCGAGCCGCCTCGAGGCAATGGCGCGCGCGACTGCTAAGCGAGAGAATGTGGCGGCGGCCGGCTTGCGGGGCAAATCGCACGCGCGGACACGAGGCGAATGTTTCCGCCCGACGTTAGGCAGCGTACCGTTTCGTACCAGTCTGCCGAGATTGTCCGCCGGCCGTGGCCGGAAGCAGTCACCGCGACTCCGACAGCGACTCGTTATTTCGGGCTCGCGCGGTGAGCGACCACGACTGGATAGCCTAACGCAACAAGCCGGCGGCACACCGCCGCCGGCTCCTCAACGGCAGCACTTTTTCCCGTTCCCGCGCGGGGCACCAGACGCAGCATTCAACGGGCAGGACTTCGAGAATCCGATGCAATGGACAGCCATCTGGACGTCGCTCTACGAACGCGCGCCGCGCGGCGCTGCCGCCGGGCAGCAGCGTGCCGGTGCCGCCGGATGCACCCTTCAACGACTCGTCAAGCACCCCGTGCAGCAGCAGTCCGCCTTGGGACTCTACTTGGCAGAGTCCTGTCGTGACGCACGCGCACCCCTTCGGGTCGGGGAGCCACTGGCGTTATCCTGGATCCATCCCACGTGCATGAGTACACTCATCGCAGACGAGGGAAGCGATTTGCGCGACGTGGAAACGGCTGCGTCTACCCTTGAAACCTGCTCGGCCGCGGAGCCATTCAAGCATGGAAGATCAGCTAATGATTAGACCGGCCGACATGCCGCATAAGGTCAGAAGGGCGCTCATGTTGATAGGGAGCGTGGGGCTCGCGTTTCTCATTGCCGTCAGCACGACTGCTGAGAAGCGGGTACCGATGGCGTCATCGATCACTTGGCCCACAGATTCAGCGGAGTGCGTCCGGCCTGACAGCTTGCTCATACAGGGCGTTGACACAGTTGTCTCGAGCAGCGACAGCGTGTCCGGCGTTGGCATGAGGTCGGTCGCGAATCTGCCACTGCTTCCTTTAGACTCGGTCACCGTCGTGATGGACGAGGCAACGTGCCACCGCGCGTTAGTCGCCAGTGGCTTGGCATCTCCTACCGGTGACTCGGCTGCTTTCTCATCGGCGTCCGTACTGCGAGTTGGGGCTACACGCTACGTCGTCTTCCCCACAGGCAGCCACTCGGGGGAGTGGACGACGGTTCTCACTTTTGATACCACGTTCTCGATCCCGCCGCTCGCGGTTTGGTCTCAGTAACGCAGAGTACGTGCAGGACCTGTACCGGGCACGAACACTGATGAGGACGCCCCACACCGTGGGAAGCGGCCGCACGTGGGCGGTGGTGAACCAAGACTTGAAGGTGCTCGATTGCGGCGACGATGGGCTGAATTGCTGGCTGGCCCTCCAGCCTCGAGCCTCTGAACGTCAGATATCGAACCGCAACCGGAAGGAAGGAACAACGGTCCAAAGCATTCGAGTTGACGAACTACTCGACCGCGAGCTTCGAGTCCCGCCCGCCAACGAACAGCGTAGAATCGTCGAGAAAATCGAGGAGCTTTTTGCACGCGTGAACGCCGCTCGCGATCGCGAACTCGCGAGAGCTGCGACACCCGACCCGCTTTGCAGGCGAGCAGTTAGGCTCTACTCTTTGGCGAGTAGAGTCGTAAACGAGGTATCAAAGATCATGTTGATCATGAACTCGCCTTTGCTTACTTGTGGATCACCGACCGCGTACCGTGTAGACCCGATCCGGGCTACGTAGACTTGTCGAGGCGACGTCGTGTCAGGAATAGTGAGGTTTCGGCCAAAGGCGACTGCCGCACGGTTACACGTGCTGGAATCACTCACAGCCGTGACGGAATCGTCGGGAAGTTGGGGGAGGTTCAGGTAGGATCGCTCGCCGATGCTAAACGAATCCGCACCGGATACGATCGCCTGATAGCCGGCTACGAAATTGTCATAGGAGGTGCCGAGAGGTTGGCACGTTGACACCGAGTCTTTATTCGCCGCCTGCACTCGACTCGCTAGTAGAGCGAGTGCGCCAGCGACCACCAAAAGTGCCACCCACCCCGTTGGTCTCACTCCGCAATCGCGCATAATCCTCTCCAGTACGTTGCCATCGGTTGGATTCGTTCAAACTATTTGGCATCCGCCTTCTTATTGTAGCGACATATCGTCACGGGCTTCCGTGAACGCCGTACCCATAGATGTTTGTAGAATCCATGACGATTCCTTCACTGCTGGGAAGAAGCAGAAGCTATCGTCCGACGCGTCTGCCCTTCCGGCAAGTCACGCAGTCCGCCCTCTGAAAAGCGGCACTACGTCGGATGTGCACGGGTAGGGCATCGCCTGATAAGCGTGAGGTCGGACGTTCAACTCGTCCCAGGCCCATTGAAGCGAATGCAATGCCCCGCTCGACGATAACTCGTTAGGCGGGGCTTCTTGCATCGCCAGTTAGGCGGCCTGCTCTCCGTTCGTGCTCTCCTTTCGTGCTCTCTGTTCGCAGCTGGCGCCTGGCGCCAATACGCGGCACGTCGTCAACGCCGATGGCGACGACCGCGCCTAACCCATACGCGTGGCGAGTCCCGGCGCCTAACGTCGGGCGACACGCCCATCATCGTCGAGTACTGCGACGCACGCACCGACGCGGCCACGGCGCTGCAACCCGGTCTGCGGTGACTGATTGAGCCCCGCGGTCGATTTGTTGCGCGGCCTCTGGTGTCGCGTCTCTCGACTGAACTCCATCGCCCGTGATCCCGGCAAGACGCTGGTAGTCGAAGGTCAGTGCGTTTGTAGCCCTTCCTCGACCCCGCGATCGCGACCCTACTCGCACTCACACTCCGGGACCACACGCATGCCGTCACGCTACACTCCTGTCTTCGCGGCCCTGGCGGCCGTTGCGCTCGCCGGCTGCTCGACCAGCAGCGCGCCAACGTCACCTACGGGACCTTCTGCCGTCGTCATTACGATTGGGCCGCCGGTCATGACTGTCGATACGACTGGGGAGTCCGTTTGTACCACGAGCGTAGGTCCGTTCCATACACTGTGCGTGATCCAGCCGGTGACGGATACGACCATTTGCCCGACATTCTCTCCGGATCCGGCATCAGCGGCCACGGGTCAGAGCGTCAGGTGGTTCAACAACTCCGGTGCGGCCATCACCTTGTTTCAGGCACCGAATCACTCGCCGATCGTGACCATCGCCGCTGGGGCGACATCGAGCGGCGTGTACTGGAGCCAGGCCGGGACGGTCGCCTACACCGGATCGACGTGTACGATGTCAGGGCTGATTCCACCAACCACGCTGGATCCTCCGCAAGAGACGATCTACATCACTGCCGGCACCTGAGTCCAGGCACATTGTTCCCCGCGAAGGGAAGAAATAATAGCTGAGAGTAGCCCTGCAGAAGGTGGAAGGTAGACCAAGGAGCAGCAGCGGTTTTGGCGGCGGCGCGCCACCAAGCTGCGCTCCTCGGTTTCCTTTCTATCGGTGGTCAGACGGGCCGTGTGAGACTGTATTCCCACGACACGTCGGCCACCGATGCGGCGCCCGGCATTCGGAAGTATGTCTTGCCTGACAAGTCTTCATGTCCGCCGCCGATTTCCAGGGCGGAAATAGCGGCCCCCATCTGAATTGCTGATCGCACCAAGAGGGAAGAGAGACGGCGACTACTCAGCGGAGCCGTCGTCTTCGCGCCATTCCCAATGCCCTTTAGGCGCCTCATCATTTTGGCCGGCGCTCCTCGTTTTGCCACGCCCGAAATACGCCTGGGGGCTCGTTCCGAATGCGGCACGAAATACTTCATTGAACGCGCTCACGCTGCTGTAACCGACCGCGATTGCCGCACGGGTGATAGACATTCCTTGCGCGAGCATCTCGAGCGCGGCAAACAGTCGTGCATGTTGCCGCCAACGGCCAAACGGCATGCCCATCTCACCGGAAAAGGCGCGCATGAACGTGCGCCGGGCCATGCCCGCGTCCTTGGCCCACTCGTCTAACGTACGGACGTCCGCAACATTTTGTAGAACGGCGCGGGCGACATGGGCCAGCTTTGGCTGCCTCGGAAGTGGCAGACGCAGGACATCTTCTTCCGGACGCCGAATCTCGTCCTGTAGGACCTCCAGTAAACGACGCTCCGGATGCCTAACGGACTGCTCGGGATCCCAATCGAGAACCCGATTCACTATCGCGAGCAGCAGCTCTGAAGTGCCGAGGACACGCGGTTCCGGCGGTAACCCTTGGCTCAGCTCCACGGAGAAATAGAGCATCGAGCCGGCCGCCCGTCCCACCGAGCGGGCGCTGTGTTCGCATCCCGGCGGAATCCAAGCGCAGCGCCGGGAGGGAAACATCCACCGTCCTCCAGCGGCTTCCACCATGAGCAGCCCTTGCGTTAGCGCGAAGAGTTGCCCGCGCGCATGACTGTGCCTCGGTGCCCAGTCCTTCTCTTCCATCCTGGAGAACTCAAATGCCAGGACTGGAGCATCGCTCTCCGCCAGGCGCCGCAGGTCGTCGGTATTCATTCCGGCCAAGTCTATTCGCGTCTTGGCCCTTTTGCGATAGAAACCGGCACTTCTCCGTTAGCAGGGGCGCCTCCGGGCTCTTACCGTAGAAAACAGTGAGGGCCAGGCATCGGCTCACATCGCGTGGAGCGAGCTGCGATCCGGCACCAAATCGGAGTGAGCGAGGGAGATCACCCTGTGAATGCCGCTGTTCTGCACACTATCGGAAAGCCACCTCGGTTCGAACCGTTCCTCGATCCGCGTCCGGGCGAGGATGAGGTGATCGTGCACGTCCGCGCTGCTGCGCTTAAGCCTGTGGAGAAGCAGTTGGCCAGCGGCTCGCACTATGCGAGCCCCCGCGAGCTGCCGGTCGTGTGCGGCGTTGATGGGGTTGGGCACTTGGACGATGGCACGCGGGTGTTCTTCGGCGGACCGCGCCGGCCGTACGGCGCAATGGCTGAGCACACCGTCGTGCGCCGAGCGCAGTGCTTTCCGGTCCCCGACGACATGGATGACGAGATCGCCGCGGCGATTCCCAATCCCGGCGTGTCTGCATGGCTTTCGCTCACACACCGCGCTAACCTGGCTCCGGGCGAAACCGTTCTGATTCTTGGCGCGACCGGGGTCACCGGCAAGTTGGCCGTGCAGATAGCAAAAATCCTGGGCGCTGAACGCGTCGTGGCCGCCGGACGAAACGAAGACGTATTGAATACACTGCACGAGCTTGGCGCGGATGAAACAATACGGCTCAACCAGCCGCACCAACAATTGATCGAAGTATTCCGCCGCGCCGGCGGAGAAAAAGGGTTCGAAGTGATTGTCGACTACGTGTGGGGTGCACCGACGGAAGCCCTGCTTGCGGCGGTGGCGCGCGCCGAATTCATGGATACCGGATCGGAGATGCGTCTCGTTCAAGCGGGCGAGAGTGCGGGACCAACCATCACGCTTCCCGCATCGGTGCTGCGGAGCGCTGCGCTGACAATCCTGGGGACGGCCGGCGTTCCCCCTCGCGAGGTGCTAACCGATGCACTTCAACAGGTGATGACCCATGCAGCGCGGGGCCTGCTGCGGATTGACAGCGAGCGGGTCCAGCTCAGGGACATTGAGAGCGCGTGGCAACGCGACGTGCACGGTTGCCGCTTGGTCGTGATCCCGTAGCCGCGTGTTGTGAGACGCGGAGCCGGCAGCCTTTGTGGCGGCAGAGATCCTGCAAGCTCGGTCGGCATGCGTAACGCCGAGTCCTGGGTGCCGACGAAATTCGTCCGCCACGGCTCGCAGTGGCGTGCCAGTCGCGACACTGCGAAGCTGGCTCGCGGCTCGCGCCTCGTCGGCGACATCGTGGCCGTGGTGTACGCGCAGGCGCTTGGCACCTATGCGCGCGGCGACCTGCTCGACTTGGGCTGCGGCGAGGCGCCGTTGTACGGCATCTACCGGACGCTCGTCACGAACATCACGTGTGTCGATTGGGCCGGCAGCCTGCACGCGATCCGCCACGCCGACCTGCTCGCCGACCTGAACGAGACGTGCCCTCTTCCCGATGAGACGTTCGACACGATTCTCTGCACCGACGTGATCGAACACCTGAAGCATCCAGAGCGGCTGTTCATGGATGCGGCGCGCATGCTCAAATCCGGCGGTCACTTGATCGTCGGGACGCCCTACCTCTACCCGTTGCACGAGCTGCCCCACGACTACTTTCGCTGCAGCGCATCGGCACTCGAGATGATGGCGCGCGATGCGCGCCTAAACGTGGTCGAGCTGGCGCCGTATGGGAGCTACGCCCACGTGCTGGTCGTCATGCTGGCGAAGAAACTGCAGCGCGTCCCGCTGGTGCGATCGCTGGTGCCAGGCTTCGGGCTCATGCAGCGCTCGCACGTGCGCGCGACCACAGCCTTCCCGCTCGGCTATCTGCTGGTGGCGAGCAAGTAGCCGAAGGTCGCGGCGCAGTTAGGCGGCGCGCGGAGTGCTGCCGAGCACTGGCCGGCGAGTAGCGGAGCCCTCTCACTCGGCGCGCAGCGCGTCCATCGGGTCGGCACGGCTTGCCCGTCTCGCCGGACCGTAGGCGGCCGCGAGCGACGCGGCTCCGAGGATCACCGCTGCCGCCACGTACACCGACGGCTCGCGCGACGTGACGCCGTACAGCGTGGCGGCGAGCCACTTCGCGGCGAGCATCGCACCGCCGATGCCGATGACCGCGCCGCCGGCCGCGAGCATCATCGCCTGCCTAACCACCATCGCCGCCACTCGCGACGGCTCGGCGCCAAGCGCGACGCGCAGCCCGAGCTCGCGCGTGCGACGCTCGACGAGGAAGGAGATGAGACCGTAGAGGCCGGTCGCGGCGAGCAGCAGCGCGATACCGGCGAACGCGACGAGCAGCCGGCTCAACGAACGCGTGGTGAGCGTCGATTCGTCGAAGACAGCCTCCAGCGTCTGCACGTTGAAGATCGGCATCGTCGGGTCGACGGCGTGAACCACGCGCCGCGCCGCGGCGGCGACCTGCGCGAGATCACCGTGAGAGCGAACGGCAAAGGTGACGTTCGTCCACGGATCCTCGGCGTACGGCCGGAAGAATTGCGGCTCGGGCGCGCCGAAAATCGTGGCCTGTTTCACGTCCTGCACGATGCCGATCACCGTCGCGTCGCCTACGCCGGTATTGACGTGATGGCCGATCGCGTCGCCGTTAGGCCAATACTTGTCGGCGAACGTCTGATTGATCACCGTCACCTTGGGCGCGTTTGCGTCGTCGTCGGCGGTGAAGGTGCGGCCGGCGATGCGGTGCACGCGGAGCGTCGAGAAGTAACCGGGCGTCGCGATGGTGCCGGTGATGAGCGGCGCGTGTCCTTCATCGTCGGTCTGGCCTTCGATCCGCGCCGTGAACTGCGAGCAGCAGCCGTTGATCGGCATCCGATCCGCAGCGCCGGCGCCTGTCACGCCGGGCAACGCGTGCAGCCGCTGCTCGATGTCGGCGATGAGCTGCGCACGCGCCGGCGGCCGATCGTACCGTGCGCCCTGCATCGTGATCTGGAAGGAGACGACATCGTGCGGGTCGATCCCGATTGGAATTCTTTGAATGCGCCACACGCTCTCGAGCGCGAGCGACGCACTCACCACGAGCATGATCGAGATCGCCACCTCGGCGGCCACGAACGCGCGTTGCAACCGCGAGCGCGTCGCGCCGACCGTGGCGTTCCGCAGCGCCGCTCCGGCGCGGATGTCGGCGAGGCGCAGCGCCGGCGCCACGCCGAACGCAATTCCGGCGATGGCGGACACGACGAGCGCGAACAGCAGCGCGCGTCCGTCGATGCTGAACGTCATCCAGGCCGGTGTGTTAGGCGCGACGGCGCGCTGGATGAGCGCGCGCGACCACACCGCGAGCAAGGCGCCGAGTGCGCCGCCGGCGAGCGAGAGCACGACGCTCTCGGTGAGCAACTGCCTAACGATGCGGCTCCGGCTCGCGCCGATCGCGGCGCGTACGGCGATCTCCCGCGTTCTGGCCGTGGCGCGCGCGAGCTGGAGCGCCGCGACGTTCGCGCATGCGATGAGCAGCACGAGGATCGTGGCGCCGATCACGGCGTACAGGCTGCCCCGCACGTCGCCCACATAGAGCTCGCGCAGCGGCATCATGGCCGTGGTCTCCTCGGCATTCGACTGGGGCCACTCGTGTTGGAGCCGCGCGGCGATGGCGGCGAGGTCGCGACGCGCGACATCGAGCGTCACGCCCCGGCGCAGCGCGCCGAACACCTCGAGATTCCGGTTACCGCGCGACGATGGATTGAGCACGCCGTTGCTGAACCCGCTGTAGCCGCCGGTGGCGATGGGCAGCCACGCTTCGGTGCGCGACGGGTAGCGCCACTGATTGGGGATCACGCCGACGATGACGCGCGCCGCGCCGTTCAGCATCACGCTTTGGCCGATCGCATGTGCAGCCTCGCCGAACTGCTGCCGCGCGAACGCGTCGGACACGACCATCACGGGCGCGGCGCCCGCCTGGTCGTCAGCGTTCGTAAAGAGACGGCCTAACTCGGGCGTGACGCCGAAGACGCGGAAGAAGCTCTCGCTCACGAGCGCCGCGGACACGTTGGTCGGTTCGCCGCGCAACATGACGAGATCCGTCTGACCGAGCGCGCCGATCTCGTCGAACGAGTGCTGCGATTCGCGCCAATCTCGATAGTCGAGGTAGGAGCTTACACTGCCCGACAGCGCGCCGGCGTGCGCCGTGCTGATCGCCACGAGCCGGTCGCCGTTTGGGTACGGCAGCGGGCGGAGCAGCAGCGTGTCGACGATGCTGAACATGGCCGTCGTGGCACTCACGCCGACGGCCATGCAGAGAATGGCGGCGAGCGCGGGCACCCACTGGCGGCGAAGCACCCGCAGCGCGTAGGCGGCATCCTGACCGAGGGCGATGAGCATGTGCATGTGATTCTCCGTGCGTTCCTGTTGGCGATCGATTTGGACGCATGCGTCGCGTGCCCGGGCGACGTTGCCGAATCGCTGCTCGGCGCGGCGGCGGGCGGCGTCTGACGTTAGGCCGCGCGCCGCGTAGTCGGCGGCGCGCATGTCGATGTGGAATCGGAGCTCGTCGTCGACGTCGGCGACGGTGTCGGCGCCCCAGAAGCTGAGGTAGCGCCGCCAGGCCGGAGTCTTCCGGGGGGAAGAGTGGGAGCTCATGAGCACACTGTCAGGATGAGGCGCAGATGATCACGCCGGGTGCGGCGGCGCCTCGAGGGCGGCGAAGACCGCGTAGGCGAAACGCGTCCAGGTCGCGGCCTCGACGCGGAGCTGTGCGCGTCCCTTGGCGGTGAGCGTGTAGAAACGCGCGCGGCGGTTGTTCTCGGAGATACCCCACTCGGCGTCGATCCAGTGGCGCGCTTGCAGACGGTGGAGGGCGGGGTAGAGTGAGCCTTCCTCGATCTGGAGGACGTCGCCGGTGGCCTGTTCGATCCAGCGGGCGACGCCGTAGCCGTGTGTGGGACCCCAGCTCACGGCTTTGAGGATGAGGAGGTCGAGGGTGCCGCGGAGAACTTCGACGTTGGCGTCTGGCATACTGCGCCTTTCCATAGGAGTTCTAGGTGGGCGCAGTATGTGCGATCTTCCATAGAAAGTCAACGGGAGACGTCGCGGCCACGGGTTGTTCTGCTGGTGCGCCTCGCCGCTTTTCGCGCCGATTGACCTATCCCGGCTTGCGCGCACCGCATCAACATTCGCGAGACGAACGGAACGATCCGCCTCGCCATCTCCAACACCGACGAGTTTTCCGGCGGGTCGATGGACGGCGTCGAGCTCGAGTATCGGAACGGTCACCGCGGCGCAGGGCTGCTGTTCTTCAATGACCGGGGCGACGAGAACGGCGGACTCGTCTATGAGGGACAGCTCGTGAACGGCGTCCCGGAGGCAAACAGCACGATCCGCTTCGATCACGTCCGGCAGCAGGAAGCGGCCACTTCACGCAGCGCGTCTTTGTTGGGCGCACGATGGACGACGATGCGGCCGTGCTCTTGATGGACAAGCACGGGAAAGCGCGCGCGCGGCTGGCGGTGGACAGCGCCGGCGTCGCGTCGCTCCAATTCCTGGATGACAGCGGGAAGGTGGTGTACAGCCTACCCAAGTGACCTCCGGGCGGCGCGCGGCCCCCGATCTGTTAGGCATGCCTTACGGGGCGTGTTCGCCGGCTTGACAGCGCGACCCGGTCGGACGCATGGTAGGACACCTGACTCCGGGAGGCCTACCATGCGACTGTTCCGTTCGATTGTTCCACTGCTCGCCTGTGCCGCCGCTGCGTGCTCGTCGTCGGTCGCGCCGCGGGCCGGCGTCACACTGTTAGTCACGAACGAGACCTGCTCCACAGGCGTGTGCGACTCCCTGGACGTCGTGGCGTTCCCGGGCGTCGAGACGAACACACCTGGCGGCGCCTGGGAAATCAAGCTCGGGTGGTCGACGACGCCGCAGCAGTGCTTCGTGCTCCCGGCGAGCGCGAAGTTTCTGATCGTCGGCGTGAACGACAATGGATCCCGCGATACGACCACGATCTCGTGGAGCGATGCCCAGCGCATGAGCCTGGCGGGGCTGCCGCCTAACACACCAGTGTTCTTTGCGAACCCGACGACGGCGTCGTTCGTGCCGGCTGCCGCTGCTGGTTGGGCGATCAGCATGCCGTCGGGCACCCTCGTCAATTCGGCGCAACCCTGCAGCGCCGGCCGCGGGCCGACCTGAGTGTCGTACC
>Ga0134126_10008479_pt1 | contig 12934 bp, 15 predicted proteins | sample KB31752_FD_96881 | JGI IMG/M metagenome (GOLD analysis project Ga0134126, IMG submission 96881) | Terrestrial soil microbial communities with excess Nitrogen fertilizer from Kellogg Biological Station, Michigan, USA - KB3-175-2 | ecosystem: Environmental > Terrestrial > Soil > Unclassified ...
ATCTGCCTGCTCAACAACGGCAATAACGGGCAGACCGAGACCACCGCCAACCTGCTCGGGCCGTTCTGGCGCATGAACTCGCCGCGAACCGAGAACGGCGGCAGCATCGTGCGCTCGCCCACGCCGGGCCCGGCGATCTTCGTCAACTGCTGGGTGAAGGACCAGAACGGCAAGCCGATCGAAGGCGCCGAAGTGGACGTCTGGCATTCCTCGACCGAAGGCTTTTACGAGCAGCAGGACCCCAAGCAGGCGCCGATGAACCTGCGCGGCAAGTTCATGACCGACAAGGACGGCCATTTCTGGTTCCGCAGCATCAAGCCGGCCGGCTACCCGATCCCGGTCGACGGGCCGGTGGGCGACCTGCTGCGCGCGGGCAAGCGGCACAATTTCCGCCCGGCGCATCTGCACTTCCTGATCTTCAAGGACGGCTTCAAGACGCTGATCTCGCAAATCTACTCCAACGACGACGACAAGCTCGAGACGGACGCGCAATTCGGCGTCACCCGCGCGCTGATCGGCGACTACGTGCGCCACGACGGCAAGGCGCCGGCGGCGGACGTGAAGGGCGAGTGGTATTCGCTCGATCAAAATTTCGTCATGGAGAAAGGCAAAAGCCGGCTGCCCAAACCGCCCATCCAATGAGCGGCTTGGCCGGCCGCTTGCGCATATTCATCGGGGACATGCGGGCGGCTGCCGGTTGACGACTCTTGCCCCCGGGTGTTCCTTGGTGCGCCATGAACAGCGTCAGTTCCGGACAGTTGCCGGCGCGCCCGCTCGCGCTGCCGAATATTCTCACCTATGCGCGCATCGCCGCCGTGCCGGTGGTGGTGGCCCTGATATTTTGGCAGAGCATTCTCGGCGGCGGCCTGTGGCTGCGCTGGGTGGCGCTCGCGATCTTCATCGGCGCCGGCGTCACCGACATCCTCGACGGCTATTTCGCGCGCATGTGGGGGCAGCAATCCTCGCTCGGCCGCATGCTCGATCCGATCGCCGACAAGCTGCTGGTGTCGTCGTGCCTGCTGATGCTGGCGGCTGAAAAAAGCATTCATGGCTGGGCGCTGCTGGCCGCGGTGATCATCCTGTGCCGTGAAATTCTGGTGTCGGGCTTGCGCGAATATCTTGCCGAGCTGCGCGTCGGCGTGCCGGTGACGCGGCTCGCCAAATGGAAGACCATTGGGCAGATGGTGGCGGTCGGCTTCCTGATTGCGGGCGAGGCCGGGGAAAAAGTGCTGCCGCCGACAATCGCGATCGGCATCGCGCTGCTCTGGCTGTCGGCGATCGTCACCCTCTATACCGGGTGGGATTACATGCGCGCCGGCCTGCGCTATATGATCGACGAATGAAGCTGAGATATTTCGCCTGGGTGCGCGAGCGCATCGGCAAGCCAGAAGAAGACATCGACATCCCCGCGAACGTGACCACGGTCGGCCAGTTGATGGCGTTCCTCGCCACGCGCGGCGAGGAATATGCGCATGCTTTCGACAATCCGAAGGTGATCCGCGCGGCGATCGACAAGGCGCATGTGAACGGTCAGGCATCCATCAAGAATGCCGGTGAAATCGCTTTTTTCCCGCCGATGACGGGGGGGTGACCGTTGCGGACCGGCCCGGAATGACGGGGCATGCAATCTGGATTACATTGCTTCCATGAGCGCCAAATCCACCGTGCGTTTGCAGCGCGAGCCGTTCGATGTCGCCGCGGAAGCCGCAAAGCTCACGCGTGGCCGCACGGACGTCGGGGCCGTGGTGACGTTTACCGGCATTTGCCGCGGCGACGAAGCAGGCGAACCGATTGCGGCGCTGACGCTCGAACATTATCCGGGAATGGCCGAGGCCGAGATCGAGCGGCACGTCGCCGAAGCGAACGAGCGCTGGCCGCTGATGGGCGTTGCCGTCATCCACCGCTATGGCCGCATCGCGCCGGGCGAAGACATCGTGATGGTCGCGACGGCCTCCTCGCACCGGCAGGCGGCGTTCGCGGCCGCCGAATTTCTCATGGACTATCTGAAAACGCGCGCGCCGTTCTGGAAGCAGGTGGAAAAATCCGGCGGCATCAGTTGGGTCGATGCCCGGCAGGCCGACGACACCGCGGCCGATCGCTGGCGCACGCCGCGCAAGCCGCAAGCTGCGGAGTAACACGATGGTTCCGGTCGTCGTTGCCGCCGTTGCGATTTTGGCGCTCGCAGTCGACAACGCCGCCGCGGCGCAGGTTTCCTATTACGAGGTGACACGCGGCGCGCATCCGCACGACGTCGCGCCGGCGCCCGACGGCAGCGTCTGGTACACCGCGCAGGCGCAGGGTGCGCTCGGCATACTCGATCCGAAGACGCGCCGGGTGCAGCAAATTCCGCTTGGCCCCGATTCCGCTCCGCACGGCATCATCGTCGGTCCCGATCGCGCTGCCTGGATCACCGATGGCGGGCAAAATGCCATCGTGCGTTTCGACCCGGCGACGCGGGCGATCAGAACCTTTCCGCTGCCGAAGGATTTCCCCGACGCCAACCTCAATACCGCGACCTTCGACCGCAAGGGAATCCTCTGGTTCACCGGTCAGAACGGCGTTTATGGCCGCGTCGATCCCGCGAGCGGCAAGGTCGACGCCTGGAAGGCGCCGAAGGGCGTCGGTCCTTACGGCATCACCACGACGCCGAAAGGCGATGTCTGGTACGCCTCGCTCGCCGGCGATCATATTGCCAAGATCGACACCGTGAGCGGCGACGCGCTGGTTGTGCCGCCGCCGCGCCCCAATGTCGGCCCGCGCCGCATCTGGTCGGACTCCAAGGGCATCCTCTGGGTCAGCTTCTGGCGTACCGGCGAAGTTGGCCGCTTCGATCCGGCTGCCAAGACGTGGAAAGTTTGGGGCCTGCCGAACCGCGACGAGGGCTGCTACGCCGTCTTCGTCGACGACAAGGATAAAGTCTGGCTCAGCGACTGGCCCGGCAACGCGCTGGTGGTTTTCGATCCAGAGACGGAAAAATTCGTGAGCTTCCCGAGCAACCGCAGCCGCGCCGACGTGCGGCAGATCCTCGGCCGGCCGGGCGAGGTTTGGGCTGCCGAATCCGGCACCGACCGGCTGGTGGTGGTGCGCGAATGAGCCTTCATCGTCGCGGGGTTTTGCAGCTTATCGCCGGCGGCGCGGCGCTGGCGGCGCTTCCGGCGAGCGCAGGCGAGACGCGCGTCGACCGGCTGATCGTCGAAGCGCAGGGGCAGGGCGATATTTCGCAGCGCATCGATTTCATTTCGCGCGCGCTTCTGGGCACGACCTATCGCGGTTACACGCTGATCGGCGGGCCGCGCCTGCCGGAGAAATTCGTCGTGCGCGACGATGCCTTCGATTGCGTGACGTTTTGCGAGACGGTGCTGGCGGCGGCGATGTCGCGCGACGTCGACAGCTTCGCGCCGGCGCTGCGCGCCATCCGCTATCACGACGGCATCGTCGCCTGGCGCGAGCGCAACCATTATTTTTTCGAGTGGGGCGAGCACAATATCGAGAACAATATGTGCCGCGTCGTCTCGCTCGACGGCGCCGTCGAAATCGACAAGACGGTTTACTGGCACAAGGCGCTCGGGCGGCGGAGGTTCGCCATGCGGGTGATCCCGCGCGCCGTGTTCATGGACAACAAGGCGTCGCTGCGCACCGGCGACATCGTCGGGTTTGTGACGCAGCGGCCGAACCTCGATTATTTCCACATCGGCTTTGTCGCCTTCGGCGATGGCGGCGAATTTCTGCTGCGCCACGCCGCCAAAAGCCGCGACCGCGTGCTCGACGAGCGCATGGAGAAATTCGTCGCGGTCAACCGCGTGCGCTACGTCACGCTGCTGCGGCCGCTGGAGCCGAAGGTGGTGGTGTGAATCGCTTTCTTGGTCTTACCCTCCCCGCAAGCGGGGAGGGATAAGCATCAGGCCGCGGCCGCCTTCTCGCCGCCGGTCACCGCGGCGCTGTAGTCTTCCATCAACTGCTTGGTGATGCCGCCGGGATTGAAATTCCACTTGTCGCCGATTTCCGCGACCGCGGTCACTTCCGCTGCCGAGCCGGTGATGAAGCACTCGGAGAAGCTTGCAAGCTCTTCCGGCATGATGCGGCGCTCGACGACCTCGAAACCGCGCTTGCGCGCGAGCGCGATCACCGACTGCCGGGTGATGCCGTCGAGGAAGCAATCGGCGATCGGCGTATGGATCTTGCCGTCCTTGACGAAGAAGATATTGGCGCCGGTGCATTCGGCGACGCGGCCCTGCCAGTCGAGCATCATGGCGTCGGCAAAACCGCGGCGCTCGGCGCGGTGCTTGGAGATGGTGCAGATCATGTAGAGGCCGGCCGCCTTGGCCATGCACGGCGCCGTCTTCGGATCGGGCCTGCGATATTCGGCGAGATCGAGCTTGATGCCCTTGAGCCGCTGCTCCGGGTCGAAATAGCTCGGCCATTCCCATGAGGCGATGGCGAGATGGATGGTGTTGGTCTGCGCCGAGACGCCCATCATCTCCGAGCCGCGCCAGGCGACCGGGCGGACATAGGCGTTTTTCTTGCCGTTCTTGTCGACGACCATCTGCTTGGCCTTGACGATCTCGTCGACCGAATAGGGGATTTCGAAATCGAGCACCTGCGCCGATTTCTTCAGCCGTTCGGCGTGCTCCTTGGTCTTGAAGATCTTGCCGCCATAGGCGCGCTCGCCTTCGAAAACGCAGCTCGCATAATGCAGGCCGTGCGAGAGCACGTGCAGGTTGGCGTCCTTCCAGGGGACGAGTTTGCCGTCGTACCAGATGACCCCTTCGAGGCGGTCGTAGGATTGTGCTGCCATGTTACTTCTCCTTACTCGTCCCCTCGCAGGTCTTTCTTGTCTCGTTTGCCGTTGTCATGGCGCATTTTAAGCGCCCATTCCAACACTTTGCGTCGCCGGGCAACACCCGTTATGATTAGGTCCGATCCGGCCCTAATTAGCTCAAACGAGCGCTCTCGGTACGATCATTTCGTCTGTAACGCTCTCTTTGTAACATAAATGCAAAATATGTCAACATGGCTGACCCAAATATGAGCGCTCGCCCTCTCAGTCTCGCCGAGCGCCCAGCCGCCAGTGCCCCCGGCCCGGAGCCGACATGGGACATCATCGAGCTCCTGTTTTTCGCTTACCGGGATTTCGTCGGCGATCCCGATGAGGTTCTGGCCAAGCTCGCCTTCGGCCGCGCCCATCACCGGGTGCTGCATTTCGTCAACCGCAATCCGGGCATGACGGTTGCCGACCTTCTCGAGATTCTCAACATCACCAAGCAGTCGCTCGGCCGCGTGCTCAAGCAACTGGTCGACCACGGTCACGTGGTGCAGAAAGAAGGCGCGGTCGATCGCCGCCAGCGGCTGCTGTTCGTCACCTCGAAAGGCGAGGCGCTGGCGCTCAAGCTTGCCGGCTTGCAGACCGCGCGCATCAATCGCGCCTTTGCCGAGCTCGGGCCCGACGCGCACGACGCCGCGCGGCGCTTCCTCACGGCGATGATCGATCCGGACAATCGGGACGACGTGCTGCGCCGGGTCGAGCGGCGCGGCAAGGCCGTGCGCTGACCATGATGAATTTGCCCGCAACGCTTGCCGACGACGCGCCGCATTTGCTCGTGGTCGATGACGATCGCCGCATCCGCGATTTGCTGTCGCGCTTCCTCGCCAGCGAGGGCTATCGCGTGAGCACGGCGGAGACCGCCAAGGACGCGCGCGCCAAGCTCAGCGGGCTGAGTTTCGACCTGCTCATCCTCGACGTGATGATGCCGGGCGAGACCGGCTTCGAACTCGCCAAGGCGATCCGCGGCAATTCCGACGTGCCGATCCTGATGCTGACGGCGCGCGACGCCGCCGAAAGCCGCATCAAGGGTCTCGAGATGGGCGCCGACGATTATCTGTCGAAGCCGTTCGAGCCGCGCGAATTGTCGCTGCGCATCGCCAACATCCTCAAGCGCGCGCAGCCGATCGTGGCGGCGCCGGCGGAGTCGGTGAGCTTCGGGCCTTTCGTGTTCTACATCGGGCGCGGTGAGTTGCGGCGCGGCGACGAGGTCATCCGCCTCACCGACCGCGAACGCGAAATGCTGCGCGTACTGGCGGCGACGCCGGGCGAGACAGTGGCGCGCATGACCCTCGCCAATGGCACGACGGTGAGCGAGCGCGCCGTCGACGTGCAGGTCAACCGGTTGCGCCGCAAGATCGAGCGCAATCCGGCCAATCCGCTGTTCGTGCAGACGGTGCGCGGCATCGGCTACCGGCTGGTGATTTCCACATGACCAGCCTCGACACCGGCATCGCTTCGATCAGGACGGCGCTCGGCCGGCTCGTCGATTTCTGGAATTGGTACTGCGAGATTCCGGTCGTGCGCCGCATCCACGGCGTGCTCGGGCAGATCCGCGAGCTCTGGCGGCGGCTGGCGCGCGCGATCAACACCGTCATGCCCAAGGGCCTCTACGCGCGCGCGCTGCTGATCATCATTCTGCCGATGGTGATCCTGCAATCGGTGGTCGCCACCGTGTTCATGGAGCGGCACTGGAACGTGGTCACGCAGCGGCTGTCCGCCAGCGTGGTGGCCGATATCGCCGCGCTGATCGACATCAACAAGAGCTATCCGCAGGATGCCGACAAGACGCAGATCCGCCGCATCGCCCAGGACCGGCTCGGTCTGGCGGTCGATTTCCTGCCGTTGAGCGACATGCCGCCGCCGGGGCCGAAGCCGTTCTTTTCGCTGGTCGATCAGGCGTTGTCGGAGGAATTGCGCAAGCAGATTGGGCAGCCGTTCTGGATCGATACCGTCGGCAAATCGGCGCTGGTCGAAATCCGCATCAAGCTCGACAACAGCGTGATGCGCGTTCTTGCGCGGCGCAACGCGGCCTACGCCTCCAATTCTGAAATCTTCCTGCTGTGGATGGTCGGAACTTCGGTCATCCTGCTCGGCGTCGCCATCATATTCCTGCGCAACCAGATCAAACCGATCCTGCGGCTGGCCGACGCCGCCGAAAGTTTCGGTAAGGGGCGCGAGGTGCCGAATTTCCGCCCGCGCGGCGCGCGCGAGGTGCGGCGGGCGGCGCAGGCCTTCATCGAAATGAAAACGCGCGTCGAGCGCGCCATCGAGCAGCGCACCGCCATGCTAGCCGGCGTCAGCCACGACCTGCGCACCGTGCTCACCCGCTTCAAGCTCGAGTTGGCGCTGATCAAGAAAAAATCCCCTGCGGTCGATGGAATGCGCAAGGACGTCGATGAGATGGCGCGCATGCTGGAGGCTTATCTTGCTTTCGCCCGCGGCGATCTCGGCGAAGGCTCGGCGCCGACCGACATGGCGGAATTTCTCGAAGAGATGCGGCTCGACGTCGAGCGCCACGGCCACAAGGCGAGCGTCAAATTCCACGGGCCGCCCGTGGTTACCGTCCGCCCGGCGGCGTTCAAGCGCTGCCTTGCCAACCTCGTATCGAACGCGGCGCGCTTTGCCCCGTCGATCTCCATCACCGGTCATCGCGATCATCGCTGGCTGACAGTCACCGTCGATGACGATGGGCCGGGAATTCCGGCCGACTTGCGCGAGGAGGTGTTCAAGCCGTTCCTGCGGCTCGACGACGCGCGCAATCAGGATGAGGGCGGCACCGGGTTGGGGCTGGCGATTGCCCGCGACATCGCCCGCTCGCATGGCGGCGACATCATGCTCGGCGATTCGCCGCTCGGCGGCCTGCGCGCGACCGTCAGGGTGCCGGTGTAAACCCCACCGTTCGCCCGCGGCTACGCCGCGTCGGCTTCCGCGGCGCCTTCGTCCGCCGGACGCCGCCGTCTCCGGCGCGGGCCCCGGCAGATCGCGGCCGGGATGCAGAACAGATCGTCGAGGAAACCGGCCCAGCGCGCGCCGCTCGAGAGCGCGCGATCGAGCGCGGCCATGGTGCGATCGAGCCCCGGCTCGTCGTCGTCGAGCCAAACGGAGACGACGCGCGCAAACATCAGCGCCGCACCCTGCGCGCGCAGCGCACCTTTGGGACCATGCGCGCCGATGCCGGCCGATTCCAGCATCCAGATTTGCGAGCGCACGGCCATGCCGTTGAGCGCGAGCGCGAGGCCCGGATTGCGCCGCGCCGAGCGCAGCAGCGAGCGGGTGGCCTCCTTGTAGGGCGCCAGCGCCTCAAGACGGCGCATCAGCACGTCGAACATGCGGTCGCGCGGGCTTTCGTCGTCTTCGCCCGCAGCGCCGTCGAGCACGATACGGTCGATGTCGCGGATATGAGCGGCGAGGATGGCCAGCGTCGAGCCGAACTCGGCGCGAAGCTGCGACAGCTTGAGGCCGGCGCGGCCGGCGACCTCGGCGAGCCCGATCTCCTCGAACGAATGCTCGGCGAGCAAAGCCATCAATGCGTCGGCGGCCTTGTCGCGGTCGGATGTGCCGCGCGGCGGCGGTGCCGCGGGTGCCTTGCCTGCAGGTTTCGCTTTGCGAGCCATGGCGGCCTCCTTTGCGCTGTCGAGGTCCTTCTAATCTAGGTGGGCGACGGCGTCCCTTCCAGAGCCGCGCCTAGCGCGCCAATTCGCGCCCGCGCCGCGTGGCGGCGGCGATCGCCTGCACCAGCAGCACGTCGAAACCGCCGGGACCCATCAAAATCTCCAGCGCCGCCGCGGTGGTGCCGTTAGGCGAGGTCACATTCTGCCGCAGCGTCGCTGCGTCGAGCGGCGAGCGGCGCAGGAGCTCGCCGGCGCCGGCGACCGTTTCGCGCGCAAGCCGCGCCGCTAAAGCGGGCGGCAAACCGGCGGCCACGGCGGCCTCCGTCATCGCTTCCGCCAGCAGGAACACATAAGCCGGGCCGGAACCCGAGACGGCGGTGACGGCATCCATCATCGCCTCGTCGCCGACCCATTCGACCGCGCCGATGGCCGCGAGCAGGCTCGCCGCCTGTGCGCGCTGGCGCGGCGACACGTTGGCATTGGCGACGGCGCCGCTGATGCCGCGGCCGATGGCCGCCGGCGTATTCGGGATCGCGCGCACGATCGCCGTTTTGGCCGGCACGTTGTCCTGCAAGGAGGCGATGGTCCGCCCGGCCATGATCGAGATGACGAGCGTGCCTTTGCCGACAAAGGGGGCAAGCTTCGGCACCGCGTCCGCCGCGATCTGCGGCTTGACCGCGATGACGATCACTGCGGCGGGGCCGGCTTTGCCTTTCGGATTGAGCTTGAGCCCGCGCCGCGTGAGGCTTTTTAGTATTTTGGCAGGCTGCGGCTCGATTACCGTGATCTTTTTCGGCGACAGCCCGCGCGTCAGCCAACCCTCGAGCATGGCCGAGCCCATCTTGCCGGCGCCGACAAGAACGAGGGATTTGATGGCTGCGAGCGTTTTTGGTTTGCGCGTGGTCATGGCCCGATCATACAGGGTTGGCGCGCGCAATGTCCTCACTCTTTCCTTGCAGGCCGCGTCATGTAAACTCGCGCGTTCTCGCCGGGATTTTTCATATGTCGCTTGTCGCCGATGCCCGTTCAGGTGCCGGAAAGGCCAAAGCGCAAGCCGTCGCCGCCGAGGTTTTTGCCGCCATCGGCAACGCGCGGCAGGTCGCGCCATTTTCAGCCCGACCCGGCGGCCTGAGCCTCGAGGAAGCCCACGCGGTCGCGGCATTGCTGCGGCAGAAATTCAACGCGCGCGGCGAGGTCGTCGTCGGCCGCAAAATAGGTTTTACCAACCGCACGATCTGGCCCGAATACGGCGTCTATGCGCCTAACTGGGGCGCCATGACCGACCGCACGGTCAGCGATCTTGCAGCGACGAAGGCGCTGCCGCTTCGCAGCTTTGTCGAGCCGCGCATCGAACCGGAAATCGTCTTCGGATTTTCTCGCGCGCCGGAGACCGGCATGGACGAAGCCGCGATGCTCGGCTGCGTCGCCTGGGTGGCGCACGGCTTCGAGATCGTGCAGTCGATATTTCCGAACTGGAAATTCACGCCGGCCGATACCGCCGCGGCCAACGCGATGCACGGCGCGCTGCTGATCGGGCCGCGTCACGCGGTCGCGCCGCGCGCCGCGGACTGGCTGCGCGAGCTTCCGCGCTTCGAGATCGACCTGTTTTGCAACGGCGCGCTTGCCGACCGCGGACGCGCCTCGAACGTGCTCGACGGTCCGGTGTCCGCCTTGCTGTACCTCGTGCAGCTTCTGGCGCGCGACACCGATAGTCCGCCGGTCGCGGCCGGCGAGATCGTCACCACCGGCACGCTGACGCGCGCGCTGCCGATTGCGCCCGGCGAGATCTGGTCGACGGAGCTGCGTGGAATTCCGCTGGAAGGGATCAGTCTGCGCTTTGCCTGACGCGCACGGCGCGTCAGGCCTCGCCCGACGTCTCGAACATCGCCGCGTCGAGCGCCTCGCGCGCGGTTTTTCCGGCCCAGACGACGAACTGGAACGCGGCAAAATGCCGCTCGCACGCATCGAGCGCGGTGCCGAGCAAAGATTCGCATTGCTTGCCGGACGCCTCGACGCCGCCGGCGAGCACCAGCGCGTGGCGGAACATGACGATGCCTTCCTGCATCCACAGATCGAAGTGGCCGACCCACATCTGCTCGTTGATCAGCGAGATCAGCGCCGTCACCTCGCCGCGCCGGCGCTCGGGCACTTTCAGATCGAAGGCGCAGGCCAGATGCAGCGCCTCGATATTGCCCATCCACGTGTAGGAAAGCTGATAGTCGGTCCACTTGCCGGTCACCAGGATCGTGATCTCGTCGTCGCTGGCGCGTTCGAACGACCAGTCGTTGCCGGAGGCCAGCCTCTCCACCACGTCGAGCGGATTGAGGCGGGGCTCGTCTGCGTAACTGGTGAGGGCCATGCCGTCTCCGCTTTGCCGATCCAGGAATCGAATACCGCCGCACGCGCACGGCACGGGATGCGGCCTTACGGCGGGCCGGTTCGCCATCGAACGCAGGGGATACGGGGGTGCCTTGACCGGTAAACGAATCACCCAAGGCCCATCGACTATAGCCCGGTCGATTCATGCCGCCAAAGGCACTATCGGCGCATAATCAGCGGTGATTTGCGCCACTTAGGCAACGCCGCGGGACTCGATGTCCACAGCCATTCCTGTCACATATTGACTCTTGTCGTGGATAAGTCGCCGCAGAGCGGCCGGCGCGACTCATCGTCGGAAGGCTCGACGGCAAATCATTCGTCGGAGACGATGAATGAAAGCTCAACCGAGGGAGGTGAGCGTGATCAGATCGATAGGCGTTGGGGCGGTCATCGTCTCGTTGTCGATCGTGCCGGCTGCCCGTGCCGACGAGTGCGGCGATGCGGTCAAGGACTACAATCTGGTGATCGGCCACCTGGAAGACGCGGTGCAGCAGTTTTCGGCCTGTGTCGCCAACAGTCTCGGCCGGCAAAGTTGCGCGCGCGAATTCAGCCGGCTGCAATCGGCCTACGGCGAATATCAGTCCGCCGTCGCCATCTACAGCAAGCAGTGTACCTGATTGTCAGTCGAACAGGCTCGACACGGATTCTTCCGACGCCGTACGGCCGATGGCTTCGCCGATCAAGGTGGAGATTTCCAGGACGCGAATGTTGCCGGCGGCGAGGACGTCCTTGGTCGGCTGGATCGAGTCGGTGATGACAAGTTCCTTCAACCGCGACTTGGCGATGCGCGCGACGGCGCCGCCGGAGAGGACGCCGTGACTGATATAGGCGTAGACCGCCTTTGCCTTCTGCTCGAGCAGCGCATCGGCGGCGTTGACCAGCGTGCCGCCTGAATCGACGATGTCGTCGACGAGCACGCAGGTGTAGCCGGCGACGTCGCCGATCACGTTCATTACTTCGGATTCGCCGGCGCGCTCGCGCCGCTTGTCGATGATGGCGAGCGGCGCGTTGATGCGCTTGGCGAGGCCGCGCGCGCGCACCACGCCGCCGACATCGGGCGACACCACCATCACGTTGTCGAGCTTGAACCGTTCGCGGATGTCGCGCACCATCACCGGCGAGGCGTAAAGATTGTCGGTCGGAATATCGAAGAATCCCTGGATTTGCCCGGCGTGCAGGTCGAGCGTCATCACCCGGTCGGCACCGGCGCGGGTGATCAAATTGGCGACGAGCTTGGCGGAGATCGGCGTGCGCGGACCCGGTTTGCGGTCCTGCCGGGCATAGCCGAAATAGGGGATCACCGCGGTGATGCGGCGCGCGGAGGAGCGGCGCAGCGCATCCATGATGATCAGCAATTCCATCAGGTGGTCGTTGGCCGGAAACGAGGTCGACTGCACGACGAAACAGTCGGCGCCGCGCACGTTTTCCTGGATCTCGACGAAGATTTCCATGTCGGCGAAGCGCCGCACCACGGCCTTGGCCAGGGGGGTCTTGAGATAGGCGCCGATCGCCTGGGCGAGTGCGGGGTTAGAGTTGCCGGCGACGAGCTTGATCGCTCCGTTCTTGCCCGCCATCCCGGATATCCTCGCTTGAGCCGACGCTTTGTTGCCTGGCGCGCGATCTTTTCCGGAAACGGGTGCCTACTTTTCGGAATCGTGCGCGCGGGCGCGCAGGTCATAACAAGGCAGGCAAGGCGCGGCAATATGCGTTCGCCGCTTTGTCCCGAAGCAATTCCGGCGGCGCTAGCGGCCGAATGGCGCGAGGCTGGCGGTCTGGCGCGTGGCCGTCCCCGCGGCCATCGACGGCTTGCTGCGGGGCAGCGGCACCGTTTCGAGGGGGGCCGAAGCCGGCGTTGCGGCCAAATCGCCGGGCGCGGGATCGGCCTCGGCGTGGAAGATGCGGAAGATGCCTGCCGCTTCGGGCGAGGACGCTTCGCCGGCCGCGGCGACTGTTGTCGGCGCCGGCGCAGTGCGCGCCGCCACCTCGGGCGAGATGAGGAAGCCTGCGAGCTGGTCCATGCTGGAGCGGGCGATCCGCAACAACATGGCGTCGTCGGCCGCGGCCCAGGCGTCGCGGTGTTTGCCGGCGGCCGCTTCCTCGCCGCTGATGCGCAAGGCGCGGC